>Ga0209824_10001473_pt1 | contig 13192 bp, 12 predicted proteins | sample VDWuncwatermetaG_FD_184124 | JGI IMG/M metagenome (GOLD analysis project Ga0209824, IMG submission 184124) | Wastewater microbial communities from Netherlands to study Microbial Dark Matter (Phase II) - VDW unchlorinated drinking water (SPAdes)... ... | reverse complement strand
TTGTCTCAACGGTTGGAATCGATGAAGAAGTGATAAGAAGGTATATAAAGTATCAGGGAACCCTGGATTCAGGTCAAATGAAATTTGACCTGTGAGGAGCCCCGGGCTTGCCCGGGGGGCAACCACATACGTATGGACGGCTGACACCGATATATTGTTCTGGCTAAAATTTGTGTTCACGTTGGTGCCGTTGTTTCCCAAGGATTTGGTCACGCGAAAAGGTTGAGTCGAAATCGAACGGTACAAATTTTTATACGCCAGAACAACATATCGGCATCAGCCTTCTAATGGTTTAGGAGTTATGCATTTATATTCCCCCTCTTTTTCATAAAGAGGGGCTAGGGGAGTTTAACCATTTATGAAAAAAAATATAATCGGCATTATTGGCGGCGGTAATATGGGCGAGGCCTTGATCATGGGTCTTTACAAACTCAAGAAATGGGTTGTCCATGTATGTGAATCTAATCCTGAAAGGGTCGAGTTTCTTAAAACGGGATATAAGATTATTGATGAACAAGATATAAGTTCTCTTATTGCTAAAGCAGATGTTATAATTTTGGCTGTTAAACCACAGGAGATGGAATCAGTTTTAGGTCAAATAAAAACTACAGAAGGCAAACTTTTTATTTCAATAGCTGCTGGTTTGACGACTAAATATTTTGAAGATCGATTAGGCGGTAAGGCAAAGGTGATACGCGCTATGCCGAATTTACCAGCTTTAATTGGTGAAGGAATCACCGGCTATTGTAAAGGACAATTTGCGGATGAAAGGGATATAGGCAATGCTGGATTAATTTTAGAGGCATTAGGTGGAGGTCCTGGATCGGTGATTCTATTTGAAGAGTCTCAAATGGATGCAGTTACCGCTGTCTCTGGCAGTGGTCCCGCTTATGTATTTTTTTTCGTTGAAGAATGGATAAGAGCTGCCTCGACTTTGGGTTTAAATGAAAAAGATGCAAGGGTTTTAGTGTGTGAGACTCTTATAGGCAGCGCTGGATTATTAAAAAAATTATTAAGAGTTTCTAAATTTGAAGAGTTTAAAACTTTACGTGCGAAAGTCACATCCAAAGGTGGTACTACCGAAGCAGCTATGAAAGTGTTTGAAGAGAATAATTTTGGTAAGTTAATGGAAGATGCTCTGGTTGCAGCAAAGAAGAGAGCTAAGGAACTATCTAAATGAGGACATTGTGTTTTCCGAGCAGGCAGTAGAGGGCCGATTTGGCACGGTCCGCCGGCGTTTACATGCGGCGGCAAATCGGCCCGGGCCCTAGCGAAGCCGCGTCGCTGGACGCGGCGAGCGTGCCTGCGAGGGAAATACAATGGCCTCATTTACACGGAGGTGTTAGATGGCAACGGTTGGGATTATCGGCGGCAGTGGTTTATATCAAATTGAAGGCATAGAAGCCGTGAAAGAAGTCGCGGTCAAGACCCCTTTTGGCGCGCCGTCAGATAAATTCATTACCGGAGAATTGGAAGGCATACCCGTGGTCTTCTTGCCGCGCCATGGCCGGGGCCACCGCATCAGCCCCTCGGAAATCAATTACCGTGCCAATATTTACGGCATGAAAAAATTAGGAGCGCAGGCGATCATGTCTGTCTCAGCTTGCGGCAGTCTCAAAGAAAAATATAAACCCATGGATTTTGTTATCCCTGACCAATTTTTGGACCGTACCCGCAAAGGGCGTATGGACACATTCTTTACCGATGGTATTGTGGCGCATGTGGCTTTTGCGGACCCGATTTCCAAAGAAATCGCGGACATTCTTGAGAAAAGCGCTAAAAAATTTAAGATCAAAACACATCGCGGCGGTACTTATGTGAATATGGAGGGCCCGCAGTTTTCAACTAAAGCCGAGTCTAATCTTTACCGCAGCTGGGGCATGGACATTATCGGCATGACTAATTTAACCGAGGCCAAACTAGCCCGCGAGGCGGAAATTTCTTACGCGACGTTGGCCGCTGTCACTGACTATGACTGCTGGCATCCGTCGCACGATTCGGTGACGCTGGAGATGGTCCTCAATTATCTTAATAAGAACGTTGCCAATGCCAAGGCTATTTTAAAATCCGCGATTGTTGAGGTCGGAAAATTAAAATATTTTAGCGCCTCGCAAGCCCTGAAATTTGCTATTATGACCAACCCTGCCATGATTCCATCTAAAAAGAAAAAAGATTTGGAGATTTTGATTGGAAAATACATCAAGTAAAACGGATTATCAAAAGACTTTAAATCTGCCGCAGACTGATTTTGCTATGAAGGCGGGGTTGGTTCAAAAAGAACCGCGGATGCTGGCCCGTTGGCAGACGGACGAACTTTATAAAGGTATCCGCCAAAAGAGCAAAGGGTGTCCGCCATTTATTTTGCACGACGGGCCACCGTATGCCAATGGCCATATCCATATCGGGCACGCGCTTAATAAAATCCTCAAGGACATGATCGTCAAATACAAAACCATGAAAGGTTTTGACGCCTTGTATATCCCGGGTTGGGATTGCCATGGCCTGCCCATTGAGCATCAATTGCTCAAAGATATGAAGGCATCCAAGTCTGATTTTGATACCCTGGTCTTTCGCAAAAAAGCATACGATTATGCGATGAAATTTGTGGCTGTTCAACGCGAGGAATTCAAACGTTTGGGGATTTTTGGCCAATGGGACGATCCCTATTTGACCTTGAGTCCTCATTATGAATATTGGATTTTAAAATCCTTGGCTGAGCTTACCAAAAAAGGCTATGTGTACCGCAGTTTAAAGCCGGTCAATTGGTGCTTTAGCTGTGAAACCGCCTTGGCTGAGGCAGAGGTGGAGTATGAAGATCATACATCACCGATGGTGTTTGTGCGTTTTTCTGTAGAAAATCCCCAAGTTTTGGGTCTGCCTGCCAATAAAAAAGTATCCTTGTTGATTTGGACCACGACTCCGTGGACTTTATTGGCTAATGTGGCCGTAGCTGTTCACCCGGATTTTGATTATGGAGCTTTCGGCGTTAATGATGAATTTATTATTATGGAAAAAAACCGTGCGAATGATATTTTAGCCGGTGAAGCAGAAGGAACAAAAATTAAATATGCTATCTCTTTTTTCAAAGGTAAAGATTTAACTAAATTAGTTTACGTTCATCCTTTCAGCAAGAGGGAGTATTGTCCGGTAGTTACTGCTGATTATGTTACTAGAGAAGACGGTACTGGTTTAGTTCATACAGCGCCGGGACATGGGCAGGACGATTTTCAAACCGGATTACGTTACAATTTGCCGGTGCTGATGCCGGTGAATTCCAAAGGTGTTTTTACGGACGAGGGAAAACCGTTTGCCGGACAGCATGTGTTCAAGGCCAATGCACAAATTATTGCAAACCTTCAAGAGCGCGGATTACTATACGATCAGAAAAATATTATACATAGTTACCCCCATTGCTGGCGCTGTAAGAATCCTGTTATTTTCCGTGCTACGGAGCAGTGGTTTTTAAAGATTGATCATCAGGGTTTAAGAGAAAAACTACAAGTTGCTATTAACGATGTTCAATGGGTCCCTCCTGCAGGTAAGGAGCGGATTTCGAGCATGGTCTCTACCCGTCCGGATTGGTGTCTTTCCCGTCAGCGCCGTTGGGGCGTGCCCATTCCGGCCCTCATTTGCGATGGATGTGGATGTAAGGGACAGCAAAAACTTTTTGTTGAGGTCATTGAGCACATGGCTCTTCTCGTCAAGAAACATGGCAGTGATATCTGGTTTGAGAAAGATTTAAAGGAGCTTTTGCCTAAAGGTTTCAAATGCCCTGATTGCGGCGGCCATGATTTTCACAAGACCCAGGATATTCTGGATGTGTGGTTTGATTCCGGGGTCAGCCATCAAGCCGTATTTCATGAAATGATTAAAAGCCCATTGCCGGCGGATTTGTATTTGGAAGGTTCTGACCAGCATCGCGGATGGTTTCAATCCTCGTTGATCCCTTCAGTGGCCATTGACGGCAAAGCACCATACCGGCAAGTGTTGACCCATGGTTTTGTGGTGGATGGGGCAGGCCGTAAAATGTCAAAATCCTTAGGGAATGTCATCAAGCCTCAAGAGATCATTGATGCCTATGGCGCTGAGATCCTGCGTTTGTGGGTGGCTGCCAGTTCCTATAATGAGGATGTGCGCCTATCCAAAGAGATCATTGACCGCTTAGTGGATGCGTATCGCAAAATCCGCAACACCCTGCGTTATTTATTGGGTAATTTGCATGGATTTGAACCGGACAAACATATAAAGGAATACGGGCAAATATTGGAACTTGATCGCTGGGCGTTAAACCGTTTAGCCCGCACCACCTGTATCTTGGATCAGGCATATGAGCGGTATGATTTCGTGCAGGTTTTTAAAACAGTGTACAGTTTTTGCAATGAAGATCTATCGAGCATTTATCTTGACATCCTTAAAGACCGATTGTATACTTTCTCCGCTCATTCAAGGCAACGTTTAAGCGCTCAGACAGTTCTTTATTATATCCTTGATGCTTTGACCCGAATTTTAGCTCCGGTGATGCCGTTTACCGCCGAGGAAACGCTTGAATTTAGTCCTAAGCGCGCGTCGGAAAATCCTGATAGCGTGCATTGTTTAAGTTGGCCGGTGGTGGACAAGCGCTGGATTTCTTCGGAGATCGAAGAACGTTATGAGAGGCTTTTGAATTGGCGTAGTTTTGTCATGAAAGCCTTGGATGAGCAAAGGAAGGCCGGCAAAATCGGCAGCAGTTTGCAGGCCAAAGTAATAATTACAACGCCTGATAAAGTCAGTTTGCAATATTTTAGATCTTTTAAAGATTTAGCATCGATTTGCATTGTTTCTCAATTGGAATTTAAAGAAGGACCCAAGGAAGCTATTGAGATATACCAGGCAGACGGCATTAAATGCGCCCGCTGTTGGAATTGGCGTACGGATGTAGGACAGTCAACCTTACATCCGTTTTTATGCGCGCGTTGCACAGAAATTGTTATGAACTCCCCCTGACCCCCTCTTTGAAATAAAGAGGGGGGAATTTGTTAAATTCTCCTCTTTTTTATAAAGAGGGGATAGGGGAGTTGATGTTTAGAGGAGGATGGAATGGCCGCAAAGAAGAAGAAAATAAATCCGAAATTTGAGCCGTACAAAAAAATTCTTTTGAAGATCAAGGAACAGATCACCGGTGACATACGTGGTTTGTCCGAGGATAACAACGGCAGCGGCAATGATCGCAGCGGAGATGTTTCCGGACATGCCTTGCATATGGCGGATGTGGCCACTGATATGTATGACCGTGAATTTACCTTAGGGCTGGCCGCTACTGATCGTGAACTTTTGTATCAAGTGAATGAAGCTTTAGGACGTATAGAAGCAAATGAATACGGCTTGTGTACTACCTGCAAAAAATCAATTCCAGCAACCCGTTTAAAAGCGGTTCCGCACGCGCAAACCTGTTTGAAATGCCAGGAATTGCGGGAATCAAAGAAACGCTGATTGCCGCCATGCAAGATGCCCGTCGTTCCCAATGGGACATAATCATTTTTTTATCGGGTGTTTCAGCAGTCGTTCTTCTTGACCGGCTGACTAAGAATTTTTTTTCCGGTTTTTTAGATTTGAACGAATCCATCGCGGTCATTCGAAATGTCCTGCATTTTACCCTCGTGCATAATACCGGCATTGCCTTTGGTTTTTTTAAGGATTGTGGAGCGGTATTTATCATTATCCCCGTGATCTTGACCGGCCTTTTGATTTACAATGTGTACTATTATCGTAACAGTCCGCGTCTTAGCCGTACCTACATCGTGGCTTTTTCTTTGATTTTGGGAGGGGCCATCGGAAATTTGATAGACCGCATCTTTTTGGGGTACGTTATAGACTTTATTGATTTTCGCGTCTGGCCGGTTTTTAATGTGGCGGACAGCGCAATCACTATCGGTGCGGCGATTATTCTGTTAAGATGTATCCCGGCGGCGAAGTGACACTGACGTAACGTCAGTGTCATCCTGAGCCAACTGGCGAAGGATCTCTAAAAGAACAACCTGTTTCCTATGCACCCCGTACTTTTTACAATCGGTTCCATCACCATTTATAGCTATGGCGTTATGCTGGCCGTGGCTGTTTTGGTGTGCACGTATTTTTTAAGCGTAGATGCCAAGCGCTACCATATCTCCCAGGAAACTGCGTATGATCTGGTGTTCTGGTGCTTGCTTTGGGGGATCATAGGTGCCAGGATTTTTTATGTATTTATCGAATGGTCTTATTTTAGCATCAATCTTCTGGAAATCCCCATGCTGCAAAAAGGCGGTTTGGCCTGGCAAGGCGGGTTTTTAGGAGGGGTTTTGGCGGGGGTATGGTTTGCCCGACGCAGAAAATTATCTTTACGGCCTCTTTTGGATTTGGTAGCACCCTACATTGCGCTTGGCCAATCCATCGGCCGCATTGGTTGTTTTTTAAACGGCTGTTGTTATGGCAAACCTATTGCATGGGGGATTTATTTTCCGACGCATCATGCCCGGCTGTATCCGACCCAGCTATTTGAATTCGTCGCGCTTTTTATCATTTTTTTAATTCTCAAAAAAGCCCAAGGTAAGCCGCATCAAGCCGGATTTATTTTTGTTTATTATCTGTGGCTGGCGGCCATTGAGCGTTTTATCGTCGAGTTTTATCGCGCGGACCACGTTACTTTTTGGCTGAATTTCAGCCTTGCCCAATATGTTGCTTTAGGTGTTTTTGCCGTGGGTTTAATTCTCATGAGGGTGTTTAAAAGATGAAACAAACACATACAGTACAAGAAGAGTTTAAAGATTTACGTTTGGATGTTTATCTGGCCAATGCCATGCCGCAAGTGCCTTCGCGCATGTTTATTAAAAAAATGATCGAGGCAGGCCAGGTCAAGGTCAATGGCCGTCAGGAAAAAGTCAGGTATAAAGTAGCTTCCGGGGACCATATCGAGGCTGATATCAATGAAGAAGCTTTTGCGCCCAAAGACATCCTGGCTGAAAAAATGGACCTGGATGTTTTTTATGAAGATGAAGATTTGGTTGTTATCAATAAGCCGGCAGGTTTGACCGTGCATCCGGCCAGCGGCTCTCAAAGCGGCACCCTGGTCAATGGTTTGATGTACCACTATAAGGAACTTTCAGATGTCAACGGTAACGTTCGGCCTGGCATTGTGCACCGCTTGGACCGTGACACGTCGGGTTTGATCCTCATTGCCAAAACCAATGTGGCCCATGCGCGTTTGGGGCGGCAGTTTGAAAAACATACGATCATCAAACGTTATGTCGCCCGTGTGCAGGGTAAGGTACAATTTGACCAAGGGGTGATCGACGTGGCCTTGGAGCGTCATAAGAAATACCACGATCACCGGCAAGTAGCCAAGGAGGGCGGAGGCAAGCCAGCGATCACGATGTATCAGGTTCTTAAACGCTACCCTCATTCAACCTTGATGGCACTCTACCCGCAAACCGGGCGCACGCATCAGCTGCGCGTGCATATGAAACATTTGGGGCATCCGATTTTAGGGGATGAAAAATACGGCCAAAGACCAAGTTTCCCGCGCCTGGCCCTTCACGCTCAAAGTATTGCCTTCACACACCCGATCACCAAAGCCTATATCGAATTCTCCTGTCCGACACCTCAGGAATTCCTGAAAGAGGATTTATAATTTTAATCTTTACTGCTGTTTTTGTTTTTCTTATAATGTAGAATAATACGTCATTCCCGCGAAAGCGGGAATCCATAACAAAATTAATTCTGAATTGGACCCCCGATTAAAACATTCGGGGATGACAGAGTAAACTATTTATGATTAATAAAGCCGGAAAAACGCTCACCATTTTTATCGTTCTGACCTACATTCTATTGATATCATCGACGAGTATAGGATTTTATTTATATCATCTGGAAGAACGTTTACATAAAAATGTTGAAACAGATCTTAATAACAGCCGTGCCGATGGACTCAAATTGCAGGCCCAATTAAAAGACATCCAGGGACAGCTGGCCTTAGCCCAAGATAAAAATAAAGAAGCTGACCAGAAGATCAACAACTTGCTCGATGAGCAAGACCTGAATGAAGGCTTACGCAACACTTTGAAAAAAGAAAATGCCGCGCTTAAAGAGCAGATGGCGAATATCGATCAATCCAAACAAAAAATAAAGGCTGATCTCGATGATTCCGTTGCTAAATTATCCCAATATCAGGAATTATTAAAAGCTTCGCAGGATAAAAGTAAAGAATTAGAGGCGCGTCTGTCCGGTTTGGCAGAAACAAATAAGGACTTAGAAGCCAAGGTCAATGGGATGAAGACAGACATGAAGCCCTATGATCAGCGCACACCCAAAGAGCAAATTGCGCTTGAAGTTGTACCGCCGGGGCGCAGCGGTAAAGATAAAGTGGAATTGGCTAAAATCGTGGTCAATCCGAAGACAGGCACCAAAGGGCATATTTTAAGCGTTGATACGGATGCCGAGTTTGTAGTTTTCAATTTAGGTTTGAAGCAGGGAGTTAAGCCCGACGATGTACTCTCGCTGTACCGGGGGGATGAGTATTTAGGAGATATTAAAGCCACCCGTGTGCAGGATGAAATGTCTGCCGCAGATATTATCCCTCCGCTTTCCAGCAGGGAAGTACGCAAAAACGATACCGTGGTTCTAAAGCCGTGATTTTAAACGTCCAACCAGCCAAACGTCTGCAAGGCCGTATTCATTTTCCGGCGTCCAAATCATATTCCATCCGTGCTTTTATCATCGCAGCCCGCGGGGGAGTTTCTCAAATCAAACATGCCTCGGATAGCGAGGATGCTCTTGTCGCTTCAAAAATTGCAAAAAAATTGTATTCCCTCCCCCTTGTGGGGTCGTCTGCCGCCCTGCGGCAGACAGGCTATCGAATTTGCAAAAGTATAAGCACGGCTAGGGAGGGGGGAAAAAGTCCAATTGTCCATTTTCACGTCGGTGAATCAGGGACTACGTTAAGGTTTTTGCTCCCCCTTTTGGCCTTATATACACATAAGGCTAAGGTCCAAGGAAAAGGTACCTTGAAGGGACGCCCTAACACGCATTTGTGTGAAACTTTACGCCGGCAGGGTATGGATATTCACGGTTCAGGAGAAAAAGAATCTGTCCCCATTGTGTTTAATGGAGGGGAGCTGAGCGCTGGGCGCATACTGGTGGATGGCAGTTTAAGCTCTCAATTTATTTCAGCACTTTTAATCGCACTGCCAACTCTTAAGACCGATTCCCGAATTGTTCTGACGGGTCGTGAGATGGTTTCTCAGGATTACATCCGGATGACTATAGAAATTTTAGCCAGGGCAGGTATTGTTATTAAGCGTGTTTCTAAAAGAGAATACGTAATTAAAGGCGGTCAGGAGTTTAAAGGTTTAAAGAATTTTTATGTGCCCTCGGATTATGGCCTGGCGGCTTTTGCTATGGGGGCTTCTGCCCTTTTGCCTTCTGATGTTCTTTTGCAGGGGAATTTGGATGAAGGTTTGATCCAGTCTGACGGGCATATTTTTGAATTTTTACGGCGCATGGGTGTTAAATTTGAAAAGACCAGTCGGGCTATTAAAATTAAGGGTCCTTTTGATTTAAAGGGTGGAGTTTTTTCTTTAAAAAATTGTCCGGATTTAGTTCCGATCATGAGCATTTTGGCGCTTTTTGCTAAAGGAAAAACAAAGCTTGTCGGCATTCATCACGCGCGCGCCAAAGAGTCTGACCGCATCAGTGATTTAAGAAACGAATTGCTTAAGGTCGGTGCATGCGTCGAAGAAACCGATGACGCTTTAATAATAGAGCCTCGACTAGCTTACAAGAGGGGGTCTTTGCTTAACTCCCATCACGACCACCGTCTGGCGATGGCATTTACAGTCCTTGGTGCCAAGATCGGATGCCGCGTTAAAGACATTGAATCTTCCCGCAAATCCTATCCTGCTTTTGTGAATGATATGAAGGCTTTAGGATTTAAATTCGTTTGACAGTCTATGGGCTTTTCGATAAGATGTTCCGACATTAAAACCCCTTTCGCATAAAAGCTAACAGAGAGTTAAGATGATTAATCAAATAAAGAAGTTTTTTAAAATTATTTATGATCAAGTCCTGGGACTTGTTTCTAAAGATATAGGTATTGACTTAGGTACAGCAACCACCTTGGTGTATGTCAAAGGTGAAGGGGTGGTTTTGTGCGAGCCTTCTGTCGTTGCTATTGAAAAGGATACCAATCGTGTGTTGGCTGTCGGCGAAGAAGCCAAACGCATGTTAGGCCGCACACCGGCAAGTATTGTGGCCATCCGTCCCATGAAAGACGGGGTCATCTCGGATTTTGAAGTTACCGAGGCCATGCTTAAATATTTTATCAGGAAAGTCCAACCCCACCGTTTTTTTCATTTTCGTCCGACAATTGTTATAGCCATTCCGTCCGGAATTACCCAGGTTGAAAAACGCGCGGTGATTGATTCTGCCGAGCATGCCGGGGCACGTAATGTGATTTTGATTGAAGAACCCAAAGCCGCAGCCATCGGGGTGGGGCTTCCCGTGCACGAACCGGCAGGAAACATGATCATTGATATCGGCGGCGGTACGACCGAATTCGCGGTCATTTCTTTAGGCGGTTTGGTGTATGCCAAATCCATCCGCATCGCCGGTGATGAAATGGACATGGCGATCATTGAATATTTACGTAAAACTTATAATTTGATGATAGGTGAGCGCACCGCGGAAGAGATTAAGATCCGTCTGGGCTCTGCCTATCCGCTGGAAGAAGAATTGAACATGGATGTGCGCGGGCGCGATTTGATCGCTGGCCTGCCCAAGACGATCAATGTGACCTCAGTGGAAATCCGTGAGGCCTTGCAGGACCCGGTCCAGGCCATTGTGGATGCATCCAAGTCGACGCTGGAGCATACGCCTCCGGAGTTGGCGGCAGACTTGATTGACCGCGGCATTGTGATGTGCGGTGGCGGTTCTTTGCTCAGAGGCATAGATAAACGCATTGCCGAAGAAACAGGATTGCCTGTGCATGTGGCCGATGATCCTTTGACCGCGGTGGTCAACGGAACAGGAGCGACTTTGAATATGCCTCCGGCTATGCGTCGGCGTTTTACAGCACAAGCTAAATTGGATTTTTAGGCTGTCATTCCCGCGAAAGCGGGAATCCATAACAGAATTAATTCTGAATTGGACCCCCGATAAAAACATTCGGGGGTGACAAATGATGAAAAACCGTGTGGCGCAAATACTTCAAAAAAGCCGCTTATGCCGGCATCCTTGTTGTCCCTTTCCTAATCCTTTTTTTTCATCCGAAGAATTATAGAGCCGCGGGACTTTTAGACGCCGTGGTCAGGCCGGTGGGTTTATTGCAGGTACCGGCTTTTGAATTAAAAAAACTGTTTTTTTATCGGGAGACGTATGATGAGTACGTACGTTATAAGAAGCAAAGCGAATTGCTCAAAGCCCGTCTGATAGCGATGAGAGAAAACGCTCAAGCCTATGAGCGTTATGAGAAAATTCAGACCTTTCGCAATAATCAAAATTACGCGTCTATCGTGGCCAATGTTATAGGCCGGGACCCTTCCAATTGGAACGCATCATTGGTTATTGATAAAGGCCACGCCGAAGGTATTGAAGTGGGTCAGTCGGTGGTGAGCCCTCTGGGTGTCGTTGGAAGAATTTTTGAGGTGGGACATAATACCAGTAAGGTGATTCTGGTTTCTGATCCGACCTTTGCCGTGGCCGCGGTGGTTGAGCGTTCAAGAGAAAACGGGCTTTTGACCGGAACATTACAAGGTGTTTTGCGCCTGCAGTATTTAACTGATAACGCGGATGTGAAAGTAGGCGACGCCTTGGTGACCTCAAGGCTGAGTACGGCTTTTCCCGAGGGGATATTGATCGGCCAGATCACCGATGTGCAAGCCTCGGTTAATAGTCATACCGTGGAATGCCTGGTTGATCCAGCGGTGGATTTGTCGGAACTGGAAGAAGTGATTGTCATTAAAAAATGAACGCTAAAAGGCCCAATTGCTTTGATTTCGTAAAGTTGTATCATGGCGGGTAGTGTTTTCTTAGCAAAATATGAACGCAATTGAAGTCAAAAATTTAGTCAAGACGTACCGCACGGGGACAAGGGCCCTTAAGGGGGTTGATTTGTCTGTGCCTGAGGGTGATTTTTTTGCGCTTCTGGGCGCCAATGGCGCCGGCAAAACTACCATCATCGGGATTTTAACCGGCTTGGTCACTAAAACTGCAGGGACGGTTGAAATTTTCGGTCATTGTATCGATGACGATTTTGAAGCGGCCAAGAAATGCATGGGGGTTGTTCCCCAGGAATTTAATTTCAATATGTTTGAGCAGGTGCAGGACATTGTGGTTAATCAAGCGGGGTATTTTGGTATTGATTACAAAATCGCCTTTAAGGACTCGGAAGAAATCCTCAAGCGGGTGGGTCTTTGGCAGAAGCGCAAATCAATGGCGCGCACACTTTCCGGCGGTATGAAACGCCGCCTGATGATCGCCCGCGGCTTGATCCATCATCCTCGCATGTTAATCTTAGATGAACCCACCGCGGGTGTGGACGTCGAACTTCGCCATGGCATGTGGAAATATTTAAGCGAGATCAACGCTTCAGGCACGACCATTCTTTTGACCACCCATTATTTGGAAGAAGTTGAACACATGTGCCGCCATTGCGCGATTATTAAGGAAGGTGAAATCGTCCTTGCGAGTAGTGTACGCAATCTCTTGATGACGATCCCTCAGGATACCTACCGTGTGACGGTCAAAGAAATGCTTTCTTTGGAGGGTGTCCATTTTTTTAATCCTGTAAAAATCGATGAGCATACACTGGATGTCGAAATTCAAAAACGCGAAGAGCTCAATGAATTGATCCTCAAATTAGCCCAGAGTGGTTTTGTCATTACTGATTTTCATCCCAAAGGCAATCGGCTGGAAAAATTATTTCTGGAGATACTCCGAAAGTGATCAAGAGTAGTCATTACATAGCTTTAAAAACCATCGTCCGCAAAGAAACCAACAGGATCACACGGATCTGGAGCCAGACGCTGCTGCCGCCTTTGATCACCCAGACTTTATATTTTGTTATTTTTGGGAAATTTATCGGCTCCCAGGTCAGGGCCATTAATGGGATCAGCTATATGGAGTTCATTGTTCCGGGCCTGGTGATGATGGCGGTCATCAGTAATGCCTATGGCAATGTGGTCGC
>Ga0209824_10001472_pt1 | contig 13204 bp, 10 predicted proteins | sample VDWuncwatermetaG_FD_184124 | JGI IMG/M metagenome (GOLD analysis project Ga0209824, IMG submission 184124) | Wastewater microbial communities from Netherlands to study Microbial Dark Matter (Phase II) - VDW unchlorinated drinking water (SPAdes)... ... | reverse complement strand
GCTGATAAGATCCTTCGCTTCGCTCAGGATGACAGAAAATGAGATCTTACCTTTTATATTGCAGCAACGCATCTTAGCGAAGATAAAACGATTAAATTTAGGCATTTTTTAACAAAGTACTGAAGTAAAATTTAGTTTAGCCCGTTATGCCCGTTTTAACGAACTTAACGAGCAAAACGAGCCTAACTAACGAGATTAACGGATTATCTAACTGAATCGCCCACGGCGATAGGGACGGTTTGCTCTTTTATATCGCAAGCCGCAATGCTTTTACGAACCTGGATAGCCTCAATATTAGCAATGCTCTTGCCTGCTCTGTATACCTTAAAAGCTTTACCTATTTTGATACCCGCATCTTCCCCTAAATCAATAACCACAAAATTATTGTTTTTATTTACATCTAAGATTGTCCCCGAAGGAATTTCTGTTTTTTTTGCTTCTGATAGCGTTGTATCTGTCTGAGGACGTACCACTATCGGCGGCAATTCTATATATTCTTTATATTCTTTTTTTGATTGGGCTTCCTTTACCTGCCCGGAGCTGCGATTAGTATCTAGTTGTTCTTTTTCTTTTTGCTCTGGTTTTTGTTCTTTTTTCTCTTTGGTATTAAGATCATCTGCTTTGGATAGGCTCTCCCCTGAGGATGACTTCATCTGGCTAAGCTTGCTTTCCAGGCCAGACTTCTCTTCCTGAAGCGCATTAAGTTTACTCTCCAGCTTAATTTTACGCCCGCTTAAACTCTTCAATTGTAGTTTTAGAATTGCATTCTCATTTTGCACTGGCATTAAGCCGGTTTCGAGCTGCTCCTTTAACTTTTGTTTTTCCTGCTTCGATTGGCTTAAATTATTATGTAACTGCTCATTCTCATTCTCTACAGTCTTTAATTCTTCTGAAAGCCGGTCTCTTTCTTTGCTCATCAATTCATATCGCTTTTGGATATCTCCTTTTTCCTGAGAAATTTTATTTAAATCGTCATTTAAGGCATTGATTTTTTCTTGAAGCTGCTTTTTATCTCCAAAGGCCTCTTCAATTTTCTTAGACAATGTTTCATTTTCATTTTTTAACTGGTCTCTTTCTCGCTCTATCGCCTTTTTTGAATTATAGGTTTGAAAGTGGGCAAAAATATTTATTGCTAAAATGCCTACCAGTCCTATTATTATAAAAAATCTTATTTTTTCTCTCAAATCCTGCGCCCTCCTCTATAATAACGTGGCGAATACCTTCTGCGTCACCAGGCTGGCTGCGCCAAGGGCTACTGCATTTTCTCTTAATTGGGAATATACAATCCTTAAATCTTCGGTGGCCTCTCTAAAAGCCCAGTCTTTGACGGTGGAATTTACCTTATTTAAGAACGCCTCACCCGCCTCTTCTAATCCACCCCCAATCACCACTACCTCTGGGTTCAGTAAATTTACAAGGTAGGCAATTTTTATACCTAATCTTGCGGCTGCCTTATCCAGAACAGAAGAAGCAATAAGATTATTTGACCTGTTGGCAATAAATACACTTTTTAAATCCACGTTATTTATGTTGCTTGCGGTCAACTTAAAGAATTTCTCCGCAAGGTTGCTATCTTGAGCAAGCGCTGCCTTGGCGTCATCAACGATACCTAAATCCGCCTCCCAGCGCTTCAGGAAACAACCGTTGGCCATTCCGCAGTTAAACAGACCCTCTCCTTTATAATTATAAATGGACACTTCTCCGGCATAACCGTCTGTGCCGGTATAAGCCTCACCGTTAATTATTATGCCGCAACCCACCCCTGAGAATAAATAGATGATATTTTTAAACTGCCCTTTAAGATTCAACCAATACTCGCCGAAACAAGCGCAAGTCGCATCGTTCTCGACTAAAGTGGGTAAATCAAATTGCTTCTCAATCAAATCTACTAAAGGAATATCTACCGAAGCATAGGTATAGTAATGGTCTAGCTTCTGGGGCCAATGTATAGAGCCATTTTTTTTATTGACCAGGCCTGCGATTCCTATGCCGACACCCCTGATATTGGAGGCGTATTCTTTTGAACGCCTCAAGATTTCACGAATAATCTCTAATAGACACTCAGTAATCTCCTTGACTGATGCCCGAGGCCGGACTATTTGAGTTTTAGTGATGATGTTTCCTTTTAAATCTGCCAAAAGGCCGACCATATTCATTAGATTTATCCCTACTCCAATTATATAGCCGCCTTGCGGATTTAATTCTAAAAGGGTGGGGCGCCTGCCTCCTTCAGAACGGTCGAGCTCTTTTTCATATACCAATTTATGTTTTATAAATTCATTGACGTAATTAGAGATGGTAACAATATTTATGCCTATCTCTTTAGAAATATCTGGCCGGCTAAGAGGGCCGCGCCTGCGTAAAATCTCCAAGATATCAACATTACGCTTTTCTTTTTCGGTAAGTCCGCCTGCTTGAAAGTTTATATCCGGCATTTTATTTATTGTATTTTATTTTATCTAGTTATTTGAACTTTATTTATACTACTAAATACGATATAAGTCAAGTTAATATACATCCACTATTTCAATATTTCTGTCAACGATTCCGGCAGGAGAGATTATAACCAGATTTATTTCTTTGGTGCCGGCCTCTGTATAGGTGGTATCAAATGCGGATTGTTCAGGAGAGGGTTTTGCTGTCCCTAGATGCCCGGACCACAGATACTGAGTCTCTACTTGCATACAGCCACTCTCTATATTATAAGGAGCGGAACCGATATGGGCATCCTCGCCTTTATTTATTCTATACCCAGAGGAGATTAAGTCTAATCTAGCGGGGTCAAGGGGAACGTTCCTTTCTTGCAGGGAAACATCGAGAAACGTTTTTAAATTATATTCCATAGGTCTTAATCCGCTTACTTCTTTCAGCCTTTCTTTAGCCAGGGCTGCTGTCTCTACAAAGCCATCTTTTACTTTTTCAATTAACGCCTTATAATAATCTTTCGCCTTTGCTAAATCATTTTCCCATTGGCTAAGCAGTCCTAACTGATATAAACTTGAAATAACTTGAGGACTTAATGTTTCCTTCTGCGCCAATCCTTCGGCAGGCTCAGGATTAGCGCTTAGCGGAATCGAATGTGCTAATTTTTCAAAATAAGCCCGGCCTGTCTTTATGTCCCTTAATACATAAACACAGATAACCCCGGCTTTAAAATCTGCTTCGTCAGCATGGGTAGTCTTGGGGAAACGATTGACTAAATCAATGTAAAGATCCTTTGCCTTGATATATTCTTTTATTTTCTCTAAATTAAAGGCGCGTAAATAGGTTAACTCTTCGTCAAAAGCGCCTTTTGCGCTTATTTCTTCTATTTCCTGAAATATTTTCTCAGCATAAAATCCATCTTTATTAAGAACGCCATTACCGTAGGAAAAATTTCTGGCAATATCTATCAAGAGAGATATAGATTGTGCCTTAGAATACAATTTAATAATGCGTTCAATATAAACATCATAAATGGCTTCTGATAACTCCAGTTTGCCTTCTTTATAGAATCCTAAGGCAATATCTCTCAATTGATTATCATTTATATCAGAGGCGACTATTTTATTTACATAAATCTTGTATATTTCTTTGGATTTTGCTTTCTCCCCGTATGCTAACAACTTATCTCCAACATCCTTTATAGGCTTTGCCTCCTTGGTTCCTGCGGAATACTCTAAAACGACATTCATTAAATCGGATAATGCCGAATCAACAGAAGCATCCTGTTGGTCTTTATGAAACTGCCATAAGAGGAGCCTTGAGTAAAGGTTAAGGGCTACTGTGGTATTGGTTGTATCAATGGTTTTTTGTATAGATTGCGCTAACTGCTCTCTATAGGCATTCCCCTTGTTGAAATATTCATCCCACTTCTGTGTGTTTTCTAAATATTTAAGTTGATGGTAGCGGCTCAGGCCGATATAATAATTTACAAAAGGTTCTAAAATATTATTTTTCTGGTCTAAGGATTGTAAAAATTCTACTAATTCCGAATATTTATTCTCCTTTCCCGATAGAAGCGGGATCCCGCCTTCTGGCTTAGTCTCTGTGCGGAAAAAATATAAATCCGTCAATTGTTCAAATAAAGCATATAGCTTTTCAGTATTTTTTTCCTCAATAATCTGTTTGGCCAGAGTAACTAATTTATTGTCTTCTTGAGCAAAAGTTAAATGACAAATGCCAAAGCACAAAATCCAAAATAAGCACAAATGACAAATACCAAATGACAAAATAGCTATTTTGATATTTGGCATTTGGATTTTTAATTTATTTTTGGTTTTGGATTTTGTCATTTGGATTTTACTCCCTTTTTCTTATTTTTATCTAATCTGGGATTCTTCCAGAATTCCCTTATCAGGTAATAACTCTTTTTAGGAATGCGTTTATTAAGCCCATTCTCTAATTCTTCAGAAAGCGCTACAATGCCAAACCATTCTTCATTCATATTTTTGTTGTCTTTTGCCTTTATATCGAAGTAGTAGCTTCCGCTTGACCATCCTGCTTCTGTATTATGCACCATCCAACCAGCCGGGTCAAATTCATTATATTTCCACCATTCGTCTGTCCATTCAAAGATTGTGCCCCCTAAACAATTGCCTGCGCCTTTCTTATTATTCGCTAAATTTTCATAAATCTGGCGCCACTGCGATTCCAGAAAAAAAGCCTGCATATTCTGGTCTTCCTTTTTTAAATAGGCATCGTAGCTATCGGCGCCGAATTCAGTAAGAGCAATTGGCCGGTCAAAGGTTGCCTGCAAAGATTTAAACAGATTCCCGAAGGTCTTACCTCTATAAATAATGCAGGCGACTAAATCGATGTCGGGACAAACTTTCGCTGCTACCTCTAAACCGATCAATTCGCCATTGCCCAAAGCAACTGGGTGGTTAGGGTCTATTTTGTGTATCGCACGCGCTAAATCATTCACAAAAGAATAATAAATCTTTGCGCGCATAACTTTCTGTTTTTGGGGGTTAGTTTCTTTGTCTATTTCATCGCTTGACCAAGGGTTAACTAGGCCTAAACAAGAATAATTATTCTCATTGCCTAACGTCCAGAAAAGAATACCCGGCTCATCCTTATACAAATTGACCATCTCTAAAACTTCTTTTTTCACTTTCTCCTGAAAAGCCTTATCCCCGTAAAAAGGGCAGGGATATTCCCAAAAACCTAACCAGTGCCCCATAATGGTACGGATACCATAACGTTGGTAAAAATCTCTTATAACTGTTTTGACATTCTCTGTATTTGGGCAGGGTTGATAGAGCCTTATTGTATTGACTCCCATTTCCTGCATAAGTTTACCATCTACAATCCATGGCCTGCTACTGTCCGAGCACCAATCATACTCGTGATTCTGGCCGATAGGAATCGGATTATAGCATACACCTTTTATAATGTAGGGCTTGCGTTCCACGATTAACTGATAATGGCCATTCTTGAGTTTATGAATGTACGCCTTAGGCATAGGCCTGCATGCCATGCCCAAACAAAAGAATGCAATTAACACGCCGCACGCCGCACGCCGCACGCCGCACGCAACAGGCCTTGGGCCTGGTGAAGCCTGAAGCGTGAAGCGTGAAGCCAATACGGGTTTTTTATTCATACTTAATTTCATCCAGGTAAAATGTTGCTCCTTCAGGATTCACATCAATATTTGTTGCCCAACAGAATCCGCCAATGACGTAAGACATATCTTTGCCTTTTAAGTCAATAGTATACTGCGTCCACTCCTTATTCAGAACAACCGGGCCGATACCAGCAGTATCAGAGTCAGAATACTCCCCCATAATACCGCCTACCTTAAATTCCTCGATTCTTTCTTGGCCTTTCTCCCCGCGCGCCCAGAAGGTAACTTTTGTAGCGTGCGCAAGGTCATAACCTGCATCAGCTGTTCCCCAGTTATTCGCCGGATTCTGCCAATATATACCTGCCCAACGCGCACCCTGAGTTGCCTTGCCAGAGTAAATTATCTTGATACAACTATCTCCTAAATAAGGGTCCTCCTTTGATGCGCCGTCGTATTTAATATCGCCGTAATCACCCATCCAGCCTGAAGGAATGAAATGATTTTTGATTGAACCTTTGTCTGCATAGATATAAAATGGCATATTTTCTGATTTGCGACTTTCGGGCTTCATTGCCGGGTCAGCTTCAAATTTTATATCATCCAGGTAAAATGTTGCTCCGCCTGTATTCAAATCTGCAGTAGTGGTCCAACCAAAGCCGCCGTTAATATAAGAGAGGTCTTTCCCTGCCAGGTTAATTGTATATTGTTTCCAGGTATCGCTGAGTTCAATAGGGCCGGCCTCAACACTTGCAGAATCTGGATAAGTGCCCTTAATGCCGCCCACGATGAATTTCTGGATTATCTCTTGGCCTTTTGCTCCGCGCGCCCAGAAGGTAAGCTTGGTCATTCCGGTTAAATCGAAACCGCCTTTTTTTGAACCCCAGTTATTCGCCGGATTCTGCCAATAAACCCCTGCCCAGCCTTGAGCCTGTGACTTCTTGGCGCTGTATACAAACTCAATGCAAGTTGTGCCTGAATGAGGATTAACTAGAGACTGATCATTTAACTTAATGTCGCTATAATCACCCATCCAGCCTGAAGGAATATAATGGTTACCTTTAGCATTCTTGTCACTATAAACCACAAATTCCTTAGGTTCGGTTGTGGCTTGCGGTATTGTGGCTTGCGGTTGAGTAGATACGGCGGGGGCAGAAACAGCTTTCTCTTGAGCAAAAGCAGGAACAACGGAAGAAACAGTCATAAACGCAATAACGCAAAAACAAAAATACGCAAAATCTTTTTTCATCTCTGACACCTCCCTATTAAAATTAAGTTCAAATATTTTTCTGTTTTTAAAGTAACGTCGATTAACCTCGGTTAACATTGATTAACGTAGGTTAACATTAAAATTATCTCTTTACCTGCCTCCTTTCTACCTCCATTGCAACACAGAGAACACTGAGTTTTTCTGAGAACACTGAGTTTATAATTTAACTCGTTTTATTTCTAATCTGCTTTTAGCAAAATTCAAAATTAAACCAACTTGTTCATTTGTTGCCTTCAAATAAGAAACCATCTGGCCAATATGAATATTATTTAATTCGCTTACAGCTTTTAGCTCTACTATTATTTTCCCTTCGATTATAAAGTCTATAACTTGATATCCCACAATTGCATTCTCATATTTAACAGAAACTTTCTTTTCCTTAATGTAGTTTAAATTACTCTTCGTGAGTTCTTTAGACAACGCGCCTTGATAAATTTTCTCTACAAAACCAGGACCCAAGATTTTATGAACTCTGATTGCGCAGCCTATTATTTCTTTGGTTAAACTACTAAATAGATATTCCTCAGCGCCTGATTTAAATTTATCTGTGATTTCAGAATTTTTCTGTGTCCTCAGTGTTGCAATCCTCCTTACTTCCAAGCCTTCTTATACATATAATATGACTGGCGGAGTTGTCTTAAAAACGGGCTTAATTTCCCGTCGCCCTGACCGCAAATTCCCAACCACTCCTCATGCATATAGCCATCAGGAAACGGGCCGGTAAACAAACCTTTGGTGTCATGCGTTGAGGGTTCATATGCCTTCCACCATTCATCCAACCATTCAAAAGTAATCCCGCCTAAGGAATTTCCTGTTCCCTCTTTAAATGCCATATTATATGAAATATCCTCCCATGCCGCACGGTGATATTCTGCCTGCAATCGCTCTGCTTCATCGGGAGTTTTGCCTTCAGCATAGGCAGGACAGCCAAACTCTGTAATAAAGACTGGTTTATCCGTTTCAACTTTTACCTGCCGCCAAAGAAACCCAAAACCATAATCTCCCCGATAAGCATTAGTCCCAAAAATATCTATGTCGGGGGCATCCTTACCAAATTTATCCAGGTATAATGTATCTCCGCTACAGATAGCTACCGGATGTTGGGGGTCTATTTCCTTAATTTGTTTTGCTGCTTCATTAGCAAATTTAAAGAAGGCGTCCGGCTCTTTATTTGCATTGCAGGCAATCCCATAAACGTTTTCATTCCCCAGTAACCAAAATAAGATATAGGGCTCATCCTTAAACTCTAACACCATATCTATTACAGATTTCAACATATTCTTCTTATGTTCTTCATTATTGTAATCTGTGCCCGGATACCAAGGTGCGCCTGAACCTAATGCATATTTACCTAAAAAGTCTCCCATTATTACTCTGATGCCATAGGTACTATACAAATCCCGTAAAAGCTTTTTATTCACCTTAAAAGGCTGATGATAAAGCCTTATGGTGTTTGCGCCCATATCCTGCATTAATTTGAAATCCCCCGCTGCGGGCTCATCGGCATCTTGTATATTATTTTTATTCTTATCTACAAAGGCATCGTAAGGCCCGTCAATCTTGCCGTTATGATTAAAATCATCTTCCATCCAGTTAGTCATTGTTCCCTCATCGGGAGACTCTCCCACTTTAGTAGGCGCATAAGTAATACCCTTTATAATATAAGGTTTATTATCTACGATAAGCTCCCAATCTCCTGCCGCATGCTCAACAACATATACTTTGCCCTTACCCGAGCGCTTTTTCATGCTTAAATAATCTTTTTTGGGATTAAGCTTTCCCCGCAAAAAGCGGGATCCCGCTATGGCGGGAATTTTTTTTAAAACATTTACCCCGTTAGAAAGAATAACTTTTCTAACGGGGTTTACTTTAACAAACCTGCCTGGATTAGCAATGACTATATCATTGGAAACATCATTGTCGTAGCCGTTAATAATCCTGATATCCGCATCCGCTAATTGGTATCCTAGCTGCGGATTGCGGCGTAAAAGAAAATTTATTTTAGCTATTGCTGCCTGACCTACATACCAAGGCGTATGCCAATATGTCCACCCATAGGCCCCCGGAAAATGCACCACAATGGCATAGTAGCATTTGATGGCATGTTTTATCAGGCCTGCCTTTTCTAAAATCAACCCGGTATAGAATAGCTTTACTCCTTCCGGTTCAGAGGCAGTTGCCCATTTTAAAAATGCTGCCTCAAGGTCTGGAGAATTTACAAAATCCCAGTGGGCGCCTTCCAGACGTTTTTCTTTCTGTATTTTTTTCCATTCCGAATCCCATCTAATAGAAGTAGTATTAGGATATATGCCTTCGCCTACGGCTAAGCTTAAGCCTTCCTGATCTTTTATAATGTACTGGTAGTCTTTTGTGCCTGCATTTTTAAACTCGCCGTACTTGGAATAATTGACAAAATCTTCTTTGCCGGGGTCATAAAGGACTATCTTAGTAGGGGGTAATTGGCTTGCCTTAGACTTTTCACTTGTCTTCTCAGTAGCGGCCACGCACTTACAATTTTTCAGAACCGCTGATTCATCTGTCTTTAATTTTGCTATGCTCTCCTGGGCAGCCTTAGCCACCTGCCAGAACCATCCGCGGGGATCCCATGCCTGAGCGCAGCAATATTTATCTACGACTATTTTAAACGCCTGCACCGCCTCTTCTTTCTTGCCTTGATCGCGGTAGGATTCACCTTGAATAAAATAAGCAGTAGCGACATCATTCAATGCCGCCATTGCCTCAATTTCAACCCTGCTCTTAGGCAGAGCCTTTAAGGAAGCCTGTTGAGCCTCAGCCTCATCCTTGTATAAATCTATAAGCTGCTGGGCGTATTGAAAAGTCTCTTCAATATTCTTTTTACCGTGCGCATTCCAAGCTTTTACAATCAACTCTCCGGAGTTAGGTTTATCTTGAGCAAAAACAAGATTGCTACAAGCTACAAGCCACACGCTACAAGCTATGCCACAAATTACCGAAAAAGCGTGAAGCGTGAAGCGTGAAGCGTGAAGCCTGTGCATCTTTTCTAATAAACGGGTCATCCGACAATCGCCCCTTGAGTCACTCCCTTAATAATGTACTTCTGCATCAGGAGGTAAATTATTATTATAGGTAAGGCGGTTATAGTCAGGCCCGCCATTAAAAGCGGATAACGGGTAATGAACTCCCCCTGAAAAGCCATGAGCGCAACCTGTAAAGGCATAAGGGCCTTACTGTCAAAGATTATCAGGGCTAAAATATACTCATTCCAAACATTTAAGGCATTAAATACCACTACTACAGCCAACACCGGTTTTGCCAGAGGTAAAGCCACATACCACCAGATACCGAATTTAGAACAACCGTCAATTCTGGCGGCATCTTCTAACTCGCGAGGCAATTTATCAAAAAAGGTCTTCAGCAAGAAAATACTCGTGGATAACCCCACATTTATCATACATAAAATATACCCAAAGGCGGTGTTTCTCAGATGCAATTTATTTAAGAGGACGTATAACGGCACAAAACTTCCGGGTATAGGTATCATCATCGCTACCATAAACATAAAAAATAAAATATTTCTTCCGGGAAAACGAAGGCGGGAAAACGCATAGGCAGCAAGGGAGGCTATAATAACTATACCCATTACCACTAATGTAGTATAACCTATACTATTGAAAAAATATCTGCCAAAGTTTCCTTCTTTGAGAGCCAAATAATAATTCTCAAAGTGGAGTTTGCCAGGAAGCAAAGACATATCCTTAAATATAGTTTCTTGCGTCTTAAGGCTGGAAGATACCATCCATAAAAGAGGAAAAATGCAGGTTATAGCCACGCTTATCAAAAAAGAATGAATCAACACATTTATCATTACTCTTTTAGTTTTGTAATATGCGCTTGTCTTCATTCGTTATACGCGTTATGCGCGTTAACTCTCTTTAACGGGCCAAACGGAAGAAACGAAATATTTAAACTTGCCGATAACGCCTGGAGAATCTATATTGTATAAACGAGATTATCACCAGGATTAAACCAAAACTAATGCCCTGGGCACAGGCATAACCAAACCTGGATGAACCGCGCATAGACGCTAGAATCCGCAAAACAGGGACCTGGGTATGATATGCCGGGCCGCCGCCGGTCATAGCAATAATTAAAACAAATGCCTGCATTGTCCCCAAAACAGTAAGAATAGCCACTAACACTATCACCGGGATCATCAAAGGGATGGTGATTTTTTTAAAGCATTGCCAGGCATTTGCTCCATCAACCCGCGCAGCTTCGTAGAGTTCCCGCGGAATAGTCTGCAACCCGGCTAAAAATATCAGGAAACCCCAGCCAAAGCCTTTCCAAGAATGCACAATAGCTACAGTAGTTAAGGCGGTCTTAGGGTCAGAGAGCCAGTTTCGCGCCAAATTCAAAAAGCCTAAGTGCGCCAGCCAGTTATTTAATAATCCGTAATTACCGTCTAAAATCCACTGCCAAACCAATCCTACCACCACCTCGGATAAAACCGGCGGAATAAAGAATACCAGGCGATAGAAATTCTTAAGGCGCATTTCGCGGTCACAGGCCCAGGCTAATAAAAAGGCAAGCAAGTTTTGAAAGGTAAGGGCGATTAAAGTAATATAACCTACATTCCACATTGACTGCCACCAGATTTTATCCTCAAAGAATATTTCTTTAAAATTTTCTAAACCCACAAAGACCTTGGTAGGAAGTATACCGTCCCAATCATACAAGCCTAACTGAAAAACCCAGATAAAAGGTATGACATAAAATATTACGAAGATTAAAACCGCAGGTAAAACAAACAGGTAGTTCTCTAATGTAGATTTAAGTCGCATATTTTTCGCTATAGGCTACACGCTCCAGGCTGCACGCTCGAATTGCTAAGCGTGAAGCTTGAAGCATGAAGCCCTGTAAGTCTATCTTCTTTTAGCTAATTCGCGTTCTTTTATTCTTTGCACTTCAGCAGCAACCTGTTCTGGTGTTTTTTCGCCGATGATAATTGACTGTATCCCTTTGTCAAACGCCTCTATAACCGCAGGATATTCAGATACGCCCCAGATACTCGGATGCGTGGCATGCTCCATATCATCAGCGAATTGAGTTAGGACCGTGGGGATTTTACTCAAGCTATCCTTATTTGCCGGCAGGTTATTGGTGGCTTGCGCTAAATATGCCTGCTGGTTACGATCTGTAATCCAACGTAAAAACTTTACTGCTTCTTCTTTGTTTTGTGAACGGGCATTGACCATAAAAGATGAACCTGCGCCACCCCAAATAGCCATAGGATACTTATCAGAAGCCTGAGGCGGTAATATTGCTGCGTAATTTAAATTGGGATTCATACCTTTGTATACGTTAACACACCAGGAGCCATTAAAGGCAAAGACTGCCCTACCATTTGCAAAAAGCTGCTCTGCAGTTTTATTTATCATCGTAACCAAACCGCTGGCTAAAACACCGGAGTCCTGCATCTCTTTAAAAAGCCTTAAGGTTTGAATCCAGCCAGGGTCAGTATAAGGCACTTTTCCTCTTATAGTGGCTAAAACTTTATCCTGGCCCATAATATTAAAGGCATAATTATTGGCGAAGCAATCAATCATCCATATCTCTCCCCAGCCTGAAACCAAGCCTTGCATGTTAGCTGCTTTTATCTTCTTGCCTATGTCTAAGAATTCCTGAAAGGTAACAGGAGGCCTACCAGGATTAAGCCCTAATTCCTTAAATAAATCTTTATTATACAACATCTGTATGGTCATAATATCTATAGGCGCTCCGTAAATACCCGGTTTTACAGTGTAACTGTTGCCTATGGAAAATTCATTCACTGATAAGGCCTTGCTAAAAAAGCGGTTCCTCCATTCACCTCCTAATTCATCCATATAGGGCGTTAGATCCAAAATATGGCCTGCCTTGATAAACGAGGCGAAGTCTCTTTTCTCTCCTAATATACCAAAGATATCCGGGAGATTTTCACCCTGGGCAGCAGCACGCACTTTCTGCGAATAAGCGTCAGAGGGGGCATAGAGTTCAAAATCTACCCTTATGCCGGCCTGGGCCTCATATTGTTTTGCCAACTCCTGAAATGCCTGCTCTCTATCTGTCATCCAGTGCCAGACGGTTATGGCCGGCTTTCCGGTTTTTTCACCGGGAGCGCAGCCACTGATGAGAATAAAGAATAACGATATGCAAATAACATTAAGCTTGGAAATTATTTCGGATTTCAACATTCTCTTTCTCCTATTTTATTCCTCTTTTCTATAAAAAAATATGATAAACCATACATTTTAATCATTGGTGTCCAAATTATAATACCTTGCTCGACGATTTGAGCCTTTGGAGATATAGTTACAGATAACGAGCATTCTAGTGTCATTCTGAGGAGCGACAGCGACGAAGAATCT
>Ga0209824_10001468_pt1 | contig 13221 bp, 14 predicted proteins | sample VDWuncwatermetaG_FD_184124 | JGI IMG/M metagenome (GOLD analysis project Ga0209824, IMG submission 184124) | Wastewater microbial communities from Netherlands to study Microbial Dark Matter (Phase II) - VDW unchlorinated drinking water (SPAdes)... ... | reverse complement strand
TAAGGGTAATTCTTACCGCAAGACCTGTGATGTGTTAGGCGGGCAATACATCACATTCGATCTGGCAAAGCCAATGACAATCAATCCTTTTATCGGCCAGCCAACGGCGGATAACCTGGCTTTCCTCGTTGACATGCTTTCGATCATGGCTTCTGGTAATGATGAACGTGATCGTCTTTCGCGCGAAGATAAAGGTTTTCTATTGGCGGCTGTATTAGAAACGTATCAACGCGGGGCAGGAAGTGAGATTGTTCTTTCAGATTTAATCGTTATTCTAAACGACAACGCCTTTAACGCTAAAGCTTCTGCCGGCATGAATATTGGCCCGCGTTTGGCCTTAAAATTGTCCCATTTTACGTCCAAGGGTCAGTTTGGCAAGTTTTTTGACGGCAAGAATCAATTTAAAATTGATTCACGCTTTACTGTTTTCGAACTCGCCAATTTAAGTTCTCATCCCGATCTTCAATTGGTGGTGCTTTTAAATCTCATGTTTTTTATTACCAATTTTGTGTCAGATGAAAAGATGCTCAAAGAGCGCAAATTCCTTCTCATCGACGAAGCTTGGCAGTTATTAAAGATGAGCAATACCGCGGATTTTATTGCCAATGCCTTTAAAACTTTCCGTAAATACCGCTGTTCTGTTGTTGCCATCACACAGGAGATTGCTGATTTGCTTCAACAAAAAAGCGGCTTGGCCATTCTTGCGAATACTGCCAATAAGATTTTCTTAAAGCAGGAGCATGGCGTTATCAATCAGATACAGGCAGAGCTTTCACTTTCTGATGAAATGGCCGTTGCGCTTAAGTCAATTAAGACGGTTAAGGGCAGGTATTCTGAGGCTTTGGTCATTACAACATCATCCAGCGGTGTCATTCGCTTAGTACCCAATCCGTTTTTGTATTGGGTAGCAAGCTCGGAATCAAGGGACAACGACTATTTAAAAGAAGTTCAAAAAGAAAATGGCGGGAATTTATTAGAAGCAATCAGGTATTGCGCAAAGGAGCGTCCTTATGGGATCAGGTAAATTAATTGTTTTAATTCTTGGTTGTGGGATTTTTGTGGGGTGTGCCAGCCTTAAAGGAGCACAAACCCAAGAGCCCAAGGACTCAATTTACGAAGAGGGGTATCGTAAGGGGGTATCTGAAAACATTAATTCAATTGTTGAGAAACTAAACGGCAATGATTTCCCATACCTTGGCGGGACCTGGGCGGAACCAATTACTCAAGAGGTCAGAATTCCCGCGCATGTTCAGGGGGGTGTTTTTTACCCGGAACACAATGAGCTTGTCATTATCACGTCCGGAGAATGGAAAAGAAACAATCCATTTCCTATAAAAGCTGATCAGAAGGATTTTAGAAAAGCAGAAGACAGTATTGATACTGTTAACGCTCAAGTAGCGGACATAACCGCAATGCCGGATCAATATGGGGCTAAGGGTTCTGCGACCCTTATAAAAGGGGGGGAATAGTATGCGTAATATTTTATTTAGTGTAGTTAGCGTTCTTTTCTTATTTCCTTTGTCTTTGGGATTTTGTGATGATCCCAAGACTTCAGGAATTAACACGACGCCTGAGAAATTATCGTTAATGCCACTGGATTCCCAACAGATTATTAAAGAAGAATGGGACAAAATCAATAATTCTAAAAAATTTCCGCAGTATAGCCCTTCTTCTATCTCTGTTGATGAGAAGGTTTTAAAGGAAAAACCTCTTATGGTGAGTGATAGGGTATTAAAAGCAGATGAGAAAGCAAATGAATCGCAGACCAAGCTCTCCTCTGTCAGCGATTTACCAAAGGAGTTCGATCAGATTATTTCTTTAAAGGGAAAGATGAAATTGTCAGAAGCCTTGAAACTTCTTGCCAAGGCGCTGGCAAGGAATCTGATCTTAGGACCCGGAGTTCAGGATAGCGATATTGATGTTTCATTAGATGGCGTTGAAGCATGGCGCGGCATATCAAGCCTTCTTTATCCCCTTGGGTATGGTTTTAAGATTAATGGAGGAGGGGACTTGGTTATTTTGGCCGTAGAAACAAGGATGTTCCGCATTAATTTACCGCCGATTAATCAGGATCTTGATTCTTTAACCACCAATGAAACATTGTCTGGCGGCAATTCTAACAATTCAAATTCAGGATCTTCAAACACTAATTATTCAAACAATAATCAAAATAATAATCAAAATTCTCAAAAAACGATGGTTGGCACCAAGATTGTTGTGGAAAACAAAGCACAATCCTTGAATTTTTGGAAAGATATTGACGAAAACCTGAAGGCAATCCTTCAGCCTGCCGACAAGTATACCTTGAATAAGGTAGCAGGGATGGTGATAGTTCAATCTTCACCGGCGACTCTGGACAAGATTTCTGCTTACTTTCAAGAACTAAATAAACGCATATCTCAGCAGATCACGGTTGACATCAAAGTTATTGAAGTGACATTGAATAAAGATTACTCGAGCGGTATTGATTGGAGCTATCTGGCCAATAAGGGGAAAATTAACATAGCAACCAACTTCGCAACACAGAACATCACTAGAGGAAGTTTTTTAACCTTGGCCGGCAGAAGTGCCACCGGTGGCGGACAGATAGCGGATGGGGTAGGCGCCTTACTTCGCGCTCTGGACACTTTCGGTAAAACGGAGGTATTGTCCCAACCCCGCGTCATGTTGTTAAACAATACCGTTGCCAATATTCAAGTTGGACAATCAAAGAGTTACGTTGATTCGTATACCACCAATACGACGACAACAGGTACCAGTGTGAGCGCGACCCTCAATGCGGTTCAAGGGGGCGTGACCTTGCAGTTGATTGGGAATATTGTCGGGGATGATATTTACCTTAATGTAACACCTGTTGTCTCTACGATTGATCAAATACGGACTATTAATCTTGGTTCAAATGGAGTTTTGGAAGCCCCGGACACGTCTAGTAAGTCAATTAGTTCAATGGTGAAGGTCAAAGAAGGCAACACCGCGGTAATTGGTGGATTGATTACACATAATAATCAGGTTACTAACAGGGGCGTTCCATTATTAGACAAATTACCTTTTGGTATTGGTAAGAATTTATTTACTTTTCAAATAAAAAACAACGATCGGATTGAGCTGGTCATTCTTATTACACCCAAGAGAGGTTAAATTCAATGGGCAAATATTTTTTTCAAAATGGGTCTGTTTATTTTGATGCACTTGGCAAGATAGGGGTAGTGTCAAGGGAAGAGTTTGCAAAGGGGACCTTCTTTAAAGACAAAACTGTTCAAGTTCTAGTCAACAATGTTGAATTCAGGACAGTTACACTATCGGACGTGAATACTCACTTGGCCGATGAGCTTGTTGCCGCACAATTCCCTTCGGATCAAATTGTTCAGTATGAAAAGGTTTCTAATACTGGTTATCAGGGGATGGCCGTACCCAATGACCAAGTAGCGGAAATTTATCGTTTATTTGACAGGGATGCAATAAAGGTTTTTATCCCTTATCCGGTTGCTTTAAGAGCATTTGTTAATTATAAAAATTTGTTTGATGAAAAGAAGGTTTCGGTGGTGGTTGATGATCTGCAGGATCGTTTTGTTTTGACGATTTTTTGGGGCTTAAGGATTGCTGATACAAGGGAAATTCCAAAAAAATCAATTGATAAAACCGCTGAAGAAGTGATCCGTTCCGAGAAATATTTTATTACCAACTACATAAAAGAAATATCAAATTTTTCTTTTATGTTTATTTCAAATAATAAGGAATTATGCGAGGCATTATCAAAGATTGATGGCCATACAAAAGATAAAATTGCTTATTTTGAAGAATTGTACCCTGCTTTTTTGGCACTAGATATTGCCAAATTCCCCATCCATTTTTATTTACCGGACGAAATAATTAAACAGCGAAGGATTAAGGATTTTAAACGCAGTCTTATTAGTTACGCCGTGGCGGGGGCAATGGCAGGGGTTGCCATGATTTTCTTTCTCGTGGCGGAAATCCAAGAACATTTAGCAATGGATAAAAATATTCAGCTTAACGCTAAACGTTCAGTGCTTATTGAAAAAATCAAGTCACGAAATTCCTTGGTCTATAAGGATATTTTAAAGATACGGGCAAAAATCAACTTGTTTTCGCTATACGGGGATTTTATTCGGAATGTCCCTCCAGGGCACTTAATTGAGAATTTTTCGTTGTCGTTAAAGGGCGCAAACTATTTGTCAGGGGAGTGGGAATTTATAGGGCATGTACTTTCAGACAAAAAGCATGTTTTTAATTTTGGCACAAAGGGGATGTTCAAAGACAGATCAGTAGAAAATATTTTTATAAATGATATGCCCGCTCAAAGGGTAGTTCTAACTGTAGCAAAGTCGAAAGGAGAATAAGTGTATGGAACTCAGTTTTAAAGTTGAAAGAATAAATGTCTTGCCCGAACCGAAGAATAACACATTGGCGTTTGCAGATCTTTTAGTTAATGACGCTCTTGTGATTCGCGGTCTTCGTGTTTGTAACGGCAAGAATGGCAGGTTCGTTTCTTTCCCGCAGGATATAGGGAAAGACGAGAAGTGGTATGACCAAGTGTATCTGAAGGATAAAAAGTTGAACGCTGTTGTGTCAGAAGTGGTTTTAAAGGCGTTCGAGGAAAAGAAACCAAAAAACGACTAATTCTACTCTTTGAGCGGGCAGAAAGGCTTATATGAGATATTTCATTTATTTAACAGGGATCCTAATAGCGGCGATTTTTTTTACTCAGGCGAAAAATGCGTATGAGCATAGATCAGAATTATTAAATTCAAATCAGGCTATTTCGACTGAGGTTGATTCGTTAAGTAAAACATTAGAAGGATTAAATAATTTTCAAGCTCGAAAACCGCAATCGCTTTTGGACAGCTACCAGGATTTTTTAAATAACGTTTATTTGATTGCTAATGCCAATGAAGCAGTTGTTTTAACTAAATCAGAAAATGGCAGTTCTGATAAGGATATAAAAATATCTTCCAAAGAATCTGTTTTTAGCGGGGTTAATCAGATTGATCTTGATATTACAGTAGGGAATTTAACTAATTTTAATAAATTGTCAGCTATTTTCATCGCTTTTTCTGATTTAGAAAAAAGTACGCCGATCATTATTCGCGGTTTTTTCCAAGAGAAGGACTACGTGATTTTTAATGTCTCCGTATTGGGGGTGTAATCATGATATCAAGACTGATTACAAAAAGAAAAAATAGCAGGTTAAGGAACTTCAAGGCTTTTCAAATTAAGGAGATGATACGCTAAAAATCAATTGAAGGTTGGTGAATAGCTTCGAGTAAAATGGATTTACTCGGAGTAGATAGGTCATAGGTTGAATTATTTCTGTGGGGCTTGACCCCGTTAAGGAGATTAACTGGCAACCTACGATCGAATAGTCACCATAGGGCATCGACCCTGGATAGGAGAATGGTGTTCACCGACTAAAAGTTCTACTCCGCTGTAGGTTAAACGAGTAAAAAAGCGGAGGTAAAAATGGGACGAAAGATTGGGATAGATTTACACAAGAACAGCTTTAGGGTGTGTTATTACCAGAATGACAAGAAGTATGATTTTGAAACGTATCATGTGAGTGTCAAAGGATTGGAGCATTTTAAGAAGGGATTAAAGAAGACGGATGAGTTGGCAGTAGAATCGACGGGCAATACGGGACATTTTTACAGGGCGGTTGAAGGAAAAGTTAATCGGATACGGGTAGTTAATCCGATGCAGTTTAAAGTTATCTCAGAGTCGGTCAAGAAGACAGATGATGAGGATGCGTTAAAGATAGCAAAGTTTTTAAGTCGGGATATGATCCCCGAGGTTCGGATGAAAAGCAAAGCTGAGAGCCAGTTAGGGTCATTGATAGGGACGCGGGACAAGTTCGTGAAGTTACGGACCGCGCTTAAAAACAAGGTGCATAATATTCTCAATGCGAACGGGATCGTCACCAAGACTGAGTTGCTGACGTCCGATAAGAGTTTGGACAAAGTCTTGGGGCATAAGTTAGATGAAACGTGTCTTTTTGAATTAGAGATCATTACCAAAGAAATCCGGAATCTTAATGAAGCGATCGTCAAGATTGACGAGCAGATCAAGGATAAGGGCAGCAAGTTGGATGGGCATAAGAATATAACAAGCATCACGGGCATTGGAGACACGAGCGCCGCGATATTTTTAAATACAATTGGCGATGTTAAATATTTTAAGGATGATAAGGCATTAGCCAGTTATTTTGGGATCGTGCCGCGCATGAGAATATCGAATGAAACGGCCCATATGGGCCGGATCACAAAGATGGGCAACAAAATTGCCCGGACGGCATTAGTGCAATGCACGTTTGTAGCCATCAGGTACAGTCCTTATTTACGGGCCTTTTATGACAGGTTAAAGGCCAAGAAGGGTTCAGGCAAGGCGATCATAGCGACGGCACGTAAGTTGTTAGGGATTATTTATAATACGCTTAAGAATAAATGGGTGTTTGAAGATTTTGCAAATTATAAATTAGCGCCGCAATGCGCTTAATAAACATCAGTTGAGTAGAATCAATTGATTTTTAACATAGGAGGAAGGTATGAGGGTATTCGTTTTTTTAAGCTTTTTATTAATTGTTTTTGGGGTGAGCGGCAATGGTGTTGCCGGGGCAGACAGTAAAAATCTTACTGATCTTAAAATGGAAAATGTATCCAACGAGGATAATTCACCTGAACTTCAAGAGATGCGTGAGTACATGAAGAATCAGCAACAAAAACAGCAGGAGATTGCGCTATTATCGCTTGATTTGGATGAAGCCAAAATAGAATTGGAGCTTCGGCAAAAGAAAGCAGACTTAGGTCATTACATGGATACGGGTAATTATCCGCTTATGGCCGCTCAAAAGGGAACTATTGGGGGAGACAATAAATTAAAAGCAGGAGTTGTTAGTGATACCAATCCTGAAGTTAAGTCTGTTTTTGTTACTAATTCTTACAGAGTAGCGGTTTTGGATGCGGATGGAAGTAAAGTAACGGTTAAAGAAGGGGATAATCTTGGCGGGGTTAAAGTTAAGAAAATTGATTCAAACGGGGTTACTTTAGTAAGAGAAAATAATGAAGAGTTTAAGATTGCCGTAAAAGAATGAAATATCAATCGTTAGGACAAATTTTAATCAGTAAAAACGTTATCACCAAAAAGAATCTTGATTTTTGTCTTGCTGTTCAAAAATCGGATCCGGCAAAAAGAAAAATTGGTTATTACATCGTTCATTACAATTTCGCCAGGGAGCGCGACATAGCCGAAGCGTTATCTGAAACAAGCGGGTACAAATTCTATAGTGATGAATACATCCCGGACATGGATTTAGTCAATAAGCTGAAAATGGAATTTATTATTGATAAGAAATTTTATCCCTTATTGTCAAAGAAAGGACCGGCATTTGTTTTGACTGATGTATATGACACCGACACCACGGATTACTTGGAAGCTAATTTTGGTGGGGGAATAGTTTTTTATGTTGCACCGGAGAATGAGGTCATTTTTGCGATTGAGGCTTTAATCCGGGCAATTAACAGATCAAAAGCGGTGGGGGCAATAACAATTTCAGAGGATCTTTCCGCTGATAAATTAGCTCAGCAAATTCTTGAATACGCAGTCTCATGTTCTGCCAGTGATATTCATATTGAGCCCTCGGAAACTGTCGTTGAAATCCGGTTGCGCGTGGACGGGGTGTTACAGTTTTATCGAACTTTGGCCCTAGATTCGCTAAACAGGTTCATAAATGTATTTTTCCATAATGCGGAAATTGGATCGTCAGATTTTTTACAATTTCATGACAGCCGTTTTGGTTTTAATTTTTTGGGCCATAAGATTGATGTTCGCCTTTCACATATTCCGGGCATCAATGGCTCCGGGCTTGTCTTACGGCTTTTAGATGAAACTAAATCAACTGCTTCATTACAAAGTCTTGGATATACAAAAGAGCATTGGGATATTTTAATCAAGGCATTAAATAAGCCCAATGGCATTATTTTAATGACAGGCCCAACAGGCTGTGGAAAAAGCACCAGCCTTTATGCGATGGTTAATTTTAAAAAGGGTATCGGCATCAAGATTTTGAGTGTTGAAGATCCCATTGAAGTAAAATTACCGCTCATCACGCAAGTCCCTGTAAATATAAAAAAAGGGCATACCTTTGCGGCAATAACACGCTCATTTTTACGGCATGATCCAGATATCATCCTTATTGGCGAAATCCGTGATAGCGAAACGGCACATGAGGCCATGCGCGCATCGGGTACTGGCCATTTGGTTTTTAGCACCTTGCACACCAATGATCCTGTTTCCGCGCTTTTACGCTTACATGACCTGGGCGTTGACTATTCTTATATTGCCAGTTCTATGCGTTGCATAGTCTCTCAACGATTGGTACGCAAGCTTTGCCCTTTTTGCAAAGAAAGGAAGGCAGTTCTTCGTAAAAACATAGATGAGTTTGCCGCTAAATATTTACTTAATGATGAACAAGAGATCGCATTGCCTAGGGGCTGTTTAAAATGTTCTGACGGATATTGGGGCAGGACTGTAGTGGCGGAAACTCTTTTTATTGATGAAGAAATTCAATTGCTTATAGAGCAGGGCAAGATCAATGAAATCAGCCTGAGATTAAAAGAACGAAAAGATTATTTAACTATTCAGAAGGATGCGTCACGCCTTGTCAGTGAGTCTGTCTTGTCATTGGAAGAAGCTGTGCGCATATTGGGGTAAAACATGTATTGGCGATACGTTGCGCTTAATCGTTATGTTCAAGAAACAACCGGCATCCTTTATGGAAGCCGGAGGGATGTTTTGAATGAATTACAAGCGCAAAAATTAAACGTGATTTTTATCAGGCCCGATTTTCTTGCCGCCATTAATATGGCTTATTTTTCAAGAAAATTCAGCTTTAAGCAGATGGCTATTTTTTTTAAGGACTTCGGGAACATGATTGAAACAGGTCTTACATTGCCGCACATTCTTAATACTTTGCGTGAACAAACATTGGATGGGCACATAGCAACTCTTTATCTTGATATGAAGAAAAAGCTTAGCCAGGGCGAGGCGTTGTCAGTTTGTTTTGGTGCGACTGGTAAATTTCCTGATTTGGTTATTAGTGTTATTTCAGCAGGGGAGCAGTCTGGTCAAATACCTTTGACTATGAAGATGCTTTCAGAGTATTACCAAGCCCTTGACGATATGAAAGGGAGGATCTTGGGTGCTGTTGTTTATCCAATATTTATTGTGGCGGTTTTAATTTTTTCACTTGTTTATATGTCCATTAATGTAATCCCGCACCTCAGGGGTATATTACCGCCTTCTGCTTTAAATAGTTTTGTAACTTTATTTATGCTCGGTTTAGCGGGATTCATTCAGCATTTTTTGTTTCTTTTTCTCCTGCTGCCTGTGATTTTTACAGCAGGTTTCTTTTATTTAAAAGTATTGTTCAAGGAAAAATTCGAAGCCTTTATTTTTAAAATTCCGTATTTTGGGTATATTTTGCGTGATTATGAGATCAGCGTTGTTTTTTTAAGCATTTGGGTGTTGCATAAAGCAGGGGTGACGATAGACGTCACTTTGAGAAAAATTATCGAATCAAATAAAACTTATGCGTCAAGGCAGCTTGAGGGTTGTCGTAAATTCTTAGTTGCTGGGTATAGTATTTCCGAAGCGTTAAAACGTAATTCTTTTTTCCCCAAGCTTATAGCAGATCAGGTTCGTTTTGGAGAAGAAATGGGGCGCTATGATGAATACTTTGAGCGTATCTACCGTTTTTATCGAGAAAATTTTCAGTCCCGATTGAATATTTTAATTGGATTAGCGCAGCCGTCTTTGTTTGTTTTTGCCGGTCTCTTTTTGTTTTTAATGATTGCTGCTTTTATTCAACCGATTTACGCGAATCTTGCGAATATTAGCGCAGCGACATTGAAATAATAAATAATTTCGAAAGGAGGGAGGAAGTGTTCTGGGTTATCACGAGTTTAAGCATTGCGGGGGTCATTCTAAATATTTATAAAAATAGATGGGGATTTGCTCTTTGGATGGTAACCAATGCTGCTTGGGCGGTAATTGATTTTTATAAAGGTATACCGGAGCAAACGGTGTTGTTTATTGTTTTTTTTCTAACGTCCTTGTGGGGCTTTATTTTTTGGTCTAAACAGGGCAAATAAAAAAGGAGAGTGTGTTATGCGTATCAGAAACATCATGAATAACAAAAAAGGTTTTAGCTTAATCGAGCTTGCCATTGCCGTCGTGCTTCTTGGCATCTTGGTTGGGGCTGTCGTCGTCGGCGGCGGTATGACAACAAAAATGAAGATTCAGCATGAAACCGATACTGTAAATACGTTGGTTGTTGCTTCGCGTAACTATCTGAGCGCGTCTCAAACAACTTATACAGGTGTTGGCATTGCGGGTCTTCAGACTTCCAATTATTTACCCGGCACGTTTAATGCAACAACCGGTAATAGTTGGGGCGGTGCTTACACAGTCGCCGCTAACGGAACTGACGCGACAAAACTCGACGTTAGTGTGGTTGGTATTCCTGATGCGACAACGGCTGGGCTCTTGACGAACAACTTTTCGTCAATGGCAACTTGTGTGTATACAGTTGCGTCTAAGACTTGGACAGGGACATTTTAGGAGAATGGCAAATGAGAAACACGGCAAAATATAGCCAGACAGGGTTTAGTCTAACTGAATTGGTTATTGCCGTGTTTCTTTTGCTTTTTCTTATTGGGATCGTATCAGCCGTACAGGGACGGATTTTAGGCGCAAAAGGAGCGCGTACAATGATTGAAATGGAAGCTATCTTGGATTCGGCAAGACAATTTTATTCACAAAACAACAGATGGCCTAATAACATGACAGAGTTACAAACATTTTGGCCGAGAATTCAGGCAAATAATGTTTTTGGGAACCCGTATAACGTATCCCCCATGGGGGGCACGTTTACGGTAAATACGGTGGTTCCATACAAGTCTGTAAATATGATTAAAAGTGGCAGGTTTGTTGTGATTAGCAATACGGGGTCAGCTAATTTAATACAGCTGTCTTCAACTATTCCAATGAATACTAAGATAGGGCGGTTGCAATATGAGCAGACGTGGGTTCATTAATAAAAAAGGTTTTAGCTTAATTGAGCTATCGATCGGCGTTCTTTTATTAAGTATTTTGATATCCGCAGTTGTGCCTAATTTTGTTATGAGAATACGACAAGATGCGGCTAAAAAGACTGCGGTGGAAATTTCACAGATTCAGGAAGCAGCGCGGAAATATTATGTTGATAAAGGTAAGTGGCCAACAGATTTTCCAACTTTGGCAGCCGGTTATCTTGATCCAACATGGTCAGCGACTAATCTTAACCCCTTTGGTAATTCATACAGTATAAGCATTTCTTCACCTAATTTAACTGTTCAAACGAAAATACCAACGGATGTTAATCAAGTAGCAGCGGCCAATTTACAAATGGTCAATGTTACAGGGCAAACTGTTCAATCCTCTGTTACCCCGCCGGGTGGGTTTAATACAATACCTGTTGGAAGCATTATCCCTTGGCCAAGCTCAACGCTTCCTTTCGGATTTCTTTGGTGCAATGGTCAAAATGTCAGCCGCACTACTTATTCTGGTCTTTTTGCGGTCATAGGGACTACCTACGGAAGCGGGGATGGTTCAACAACCTTTGGTCTTCCGGACACAATGGGGAGAACCATTGTAGGGGTTGATAGTATGGGCGGGGCAAGTGCAGCTAATAGGATTACTCAATGGGGGGCATCACCTTCAACAATGGGCGGAACTTTTGGGGAATCAGCTCATAGGCAAAGCGTAACAGAAATGGCGCCACACACACATTATAATGTTCTAAATTTTTGGGGAGCAGACGCTTCACATGGTTTGCCTGGTGGTGCAGGCACCGGGATAAACTCTACTAGTTCAACTGGAGGTAATGGAGATGGCAGTGGGTTAGGGTCACCGGCCAATGTTGTTCAACCTTCAATAGCTATGGGGCATATTATTAAATATTAAATTTATGAAAATTTACATTTTATTATTTCTGTTTTTTGTTTTCAGTCCTTGGGCAAAAGCCCAAGACACTATCGATTTAGGAACTCAAGGAGGGACTTGCGAAATTACTTTTCAGTCGGTGCCTGTTGTTGATGCGCAGTTTTCGCAAACAATCGAAGAGCCATCCTTCGCGGTCCGTCTTGAAAAATGGACGAATGGATCGTACACACAGCCACGGCCAGATATGTTAAAGCCGTACATTGGGAAATCCATTTTTGTTTTTGGAGCTAACGACGCGGCCAGCGAAGCGGCGGCCGCCAAAGTACGGGCAGATTTGGGGCTTTGTGTTGATTACACCGGCCTGAAAGACGTGAGCTCCTTTAGAGAACGAACAAAGATCACTTTTCCTGTTCAGTTGGCCAATGACTATATCGTTTCAGTTTTTAACCTTAAGAACTATCCCGTTTTAGTTAAAGTTAAGGAGGATACCGTTGAATATTCGACGGATTTTTAGCCTCCTTTTTATTTTTATTGCCACAATCAATGGTTCAGTAGATGCAGAAGACATAAATGCTCTACAAAGCATGGTCGATTGGTCATGTATTCAATTTGAAATTGTTGGCCCGTGCTTTAAGGCCACGCCTCCTTTTGCTGGCGTTAAGGTGAGATATTGGCAGCCAGTCTTATTGACAGAAACAGTTAAAAGACCCGGAGACACTGTCATTCCAGGAATGAGCTCTGTTGTGGGTCCGGCGTTAAAAAGCGCGTCCCAAGGATTAATGTCAACTACAGGGGTTTCCGTTCCTCTTTCGAGTGGGTCAAGTTGCAATGCTGATAACACAAATAATCAAATGAACGAGGTTCATGTGTACGGCTTTCCATTTGAACAAATTTTTAATGGTATGGTTTCAATGCAGTGTCCGGAACAGACAGAATTAAATGACGGGGTAATCTATTTAAGTGAATTAGATTCTGTTGAATGGCGTTTAGGATTAATGGAGTCCATGAATCCTAAAAGTGTCATGTCTGAGAGTCTAGGTCCGATTTGCAGCGTGGTTGGTGCGGCTGGAAATGCCCTTAATTCATTTCCTGTTGCTGTTTCTGGCTTGCCCACCAATGATCTTTGTATGGGATCTTGGGGGCCTACCTATCCTCGTACTGGTTTCATCACACATCAAAGTGAGCCAGTTGGATCGGCGGCCGCAAGTTTTCGAGCCGTAAGCATTGCAG
>Ga0209824_10001467_pt1 | contig 13231 bp, 14 predicted proteins | sample VDWuncwatermetaG_FD_184124 | JGI IMG/M metagenome (GOLD analysis project Ga0209824, IMG submission 184124) | Wastewater microbial communities from Netherlands to study Microbial Dark Matter (Phase II) - VDW unchlorinated drinking water (SPAdes)... ... | reverse complement strand
ACCCGGATGCGCGCGCCGGTTGTCATCAGATCGTTGTAATCGATCCCCTGAACGATCATGCGCGGGGCCCAGGTTTCCAAAACATGAGCGACAGTCGGGTCGAGATGTTTGGCAAGCATTGGATGGCCTCCTTGTTTGATAGCGGTAAGTTCCCAGGGAGCGTTGTCGCTATCCGTGATCGAGGCTTACATTGTAATAGTATTCGATTGCAACATGTTTCCATTCGCTCGCGCCCGTGGCGACCAGCGGCGCGTCACCGTTACTGCTGTCGCTTACAGCATGCTCTCTAACGTGTTGGGTGAGAAGCGCGGTCCGCCGCGTCTTTCTCAACCCAATGGTTAGGTGCCGGTCAGCCAAGGTGTTTGAAGAATGGTCACTTGTAGGTCCGGCACGCCTTTGCATGTTCTTCGGCCAACTGCAACATCAGAACCTTTGCTGCACGATAGCGTTCTCGTACTTCGTCAAATGCGAAGCTGCCACTGCTGCCGAAAGCCCGCTTTCGCGAGATCGGAGACAGGTCACCCGAGGCAACGACATGTGTCGCACCGAGCCAGTACCGGGAGTGACTGAACACATTGCGAAGACGGGCTTCCCAGACAGACGAAACAATATTCCCAATGCGTTGGCCAACGGGCTGAGCTAGGTCGGCAATCTCCTTGTATTTCTCCTTTGGGAACCAGCAGGTCTTGGTCATCCCGTTCTTCGTGGTTCGCGTGAAGTGCCATGATGGTGCCAAGCCGTGAAGGAGACGAAGCTGGTTCCAAATCAGTGTCGGCATTAGCTCGGATTCCATGATGTGACAGTATCCTATTAGCATCATGCGGATGCGCCGCTCGGGTGAGCCAGCGCGATCACCAAGAAGTCTGTCGATATCGAGAACGAACTCGACAATTTCACGGGCTTCCAGTATTGGTACATGGGTAACGTGCTTCTGCCCTTGCGGCAAGGGCATTGGGGCTTGCGTATCCGTTGGAACAAGGGCATTCCAGCGGGCTGTCGGCTCGCAACTAGCTGTAGCGGAGAAGAGGTTTTTTACCGCTGAGGACACCTCAGAATCGCTAGGAAAAGCCGTCACGAACATTGCCTTTTATGCGGATGCCAACGTTTAAGCTAAGAGGGCGGGGCGGCTCCGCGTCACTTTTGGTTGTTATGTGCTGTTCATTTCAGAATTTGGGAATTACCGTCGATCTTTCCGACTCGTTCTTTTCATCTTCCTGTATTGCCTTGTAAGTTTTGATGTCTGTATAAAACACATTATAAATGGTAGGGGTGAATCTATTTTTATCATCTGAAAGAACGCCGCCTTTTCCTATTTCAAGTTTTGTTAGTTCATCTGCCCACTGATACCAGAAACTATAATCATTCTGAATATGATTGAGAACGATTGGTTGACCATACTTCTTAATGGCGGGCAATGTGAACAAATCCCAATCCACTTTTTGAACATAATCTTTTCCGTAATGTAAAGCGATTTGATACAAAAAACCATTTCTAAAAAAGACTTCCATATTGGATAAACCTTCAGCAAGGTTTTCCTTAATTTCAAAGACTTGTTTTCCAAGTGCCTTGTTTATTTCTGTTTGTTTCTCCGGGTCGCCAATTCCGTATTTTCGCATTAAACTTATCACCCCATGTTCTTTTTCTGTCATCTGATAAATCTTGCCGGCTTCTTTAAATGACATTCCGAGCTGAAGCCCTGCCACCTCTCTGTTAATGGGTTGTTCAGCTGCCCACGCGGCGCCTTGAACTGAAGCAAACAAGAAAATGAACACGAAACCGAGAATCTGTCTTAGTCTACTCTGTTGCATAGTTTCCCTCGCTAAAATTCAATGCACCTAACGTTCCGGCTGAGCGCATGCGGCAATGAAGATGAAAGTGTCAAAGGACCAAGAACGGGAGACAGGCCACATGACCCGCGTTCGCTCAAGCCGTTGGTTAGGTGTCAGTTGGTTCACGGCTTCGCCTGAACAGGTGCAGACAGCAGCTTTTTGGATTTTGATTGTGACGGCTGTGTTGGTTGCGATTGTTGCTGTAGGGAACTGGCAGCTTTACTCACGGGTGGAGAGGATTGAAACCACTCTAGGATTACGGGGTACGCAGCAATAGCGGCAAATATCATGGTGGCAACAAGAACCCAAAAGGCGGGAATGAGAGTCCAGTGAGGTATGGAGATTTTATGGACGGCCTTCTCAAGATGTCTTCTTTGCAGTTCATGGGAAGCAGCGGCCACAAACGGTGTGTCGCCAGGATACTTAGCGAGGATTTGTTCCAGTTTTTCGTCGGACATCTTTTTGTAGTCAGGCTCGGCCATATGTCACCTAACTATTAAGTCTACTGCCGCGATTCTGGCAGTGTATTCAGGTGAATCGTGTCAATCCAAAAAAGCAAAACTGCACGCAATATCCCTTACCTACAGAGAAGTTGTCAAGGGCTATTGATTTCCCCAAACGCCGCCAATTCGGCAGTGTATGAGAATATCAGCCCGCGGTGTATTGGGATATTGGAGCGTTGTTCAAAGCCGATCCGCTGGGCTGTTAACACCGCGGACGCCTCGATTTAGAACGTTCGTGTAGATCATTGTCGTGCTGATGTCCTTTACCCCGTGAGATAGTTCCTAAGCCTTGTCTTCACGTATCGCTTTCCCCAAGCGGTCTTCAAGTATTTTTCTCGATGCGTTGCGTCTGTCTGGTTAAGGCAGCCCTCCCAGTAGACAAGTTGCAAGGGCAATCTGCTTCTAGTGGACGGAACCAAGCCATCGTTGTGAGCCTCAACTCTCGCGGGAAGATTCTTGGTAAATCCAACATAGAACTGTTTGTCCTTGAAAGATCTTAGGACATAGACATAGTAGTGCTGTTGCATAGGCATATCTCACGGGGTGAATGACCCAAAAGGTCCTGAGCCGGACGAATGTCAAGGAATCATGATTCGTCAGTGTGTTGCTAACCTACCACGGTAAGCTTCCATGGATAGTCGTCGACGCATTCCGGTTCCCCTTCCGTGACGATGAAGGTGTGGCCGAAGAAGATGCCGAACATGCCATCCTTGGTGACCGCGTTGGGCTCGATCACCAGCACCATGCCGGGTTGAAACTCCTCCTCGAATTTTTCGGCCTGAAGATGATCGGTGAAGACATGGGGCGACGAGCTGACGAAATCGATTCCATGAACGTGGATCGGGCGCGACTGGACACCGTTTTTGCGGTAGAAGCGGCCTGCCTCGACCAATTCCTGAAGCCGATGGCCAGGCCGGGTCACCTCCACCATCTGCTTAAATCCGGGCAGCACGATGTCGTCGAAGAAGCGCCTGACTTCGCGGGGCGGCTCACCCAGGCAAATCGGCGAGCCGATCTGGGTGCTGTAGCCGCGGTAGCCGGCCGCCAGCTCCATGATGACGATGTCGCCCTGCTGGAGCGCGCGCCCTGAGGGACGAGGGTTGCCGAAGATCATCGACGGATTTTTCATCGGGGTCGAGCCGATGATGGCGAAGTCCACATCGCCACCGCCTTCCAGGATCGCCGCAGCGGCGGCCGCTTTGAGTTGGTACTCCGTCACACCAGGCCGGCAGCGCCGTGCTAAAGCTTCCAGCGCCGCCTGACAAAGCTTGCCGGCCTTGCGAATGCAGTCAAGCTCCTCCGCGCTCTTACGATAAACCAGTTCATGCATCCAGCCGGGCTCGAAGCTGAAAGTCGCGTTCGGGAGCGCCTCTCTCAGCGCGTTGTACTGGTTCACCGGCAGGTAGTCGTGAAAGCGCGGGTCAACCTCCAGCAGACCGATCTTGCCGCGCTCAAGCCCCAGCTCCTTGATGCGCTCGATCATGACCTCGGCGAAGCGTCCTCCGCGCGATTGGCGGACATCTTTAATGGCGCTCGCCCGCCGGGTCGCCTCGATGTGCGTGCCGCCCATCGAGTAGATCAACGTTGGCTCGCCTACCAGCGGAAAGACGACGTAGTTGGCCATCGCATGCCATTCCCAGTGGCCGGAAAGCCAGAGCATTCCTGCCCCGAAGCTCCAATGGTTGGGGCCACCTGGCACGATCACGCAGTCTAGACCTCGCGCCCTCATCTTGGCGCGCAATCCTTCATAGCGCCGCTCGTATTCGGCCTTCGAGAACTGTTCGTAGACCGCGTCGCGGTAATAGGGCGAGTCCACCATGTTATTGAAGAGCCGCCAGTCGTCGAGGTGCTCTTTGATTTCAGAAAATGGGTGGCCGGGCATTATGTTCTCCCTTTCTCTGTCATTTCATTCACCACGAAGAGCACGAAGGACACGAAGACTTTTACTTAATCGAACTGCAACCGAGTTAAGGCCTACCTTCGTGCTCTTTGTGTCCTTCGTGGTGAGTTTCTACTCAGTCGTGTAGCTCCGAAACTCCAAACTCGAAACGGCAATGCTAGTCCGCGCAAGCTCCGATCTTCGTCGCTCCGCCCACTGCTTTTAGCGCCTCCTCGCCCAGCTTGACGTCAACCACCTGTTCGTAGGCTGGTCTTTTGTCGGCCTGGATATCTCCGTTCTCGATAGAGTTGTTGATCGACCAGTCAGTCCGCTCCTTGGAGAAGCCGGTGTTCACACTCCAGACGCAGTTCTTCGTAAGGTCATCGTAGGCAAAGGAAACGGCGTCAGATGACTTTTTGGTAGCCTCCACCATGACGGGTATGACCTTTTCCTTCTGCGTGTAGATGGCGCGGTTGGCCTCGATCAGCGCGGAAACGGTATCGCGCACCAGCGCGCGCTCGCGGGCGAGTTGGCTGTCGCCGGCGCCGTAGGCGTTGAAGAAATATTTCGGCATCACATCGACGAGCTGGACGAGGACATGAACGCCCGGTTTTTTCTTTTGCGCCAGGTAGACATCTTCCGGGTGGAGCGCCACGCCGTTCAACTGCCCCGCGATCAAGCCGGGCAGACGGCCCGCCGTACCCTGCGAGATGAATTGGACGTCCTCGACTTTAAGGCCGGCGGTCTTTAGCACCTCGCGGCCCATCACCCAGTTGAAGCTTCCCACGCCGCCGCCGGCTGCGCTGAGACGCTTGCCTTTGAGGTCAGCGGCGGTCTTGACCTCTTCGCTCACGACATAGGCCTGCGGCAGGCGCGGCGCCATGCCCCAGATCTGCTTAGCCTTCAGCCCCTGGGCGATGGCGGTTGCATTCATCGAGGCCATGGCTTCTCCTCTGGCCACCGCAGTCAGGTTGGTGGCCGAGAGACCTCCTTCGAACTCGACGATCTCGGCGTCGATGCAGCGATTGGCAAAAAGACCGAGCGCGCGCGCGACGTAGACGGGGGTGTGGACCACGTTCGGCGGCGCGGTGGAAACGCCCAGACGCACCTTGCGCATCTCTTTGCAGGCCTGCTTGGTCTGAGCGCCAACCTGCGTGCTGTCAAGGGCAGTCGTGCAAACTACCAACAGAGCTACCAGCACTGCAGGATTCAAAAATCGACAGATATTTTTGATCTTCATCTGCTTTCTCCTTTTTATTCTTTCATTCTTTGTCGGGTTGGTGCATCCAGGGCGCCACGCGCCGCTCAATAAACCGCAGCAGTCCGGTCAACGTAATACCCAGAACACCCAAGGTCACCACCGGCACGAACATCGCGTCGGTGCGGTAGATGCTGGCGTAGCGCGAGATCAGATAGCCGATGCCGGTGATGGCTGTGTAGAGGTCGGCCAGCACCATACCGATCAGGCCGCGCCCGATCGCGAGCCTCAAGCCCGCCACGATAAACGGCACCGCTGCCGGCAGCACAATGTTGGTCCAGAGCTGCCGCTCGCTGCAGCGGAAGGCCCGCCCCACCTCGATCAAGCGGTTGTCCACATTTTTGACGCCCTGGTAGGTGTTGATTACTATCGGAAAAAAAGTAAAGAGAAAGACCACGACGATCTTGGCTGAAGTATCGAAGCCGATCCAGAGCACCAGGACCGGCACCAGCGCGACTGTCGGGATGGAATATAGGGCGGTGATGTAGGTGTCCAGGGCGATGTCAATCACCCAATAGCGTGCCATGATGAGCCCCAAGGCGATGCCGAGGATCGCCGCGATTCCCAGCCCGGCCCCAAGGGCTATAAGGCTCTGCGAGAGGTACTTCCACAGCTCGCCGCTCGCGATCATCTGGCCCGCGGCTTTAGCTACCGCCGTAGGATAGGTGAATAGGACCGGGTTGATCTGCCGCCCTATGTATTCCCACGCGCCCAGCACCACAACGAGCGAGACCACTCGAATGGCCATATTGGCTATCAGCCAGCGGCGCTGGACGATTTGAGCGCGCTCTCGCGCCGCCTGCTGCTCGGCGGCAAGACCGCTGTCTGCGGATATCTCCGCTCCGGGCTGGACTCTTCCTTCGGCTTGGCTGAGGGCCATGGGTTTATTTTCCTCTCAGACCACGACTGTTGGACGCAGCTCTTTCCAGATGTAATTGCGTATATCCGCGTAGCGGGGATGGGCCCGTACCTCAGCCGGGTCGCGCGGGCGCGCGAAATCGATCGGCAGGATTTCCTTGACGCGTCCAGGCCTCGTTGTCATCACTGCCACTCGGTCGCCAAGCACGATTGCCTCGTCGATCGAGTGAGTGATGAAGACCATGGTTTTGCGCTCGCGTTCGTGAAGCTGGAGCAGCTCCTCCTGGAGGACTTCTCGGGTCTGGGCGTCCACCGAGGCAAACGGCTCGTCCATCAGCAGGATTGCAGGTTCTATGGCCAGCGCCCGCGCCAGACCGACTCGCTGCTGCATGCCGCCGCTTAGCTGATAGGGGTAGTGCTGCTCGAAGCCCCTTAGCCCAACCAGTCCGATGTAGTGATCCACCCGCTCGGCTACCTGCTGACGCGGCGTGCCGGCCATCTTGAGGCCGAAGGCGACGTTGTCGGCGACTGTCTTCCAGGGCAGCAAGCCAAAATGCTGGAAAACAATCGCCACGCCGCCCCGCGGAGAATGCACCGCCGCGCCATCAATCAAAATTTGCCCCGAGCTGGGAGCCAGCAAGCCGCCGATGCAGCGCAGAAGGGTAGTCTTGCCGCAGCCGGACGGTCCGACGATGCAGAGCACCTCGTTGCTTCGGACACTGAGTTCAACATTGCGAAAGGCCACCACTGTCCCTTCGAGGAACAGCTTGCTCGCATGCTCGACTACGATTTTGCTGCCGGAGGCTGCCATAAGAAGGCTGTGAATTTGGGCTTCGGCCAACCCACATCCCAGACGGCGGGAACCGTACCAAGGCAAGTTGCCCCTGTCAATAAGATTGAAACACCAGGACCATCCCGTCATTCGTCCTCAACAGGATCAAAAGGCCGGGGGGTATGTTTTATTCTGGAAAGTCGATGATCGGTATGGTCTGTAAGCTCAGATCACCGATATGCAGACCGTTGAAAAAGGCCCATCTGCCGTCGGCCTGCCAACGGCAGGCGTTTAAGATAGTAGCGCTCAACCTGAGCGGGTTTCTTGCGCGCCTTGCAACTATCTTAACTTGGACCTTTTTGGCCGGCCTCAGAACAGGGTTTTTCAACACCCTGGATAGTCGAGACTCTCTTAGGAGCTGTTGAACCCGTTGGAGGTCTGGTTGTCAGCTCTTCAGACCGGACGCATTCATCCGGGATGATGCTGCTGAGCTAAAGACCTCTTTAAGGAAACGGAGCTCAATCACTTCTTCTTGCAGGTGATTGAGCGCTTCTCTTGTGCGATGAATCTCATTGAGTAGCGTATCGAGTTCACTGGAACTAATCGCATCGAGAGATTCCCGAAGCTTGCTACGCAAACCAAAGAGGTTTCCTAAACCGCCTTTTTCGGAGATTTTCTCGTCTAATTGCTGATATAAGCGAGTAACTCCTTCGAAATGTCCGTCAAAATTGAAATCGTCCACGGCTTTCCTCCTTAATTTTTTATCGGTGTCGGCAATTGAAGTCCGAATTTGCACTGTGGATAACTCCGACGACTATTAGGATGCAGCATTTAATAGCCTATCCTCGTCACCCTTGTCAAGAGAAAAATTGGTTAAAAATGTGACATAAAAAAGCTTGAGATGTCGACCAAAAAAGAACACAAGAGAGGAGATTTCACGCCTTGACGGCGAGGATGAGTGTTAAAGTACTCCTCGGTCGCTGAAGCTGAAGTAGCGCTCGCGCCCGATCACAACGTGGTCTAAAACTCTGACCCCCATCACCTCTCCTACCTCTTTCAGTCTGCGCGTGATCTCCAGATCCTCGGGGCTCGGCGCGGGATCGCCGCTCGGATGGTTGTGTACGAAGATCACGGCCGCGGCCGATTCGCGGATCACAGGGTTGTAGACCTCCCGCGGATGCACCAGGGAGGCGGTCAGAGAGCCCTCGGACACCTTCACCTCACGGATCTTTCGATTCTTGTTGGTGAGGAGCACGACATAAAAAATCTCGCGTTTCTCTTTTTCCAGCCGCTCGCGAAAATGGCGATAGACTTCCTGTGAAGAGCCCAGAGTATGTCCTGCCTCCCATTTTATCTGCCCCATCCGCCGGCCTATCTCCAGAGCCGCCTTGAGCTGCGCCGTTTTGGCCGGGCCGATTCCCTTAACGGCTCTGAGCTCTGCTACCGCTGCCCCGTCGATTCCCTTGAGACCGCCAAACTGCGTGAGGAGGAAGCGGGCGTGATCCAGGGCGCTTTCCCCGGTACTCGCGTTGCCGGTTCGCAAGATAATCGCCAGGAGTTCGGCGTCGGTGAGCGCCTCCGCTCCCTTGTCGAGGAGCTTTTCTCTGGGCCGGTCTTCTTCCGGCCAATCTTTGATGGTTCGGTAGCGGGTGTGGATCATAAGACACCTCCGGGTGGAGCAAACGCCTTATATCACGGCCCTGCCGATCACTCCAAGACGTTCAGCAGAAGCCCTTTGAGATACTCCCCTTCCGGGTGGTGAAGGCTCACCGGGTGATCCAGCGGGTGGCCGACCCTCTTGACGAGTTGGACTTTCCGGCCGGAGTCTGCGGCCGCGCCGAAAATGATTTTCTGAAAGAGATCCAGAGAGAGATGCTGAGAACAGCAAAAGGTGAGAAGGAGACCGGAGGGCCTTAACAGACGCAAGGCGTGGAGGTTGAGGAACTTATAACTGCCCGCGGCTGCGGCGACGTCGGCGCGCTTCAGCGCTAAAGATGGCGGATCGAGAACCACGAGATCAAACTCAGCCTTGGCCCTCTTAAGATAGGAAAAGGCATCTGCTTTAAGGAGATCGCCCTCTGATACGGAAAGACTGTTGAGAGCGAAATTCTTCTTGGCCAACTCCAGGGCTGGTCTGGAAGACTCGACGGAGAGGACTTGCTTGGCTCCACCTCTCAAGGCATACGCGGCAAAGGCGCCGGTATAGGCGAAACAGTTGAGAATAGTCTTGTCGCGTGCCAGAGATGAAAGGAGAAGACGATTGTCTCTCTGATCTAAAAAAAAGCCGGTTTTTTGGCCCTTGCGGATATCAACAAGGAATTTATATTGATTTTCTTCGATCTGGATGAGCTCAGGAGGTTCCTCTCCCGCTAGGACCCCCACCGATGGAACCAAACCTTCCTCTTCTCTCACGCCGCCCTCGCTCCGCTCGTAGATCCCCTTGAAGGAAAAAAGACGGGAGAGAGAGTCTATCACCAGGCCCTTGAGATGATCCATGCCGGCGGTGAAGAATTGCACCACGAAAAAATCGCCGTAACGATCCACCACCAGGCCGGGAAGAAAATCGCCTTCGCCGTTCACTAAACGGTAGGCGTTTGTGAAGGCGATGAGATGCTTTTCTCTGAGGGCCGCTGCCTGAGAGAAGCGGCGTGTGAAAAAAAGCTGGTCGATCTCCTCTTCTTGCCAGGTCAGAATGCGGACCCGTATCTGCGAGCGGGGACTGTAAATACCGCGGGCAAGCCAGTTGCTGCCGCTATCCAATACGTCGGTCACACCGGCGGAGTCCGCTTCGTCTTCCATTCTCTCAATGGCGCCGGAGAATATCCAAGGATGCCCATTGAGAACAGGCCGCTCTCTACCCTTTTTTAGAAATACCTTGTGCATGGTGAACCTTCCGGAATTTTGCTCCGAGGGGGCGAGTCTTCCGAGCGCAGCCGATGTCTCCCCACATATCCCTCGGGGAACGCGCTCTCGGCTGCGGCCGATGACCAAGTCCTCGCTACGCTCGGAATCTCAAATCGCAGATTTCAGATCTCAGATCTGCTATTTGAAATTTGAGATTTGCCATCCCAAAGGGCTTGTCCGCAGCCTCCCTCGCGCTCCCCTCGGGACTTCCCCACTCGTCCCACTTTTTCCCAGAGAGAGGGAGGTTTGTCCCGAAGCAAGGGAGACGTCCGACACTGGAGTATCTTGAGAGCACTGAACCCAACAAGTAAAACGTTCGGGGCAGAGAAGCAGAGGCCCATCGGCTCCCACTGAGGGGCAGACCTCCCTCGAACTAACTTTATTCCTTGCGGATAAAGGTGCCGCTTTTCCCGCCGCTCTTTTTAACCAGACGAATGTCGCCGATCGACATCTCCCGGTCCACCGCTTTGCACATGTCGTAGATCGTCAAACCGCAGACCGATACCGCCGTCATCGCCTCCATCTCCACTCCCGTCTGCCCGCTGACCTTCACCACCGCTTCGATTTCTACCCTGGGGGGATTTTTCTGCGGGGTGAGGAAGATTTCCACCAAAGTGATGTTGAGTGGGTGACACATCGGAATCAGCTCCGGCGTTTTCTTCGCGGCCATGATGCCCGCGACTCGGGCCACAGAGAAGACATCGCCCTTCTCGACTTTTTTCTCCATGATGAGGGCGAGGGTTTCAGGTCGCATGAATACGGTTCCCTGGGCCACGGCGACCCTGCTGGTTACCTCCTTTTCGCTCACGTCAACCATCCGGGCACGCCCTTCCGAGTCCAAGTGGGTGAGTTTCGCCATCATCTCCTCCTGTCCGTTTCTTTCCGCCGTAATTATTTTATGCTACAAGAAAAGCATGGAGAAAAAAAGTCACTATCGTGTGATCATATTGGGATCAGGCGCAGCGGGCCTCACGGCCGCAATCTACGCCGCACGGGCCAATCTGGAGCCCTTGGTCATTGAGGGCTCGCAACCTGGAGGTCAATTGACTATTACCACAGACGTGGAAAACTATCCCGGCTTTCCCAAGGGGATACTCGGGCCGGAACTGATGGAGGAGTTTAAGAAGCAGGCGGAGCGCTTTGGCACCCAGACCGTTTTTGGCGACGTCACGGCGGTGAATCTTAAACGGCGGCCATTTCAAGTAGTGGTCGGCAAGGAGACTTATACCTGTGATGCCCTCATTGTAGCAACCGGTGCGTCGGCGAAGCTCTTGGGCCTTGAGTCGGAAAAGAAGTTGATGGGTTACGGGGTGTCGGCTTGCGCCACCTGTGACGGCTTTTTCTTCAAAGAGAAAGAGGTTGTCGTCGTTGGTGGGGGAGACACGGCAATGGAAGAGTCCCTCTTCCTTACCAAATATGCCACTAAGGTAATCATCATCCACCGCAGGGACAAACTCCGGGCTTCAAAGATCATGCAAGATCGCGCTGAGAAAAACCCGAAAATTTCTTTTGTCTGGGATACCGTGGTCGAAGAAGTGTACGGCGATCCGAAAGATGGTGGGGTGAAAGGGGTAAAGCTTAAAAACGTGAAGACGGGGAAGACCGAAGACTTTAAATGCGATGGACTTTTTATCGCCATCGGCCACGAACCCAATACCAAGCTCTTTGCTGGCCAACTAGAGATGGACGAGACTGGATACCTAATCACGCACAAAGGGACGGCGACCAACATCCCTGGTGTCTTCGCCTGCGGAGACGTTCAGGATCACGTTTACCGCCAAGCGGTCACGGCCGCCGGCACCGGCTGCATGGCCGCGATGGACGCGGAGAGGTTTTTAGAGAGTCAGGAATCCTAGCTGTTCTCATAGGGTGACGCAGAAACAGGGGAAATAGGTCAAGGAAACAGCTCGCGTGGATATTGAGGCAATCAGAGCTAAAATCCAGCGAGGAACGTATCTCATTGCTTTCACGCACACTGAAAAACTTCGCCAAAGGAGAATAAAAGCCCAGGACATCGAGCAAGCTATAAAGGCAGGCGTGCTCATAGAAGAATATCCGGATGATCCGAGAGGAGCCAGCTGCTTAATCTTGGGATTGGTAGGAGAACGACCTTTGCATGTACTCTGCGGTCGATTGGATGCTGAAGAGATACTTATCATTACTGCTTATCAGCCGGACCCTGCGGAGTGGGAGGATGATTGGAAAACTCGAAAAAAGAGGTGATCCCATGATGACAGAATGTTATTTCTGCAAGGGTAGGGTGGTTCAGAAGGTGATTAAGGTCGATTTTCGCTGGGGTCGCAAACTCAAGGTGATTGAAAAGGTTCCAGCAGGTGTCTGTCAGCAGTGTGGGGAACGATACTTTCAGTCCGCCGTTTATAAGGCAATGGAGAATCTTGCCAGGTCTCGGGCAAAGCCAAGCGCACGGCTGACAGTGGATGTGGTGCGATTTAAAAGAGCGGTATGAGCTACCCGCACGATATTGAAGAGAGGCCATAAAACAGAGGCAAGTTCCGTCATCCCAATCTCCAAACGGGATTTAGTTGCTGCTTAAAGCCAAAGACAGACTTGGCCTTTTTCCGCCGTTCGCCTGCGGCGACGTGCAGGATCACGTTTACCGCCAAGCGGTCACGGCCGCCGGCACCGGCTGCATGGTCGCCATCGATACGGAGAGGTTTTTGGAGAGTCAGGAGTAGTATTCATTTCGATTCCAACCCGACCAGTGTCCGAAACCCTTTCTCTTTGATCATCCCTCTCAATCTCGGAGTTCATCCGGGTAACAGGAGTTCATCCGGGTAACAAAACCTGCAATTTTTGTCCAAAATGCGACATTTCTCATCTTCTGCCGGTCCCTAAGCAGCTGATCTTTCAAGTCTTTCTCCTTCGGCACACGGTTTGCTGCCTCAAGAACAAGAGGGACCAATATATGAGAGAAAATGGGAACTCTGGAATGGATCCTGAAAATGTCCTTAAAGGGAGGATGGCGGAGACTCTGGTTGACGAGTTGCTAAGAAGTGCCCGCAATAAAGTATATCGTTTCGGCTACGAAGCTATATTGCAAAATCTGACTCAGATCGAAAATGCCTTTGATGGTGAAACCGAGGTTGGCCAGCAAATAAGAGCCATCCCCGACTTTATTATACTCAATCAATCAGGAAAGCCTTTCTTTGTTGAGGTTAAGTTCCGCTCCCATCCTCAATGGTATCGTTATGAAAGAGAGATCAATGT
>Ga0209824_10001464_pt1 | contig 13251 bp, 10 predicted proteins | sample VDWuncwatermetaG_FD_184124 | JGI IMG/M metagenome (GOLD analysis project Ga0209824, IMG submission 184124) | Wastewater microbial communities from Netherlands to study Microbial Dark Matter (Phase II) - VDW unchlorinated drinking water (SPAdes)... ... | reverse complement strand
TTTTCCGTAAATGTCCGACCCCTTTTCCTCCAGGGTATGGGGAGAGTGATCGGTGGCGATCATATCGATGTAGCCTTTGAGCAGGCCGTCCCAGAGGACCTCGCCGTGGTCGCGGCTGCGCACGGGGGGATTCATCTTCAGGAGCGGTCCGACCTTTTCCATATCCTTAGGTTCCCGCAGCAGATAGTGTGGCCCGGTTTCGGCGGTTACCCTGAGACCTTTGGCCTTGGCGTCGCGCACCATCCAGGCCGCCTGCTTGGAGCTCATATGGTACACATGGAGCTTGGTCTTGAATGTCTCGGCGAAAAACAGCGCGTGGGCGACGGACTCCGCCTCGCAGATATCCGGCCGGGAGGCCTCCCAGTAGACCGGATCGTTTTTCCCTTCCGCCTTCAGCTTGTTCGTGTAGTAGCTCATGATCTGGCGGTTCTCCGCGTGAATGCCGAGAGGCAGCTTGGATTGGGAGATATTGCTGAAGGCCTCGAGGCACATGCCGTCGTCGGGAAAGGGGAGGTTGCCGATCGTCTCCCCGAAGAAGATCTTGTAGCCGATCACGCCGGCCTCCGCCATGGGGAGAATCTGATCGCTGTTGGTTTGGACTACCACCCCGAAAAAGGCATAGTCGGTCAGGAATTTTCCCTGCGCGATTTTGATTTTCTCTTTTACCTTTTCCGCGTCGGCCGTGGGAGGCGATACGTTGGGCATGTCCATGACCATGGTGACTCCGCCGCACACCGCCGCCGTGGAGCCGGTCGTAAAGTCCTCTTTATGGGTTAGGCCGGGTTCCCTGAAGTGGACATGGCCGTCGATGATGCCGGGCAAGAGGTGCTTCCCTTTGGCATCGATCTCTTCCTTTCCCTGCGGCAGGCTGTCGTCGGTTCCGATGGCGACGAATTTTTCATCCTTGATGGCAACGCCGCCCTTGATGGTTTCCTCGGGCGTCACTACCCATCCGTTCTTGATAACTAGATCTGCGCTCATTCATTCTCCTTATGATGATTTAATTATTGTTTTAGGGATTAGCTCTCTAATTCGATGAGGTGGAAATCGCGAATCTCTTTCCTCTGCTTGAGGTCTGCCAGGACATTTTTCCTTCCTTCCTGGATATGGGTTCGAATGACCTTGACCGCTTCCTCGACGTTGCGCTTTCGCATGGCGTCCAAAAGCCTTAAGTGCTCCTGGTGGGCGCTGACTCCCCGGGCGAGGTCGTAGAGGCCGTCCGTTTTTCTCTTGAGGATGATCCGCTCGAACACCTGGCTGAGCGTCCTTTTCAGGGTCTCGTTGCCGGCGATCTCTGCGATCTCCAGATGGAGCTCCTGATCGTAGATCAAACGTTCCCGGGTGAAGTGTTTTTGGATGTCGCGACCATAGAGTTCCACCTTCTGCCGCAGCTTCTCCAGCGCCTCGTCGTTGAGATTTTCAATAGCCTTTTCGACCGCGAAGGCCTCCAGAGCCTCCCTCAGGTCATAAAGCTCCTCAGCCTCTTGCAATCTGATCTCTTTACAGATAAAACCGCGATTCGGAAGGAGACTGACGTACCCCTCCTGGACCAGACGAGTCAATGCCTCGCGCACAGGGGTTCTGCTGACACCGAGGCGCTCGCTGAGCTCTTGGTGCTGGAGTTTTTGGCCCGGCATGATTTCGTTGCGCAGGATGAAACCTTTGATTTCGTGATAGGCTCGCGCAGAAAGGTTTTCTATCCCTTTCATCTTTGCTTTCGGTTTTCTAAGAGGGTAGGCCATCGGGATTGGAATTTGTTATGAAAGATTTTATACGATATTTTATCGGCGACCCTATCCGATCATCCCTGGCTTGTCAAGAAAGGTTTTTCCGACTTGCAAAGGGGAATGGATTTATGGAAGGATAGCGCGCCATAAAGGTTCATGGCTCTAGAATAAAAGACGCTATTTATTAAGGAGGAATCAATGGCAAAAACAAAATTACAGGCAGTCGGGCTCCGAATGGAGTACTACCAGCCCCGAACCGGCGGAAGGCTCTTGGCCCTCGACAACGTCAACCTCGCTGTGGAGGACGGGGAGTTTGTTAGCATCGTCGGCCCCAGCGGGTGCGGCAAGACAACCTTTATCAATATCGCGGACGGGTTGCTCAAGCCGACCGGGGGCAAGATCCTGCTCGACGGTAATGAGGTCCAAGGGCCTGGGCTGGACAGGGCGATGGTGTTCCAGGATCCCTGCCTCCTGCCCTGGCGGACGGTCTTGAAGAACGTTCTTTTTGGTATGGAATGTCAAGGACGCGACGGCCAGTCGGAGAAGGAAAGGGCGCTCAAGTTTATTAAGCTCGTGGGGCTCTCCGGTTTCGAGGACCATTTTCCGCACGAGCTCTCGGGCGGTATGCAGCAGCGCTGCAATTTGGCCAGGGCCCTCACCGTGGATCCGGAGATCCTGATCATGGATGAGCCCTTTGCGGCGCTGGATGCCCAGACCAGGGAAATCATGCAGATGGAATTGCTGCGTATCTGGAACGAAGCGAGGAAGACGGTTCTCTTCATCACCCACCAGATCAACGAGGCGATTTACCTGGCGGATCGCGTCATCATTTTCGGCGCCCGTCCTGGCAGGGTAAAAGAGACGCTGAAAATCGATATTCCCCGTCCCCGTACGCTCTCGGTAAAACGAGACAAAAAGTTTTTGGAGTATGAAGATTACCTGTGGGGCCATATAGAAGAGGAAGTCAAAAAGACCATGGTTGCCGACCAGGTGGTCCATAATATCGATGCCTAGAGAACTGGCGCCGGAGAGAAAAAGGTGAGCCGGTTCTTCAATTCCCAGGCCCTCATCCTTATCGGGTGCTCTCTCTTTGTCTTTTATCTCGCGGGGGTCCCACTGGTCATGCTTCTCTATGGGAGTGTACGTAGCGCGCCCATAGGAGAGCCAGGGGCTACCTTCACGATTCAAAACTACATCAAGGCCTACTTCGATCGGGAATTTTACCTGCTCTTCTGGAATTCCATCAAGTATGCCTTCGGGACCACTGTTGTCTCTTTTCTTATAGGGACCTATCTGGCCTGGATCAGCGAGCGGACCAATACCCCGCTCAAAAAGGTCTTTATAGTCATGGCCCTCATTCCTTTCATTATTCCAGGTATCCTCAGCACCATCGCATGGATCCTTCTCCTCAGTCCGAAAATCGGGCTCATAAATTTGGTGGTTAAGGAACTTTTGGGCTTGGAGTCTGCGCCTTTTAACATCTACTCCATGGGAGGCATGGTCTGGGCCGAGGCGATTCACCTCTATCCCCTGGTTTTTCTCCTGATGTCGGCGGCTTTCCGCAACATGGATACCTCTCTGGAAGAGGCATCCCTGACCGCGGGATCGAGCACCTTTACGACCTTCAGGCGGGTTACCCTGCCGCTGATGCGTCCGGCCATGTTCAGCGCTCTCCTCATCATGTTTATCAGGGGGATCGAGGCCTTTGAGGTTCCTGCCTTGGTGGGTGTGCCGGCAAGGATATCGGTCTTCACCACCAAGATCTTTCTCGCTATCCATCAGTTCCCTTCGGACTTTGGCTTGGCCGGAGCCTATGCGGTGACCCTGTTGGCGATCAGCACCGCCGGTGTCTTGTTGTACCAGAGGGTCACCCGAAAAGAGGAGAGCTACGCCACGGTAACTGGGAAGGGTTACCGCCCCCGCGTCATCGACCTGGGTGGTTGGAAATATGTGACCTGCATCAGCGCCTCTCTGATCTTTTTCTTAGCAGTGGTATTGCCCGTGTTTGTGCTGCTTTGGTCCTCGTTCATCCCTTATTACGGAGTCCCCTCGCGTGAGCTCATGGCCAAGCTGACTCTCTCCAATTACAAGTATATTCTAAACTACCCGCTGGCCTTGACCGCCTTTAAAAACAGTTTTTATCTCTCTGTGGGTTCGGCTACTCTCGTCATGCTTCTCACCTCTGTAATCGCGTGGATCACGGTGAAATCCAAGATCCCCGGGCGGATTTTTCTCGACAACATGGCCTTCATCCCGATCGCCATGCCCGGGATCGTCCTGGGCGTTAGCCTGATCTGGGTTTACCTCACCCTCCCCATACCTATCTATGGAACGATATGGGTTTTGCTGCTTGCTTATATCACGAAGTTCATGCCTTATGGCATTCGCGCCGCCTCGGCCTCCATGATTCAGATCAATAAAGAGCTCGAAGAAGCCTCTTTCGCGAGCGGGGGCACATGGTTTCAGACCTTCAGGAAGGTTATTCTTCCCCTGCTGATGCCGGGCTTTGTGGCGGGATGGATTTATATCAGCATCATTTCTCTGCGCGAGCTTTCCACTTCGATTTTGCTTTACTCCTACAACAGCACCGTGCTATCCATCATGGCCTTCGACCTATGGGAAGGGGGACAGTATACTTATGTATGTGCCCTTGGCGTCTTGATGGTGCTTTTATTGGTTGCTATGGCTTACATTGCACGGCAACTTGGGGCTAGGATAGGGATTGCGGATTAGTATAATAGGCGGAAGGTGGGAGGCGTAATGGCAGAAAAGAGATACATGGTTCAAATTGAGTCCCTGGAGAAGTACTTCGGGGAGGATAGGGAAAGGGTCCACGTCCTGAAGGGCATCTCGCTCGATATTCCGGAAGGCTCCCTTTATACGTTTTTGGGGCCGAGCGGATGCGGCAAGACCACGACCCTCAGATGCGTGGCCGGACTCGAAAGACCCGAGAGGGGAAAGATTAGCATCGACGGCAAGACGGTCTTTGCCTCGGGGGAAAGGGTTTATATCCCGACGAACAAGCGCCCCATCGGAATGGTCTTTCAGTCCTACGCCATTTGGCCGCACATGACTGTCTTTGAAAACGTGGCCTATCCCTTGACCATCCACCGCCGCCCGAAGAGTGAGGTCAAACAAAAGGTGGAGGGAGTTTTGAAGGTCGTTGGTCTCCAGGGCCTAGAGGATCGCCCATCGCCAAAGCTTTCGGGAGGGCAGCAGCAGCGGGTCGCTTTCGCCCGGGCCTTGGTGAACCAGCCCAAGGTCATGCTGCTAGACGAGCCGCTGAGCAACCTGGATGCTAAGCTCAGGGAGCAAATGCGTTTTGAGATCAAGGCGCTCCAGAGGCAAGTCAACATCACGACGATCTATGTCACCCACGATCAGGCCGAGGCGCTTGCCATCTCCGACCAGATCGCCGTCATGCATGCGGGAAAGCTGATCGAGGTGGGTACGCCGCATCAGCTCTATTCCCGGCCGAAAAGGAAGTTTACGGCGACTTTCTTGGGTCTCACCAACCTTATTGAGGGAAAAATAGTCGAGTTGGGAGGAGACTCCAAGCCTGGACGGATGGAGACCAAGCGGGGAATCCTATCTTTCATTCCTGCCACCGGCCTGGCGAAAGGTCAGCCCGCGGTCTTGTCCATTCGGCCGGAACATATCCAGGTCCACAAAGAAAAGCCACAGGGGCTGGACAATGTGGTGGAAGGGACGGTCAAGGAGGCGGTCTTCATGGGAGATGCCTATCACTGCCAGATCGCCGTCGGCGACGTATTATTGCGGGTCCACACCCATCCCTTTCTCAGTATGAATCCGGGAGAGAAGGTCTACCTCCATCTAGACCCGCAGAGTTGCAACGGCCTTCCCGCGGAGGATGTTGAAGGGGTGGACGAATCGATGTTGGGAGCGTAAGGAATTTTGGATTTCCGATTGCCGATTTTCGATTCAATCTAAAATCCAAAATCTAAAATCGAAAATGGAGTGGAGAGGAAGCGACGTGGAAATGTTGCAACGGTTTATCAAAGATGCGATGCTAAATTGAATTGACCTGAGGAGGGGTCGAAAATGACTGCCTTAGAAGCGAAAAAATTTGCCGAGAAGGAGATCAAGGCCGGGAAGACCCCTGCTTACCAGGATCTCAGAGATTGGCTTGAAATCGTTGACAGTTTGGGGGAGCTGAAGAAGGTCGACGGAGCGGATTGGAATCTTGAGATGGGCACGCTTGCGGAGCTGATCGCCCGCGAGAGTAAAGGCCCTGTACCGGCAGTCCTCTTCGATAACATCAAAGACTACCCCAAAAACTACCGTGCCCTGTTTGCCCAAAACGCCTCTTTCAAGAGAATGGCCCTCAACCTGGGATTGCCCCTGGAGCTTTCGGGGCTGGATCTGGTCCGCGCGTTCCGCCAGAAGCTCGCCGCGCACCAACCGATCCCTCACAAGGTGGTGAAGAAGGGTCCTGTTCTGGAAAACGTTCTTTCAGGAAAGGATGTTGATCTACTCAAATTTCCCGTGCCTTTCATGCACGAGCTGGACGGCGGACGCTTCATTGGTACGGCCTGTCTGGTCATTACGAGAGATCCCGAGGAGGGTTGGGTCAACTTCGGCGCTTACCGGGGCATGGTGCATGACAAGAACAGCATGGGCCTTTACATCTCTCCAGGAAAACATGGTTCGATTCAGCGTCGGAAGTGGTTTGACCAGGGAAAGCCGTGTCCCGTGATCATCTCCGTGGGTCAGGACCCAATCCTCTTTATGGTCTCCGGAAATGAGATCGACTACGGCGTCTCCGAGTTTGATTATGCCGGGGGCCTTAAAGGCGCTCCCATCGAAGTCATCGAGGGCAAAGCAACCGGGCTGCCGTTTCCCGCTCACGCCGAGATCGTTATCGAGGGCTTCATGGATCCTAAAGATGTGAAGACAGAGGGGCCTTTTGGCGAGTGGACCGGCTATTATGCGAGCTCGACCCGGCCTGAGCCGGTCGTGCGCGTGGAGAATATCTACCACCGCAATGAGCCGATTCTCTGCTGCGCCAGGCCCGGAAGGCCGCCTTCGGACTATTCCTTGGCCAAGTGCTTTGTGAAATCTGCTCTCATCTGGGACCAGGTCGAGAAGGCCGGAGTGCCAGACGTAAAAGGGGTCTGGTGCCATGAAGCTGGAGGAGGGCGGCTGCTTAACATCATCTCCATCAAGCAGCGCTACCCGGGCCATGCGCGCCAGGCGATGCTGGTCGCCTCCCAGGTCCATGCCGGCGCCTATCTGGGCCGCTACGTGGTCGTGGTGGACGAAGACATCGATCCGACCAGCACCTTCGATGTTTTGTGGGCATTGACAACCCGCTCCGATCCGGTCGAATCGATCGAGATCCTGCGCCGCTGCTGGAGCGGCCCGCTCGACCCGAGAATTCAGCCGGGAAAGAAAGGTTTCAATTCCCGCGCCGTGATCGATGCCTGCCGCCCCTTTGAATGGATGAAGGACTTCCCGCCGGTGGCCGAATCGAGCCCCGAGCTTAAAGAGAAGGTCCGGAAGAAGTGGAAGAAGGTGATCGAGGGGTAAATGATTTCAGTCGCGCTAAAAAGGGGCTCCGTAGAGCCCCTTTCTTTTTTTACGTCCCTAAAGATTTTGTTTTAGCGGAGCGTGTGATAGTGAAACCGGAGCTTAAGTTTGTCGGCCAGAATGTTCTCAGGGTAGACGGCGTTGAAAAGGTAACAGGAAAGGCGAAATTCACCGGAGATCTGGCGATCCCCGGGATGCTTTACGGAAAAATCCTGCGCAGTCCCTTTCCGCACGCCCGCATCATCAGCATCGACGCCTCACGGGCCGAGGCGCTGCCCGGCGTGGCTGCGGTACTCACCGCAGCAGACATTTCCGATCTGGATCCTTATTACAACGGACGGCCGGTCATCGCCATCAAGAAAGTCCGCTATGTAGGGGAACCTGTGGCAGCGGTGGCTGCCGAGAACCAAGAGACTGCCGAGGAGGCCCTTTCTCTCATCGACGTCCAGTACGAGGAACTCCCCCCAGCCGTGGGTTTGGAGGCAGCGCTCAGCAAAGGCGCGCCGCTGATCCATGAGAACGCGAGCGGCAATATTTGTAGCCACGAGCATGTGGAAAAGGGAAACATCGAAGAGAGCTTTGCCGAGTCCGACGAGATCTTCGAAGACACCTTCACCTTTCCCATGGTCTACCACTATGCCCTGGAACCGCACTCCGTCATCGCCGACTTTAGCGATGAAGGGATCACGGTCTGGTCCTCGGCCCAGCATCCTTTTCAGGTTAGAGGCGATATCGCCAAGATCTTTGGCCTGCACCCTACCAAGGTGAGGATGGTCATTCCTTTCCTGGGCGGCGGCTTCGGCAGCAAGTCCTACACGAAGTTTGAACCTCTCGTAGTCGCTCTCGCGCGCAAGGCCAAGAGACCGGTCAAGATTTGCAACTCCGTAACCGAATCGATGCTTACCGTCCGGCGGCATGGAGCCAAAGTGAGATTGAAGACCGGAGTCAAAAGGGACGGGACCTTAGTTGCGCGCGAGGCCGAGATCTATCTTGACACGGGCGGCTACGCGGACAATGGGCCGGCGGTTGCGATACGCGCCGCCACCAGGGTCCTAGGCCCCTACAGGATTCCGCACGTCCGCAGCGATGCGTATGCGGTTTACACGAACTCTGGATCAGCTGGCTCCTTCCGCGCCATCGGCGCTCCCCAGACGATCTTCGCCTCCGAGTCGCAGATGGATATCATCGCATCCAAACTGAGCATCGACCCAACAGAGTTGAGACTCAAGAATTTTCTCAAAAAGGGCGAGGAGCTCCGTCCCAAGCTGCGCGGGATGGACGCGAACCTCGCCTCGAGCCTCAAGAAGCTCGTCTCCGCCAGTCAGTGGAAAAGGCGCTCGAAGAAGAAGGGCGCGGCCATGGGGCTTGCCTGCGGCGCGACCAATGCTGGCGCGACGCCGATCTCTGTGGCGATGGTCCGTCTGCAGTCGGATGGCTCGCTGGCAGTTTTTGCCGGCAGCACGGAGATGGGGCAGGGGGTGAGAACGGTCCTTTCCCAAATTATCGCCGACGAGATGAGCCTGCCGCTTGAGGCCATCCACATCGGCGGGGCGGACACCAAGGTCACGCCCTACGACAGCTCCACGGGTTCGAGCCGCTCGACCACGCTGATGGGTCTTGCGGTCCAGAGGGCGGCGCGCGATCTCAAAAATCAGCTTATTAAAATCGGAGCTGGGGCTTTTCGCGCCAAGCCGAGCCAGATTCGTCTGGTTGACGGCGCGATGATCTGTGGCGAGGCGCGGCTTACCTTTCGCGAAGCGATGACGCGCCGTTTCGGCGGTCCCGGAGGTGAGTTGATCGGTCATGGCGATGTCGGCCCGGAAATCACCGGCACCTTGCCGGTATTCTGGGAGATCGGCATGGGAAGCGCCGAGCTGGATGTGGACCAGGAGACCGGCGAGGTCACCATCAAGCGCTATGTCTCAGTCGCGGACGTAGGCAAGGCGATCCATCCGGAGCAGTGCGTCGGACAGGAAGAGGGCGCCGCCATGATGGGAATCGGCCACACGATGTTCGAGCAGATGATTTACGAGGGAGGGCAGCTCGTCAATTCCAATCTCGTCGATTACCGCGTTCCTACCTTTGCCGACGTGCCGAAAGAGTTTCATACCGTCCTGGTTGAAAACGAAGACGGTCCCGGACCCCACGGCGCGAGAGGGATGGGTGAAGGGGGACTCGTCTCCGTCGCTCCTGCCATCACCAACGCCCTCGCCCGCGGCCTCGGTATCCGCATCAAGGACCTTCCTCTGACCCCCGAGCGGGTGTGGCACGCCCTTAAGGAGAGAGAGAAGGGGAAATAAACTCCTCGGTCTCAACGCCTTTCCAGAGCAATAAATTTTCTTGCCATATCTCATCCCCGGGGTATAATTCCGGGTCGTTGCACCCCTAAATCAATCGGAGGATGAGAACATGAAGCAGATGGGAGAACTCTTTGCGTCGCGCGGGTTTAGTCGAAGGAGACTAGCTATGCGCAAGACTATGCGTTGGGTGTTTCTAATAAGTTGCTTGCTTCTTCCCACGCGAGTAGCGTTCAGCCTGGAGCCGCTCACCGTGGCGCTTTCCGCGAAGGCCTTTCAGTATGCGATCTTCCCTATTGCTCAGGAGCGGGGTTACATGAAGGAAGAAGGCATTGACCTCAAAATCGCTTTCATGCAAACAACGCCCGGTATCCAAGCGTTGGTTGCCGGAAACGTCCAGTTCTCGGGCTCTGGCAGTAGCGCGCTCATTGCCATCACTAAAGGTGGCGCTCCGCTTAAGACCGTGTTAGCGGTCAATGATCAGGTTCTCCAGTGGATCTTGGTCAGACCAAACATTGCTAGCCTCAAGGAGTTGAAAGGGAAGAAGATCGCGGTTACCGGCGTGGCCTCCATAGCGACATTCATGTTCAGGCAGATCCTAACCAAGTACGGCCTGGATGGGAACAAAGACGTCGTTTTTATCGATCCCGGACCAGTAAACCGGCTCCCTGCGCTTTTGGCGGGGACGGCGGATGCCGCCATCGTGAGCCCGGAGGAGCGTTATGTGGGCCTTGATCAGGGCATGAAAGAGCTTATGTATTTGGGAAACGAGGTGAAGAATTCCTGGGGGACGATAGCTACCTCTGACCGCTTCATCAAGGAGCAGCCTAAGCTAATGGCTGGATTTATGCGGGCTCTCCTCAAAGCGCTGCGTCTCGTCCGTCAGGATCGCGAGGGGACCATTGCTGCCGTAGTAAAGTTTTCCGAACTGCAAAGAACGTTGGCGACCCGGATGTATGACGATCTCATAGGCACCTTTACTTCGAATGGGATTGTGGATGACGAAACCCAGAGGAACGATCTTGCCATCGTCCGCCAGGTTGCCGGGGTCGCACAAGATGTTCCCATTGCGCGGGCATACGACTTCAGCTTCGCACTGGAGGCCGACCAGCAGCTCAACCGTGCGGGCTGGCGGCCGTGACGGGCCATGACTGAATAAAGAAACAAGCGAGGAGTGAAATATGCCCAATGCCAAATTGCCCACGGGCGTCGATCTCTATTATGAGTCGCACGGTCAAGGGGAGCCGCTGGTCCTGATACCATCGACGGCGTTCTCGGCGGATGTCTGGAAGCCCTTCCAGGTCCCGGGCCTGTCGAAGTCATTGAATCTGATCACCCACGATCCCAGAGGCTGCGGCCGCTCGACGGTGAAGCAGGAAGTCTATACCATCGATCAGATGGCGAATGACGTTGTCGCGCTGCTCGATCATCTCGGCATCCGTTCGGCGCATGTCCTGGGTCATTCGATGGGAGGGCGGATCGGACTCTCCATGGCGCTCAACTTTCCGGGTCGGGTGAAAAGCCTGATCCTGGCGGCGAGCGGCTCGGGTCCTGCCGCGCGACCCGGCTCGGACTGCATACCCGGGTTGCCGCATCGGTTGGTCGTGGAGTTAATAGAGATGGGATTTGAGAAGGCCATCCGCCACGAAATCTGCGGCTCCGATACTTTCTTCACGAAAGATTTTCGCGACCGCTATCCGGAGAAGGTCGAAGAATTCTTCAAGCTCGCTTGGGCCACGCATGCGAAGCTATCGGAATACATCCACATCGTCATCGCGCGCCACAATTGGGAGGGAACGCACCGCCTCGGAGATGTCAGGGTCCCAACCCTCGTGGCCATAGGCGACGGGGACGCCGGCCGAAGCAACCATCTGGCGCAGGCCGAGATCCTGGCGAAACGAATTCCCGGCGCGGAGCTCAAGGTCCTCAAAGGGCAGTCCCACGGCTTCTTTTGGCAGGCCCCCGAGGAAACGAACGCCATGATTCTCTCCTGGGTCAAAAAGCACAGCCGCGCATGAAATGTGACCCTTCGTCTAATCTCCCGCCGGACCGTTTATGAACCCGCCGAGGATCCTAGAGACTCAAACGCTTCGACTCATGCCGCCGGTGGTGGAGGATGCAGAGGAGATATTCTCGAGCTACGCGCAGGATGCCGAAGTCACCAAATATCTGGTCTGGACGCCGCATCAGAGTATTGAAAGCACCCGGGATTTTTTGTTTCGGTGCATGGGGGTATGGGCATTGGAGACGGCTTTTCCGTGGGTGCTTCGGCGCAAAGGGGATGAGCGGCTTCTTGGCATGATCGAGATCCGGATGGATGGCTACCGGGCAGATTTGGGATATGTCCTGGCGCGGCCATACTGGGGACAAGGAATCATGACCGAGGCGATTCGCGCGGTTGTGGACTGGGCGATAAGCCGGGAGGAAATTTACCGTGTATGGGCGGTCTGCGACGTGGACAATAAGGCGTCGGCAAGGGTGTTGGAAAAAGCCGGAATGCAGCGGGAGGGGATATTGCACCGCTGGGGCCTTCATCCGAATATAAGTGAGGTCCCGCGCGACTGTTTCTGCTATGCGAAAGTAAAGTGACCGGGGTTACTTTTGAAGATATAGTGATCTAGTGCGAGAAATGTCCTATTCATATCATGGTCAATGTCACTGCGGAAACCTGGAACTCGCCTTCGAGACCAACCTAAAGCCGGAACAATTGTCTGTCAGGGCCTGCTCCTGCTCTTTTTGCCGAAGCCACGGCGCGCGAAGCACGTCCGACCCGAAGGGCTCTGTCAAAATAACCGTTCACGATTCGAGCCAGTTGATCCGGTATCGTTTCGGTCTGAAAACGGCAGACTTCTTGATATGCAAAAGGTGCGGTGTTTATCTGGCTGCCGTGATGACCGAGGGTGGCACATCTTATGCCACTGTCAATATCAGCACATTTGACTTTTTGGCGAGATTCAAAAAAAAGCCGGTCATTGTCTCTTACGACGGAGAGAGCGAGGCAGAGCGCAGGGCGCGGCGCAGGAAGAACTGGACGCCGGTCGTTGCATTCAGTGAGCAGTCGGGATAACAGCTATCTTGTCAATCCGAGTTCTCTACGGGCCTTCTCCACAAAGCTGTAATCGAGAACTTCCGCTACCGCGACGGGCCTGGCCACCTTGGCATTCTCCCGGGCCAGGTCGATGAGGACTTGCACGGACTCAGGTTTGACCAAGGCGTCCTTGGTTAAGACGCGGCTGACATGCCGGGACATTTCGGCAGCCATTTTCCGATCGTTCACTTTCCACTGTTTCATGAGAATGTTCGTCACAGCTTCCTCATTGTTCTTATCCCAGACAAACTGGAGACCGCGCAGTGTCGCCCGCACCATGCGGTAGACCTCATCGGGGTTCTCGTGGATTCTTTTCTCCGAGGTGCCAAATCCGTTCTGGGGGAATTCTAAAATGTCGCCTGCGAATATGAGCTCGTTGTAGCCTTTTTCCAGGGCGATGATGTTTTCCGGAACTGAAAGAAACGAGGCATCCACGACGCCGGATTCGAGCACGGCATAACGACCGGCAGCGCTTCCGCCCATAGGGAGAACGGAGACATCTTTGCCGGGCTCGAGACCAAAGTGCTTCAGGATCTGATTGACCAGCAGCGTGGCGGAGCCCCCAGGAGAGCTGCCCGCGATCTTTTTG
>Ga0209824_10001463_pt1 | contig 13251 bp, 15 predicted proteins | sample VDWuncwatermetaG_FD_184124 | JGI IMG/M metagenome (GOLD analysis project Ga0209824, IMG submission 184124) | Wastewater microbial communities from Netherlands to study Microbial Dark Matter (Phase II) - VDW unchlorinated drinking water (SPAdes)... ... | reverse complement strand
ATCTATGTACCGCCTAAAGAGGTAAGGGATTTTTTGGATAAGCCTGATCCGGAGAGCGCAAGGGCATACTTACAGTGGAATTTAAAAAGGATTAAGAAATTCATCTTAGCGCAGGAATTGTTAAGAAAAGAAGCAAAGGAGCTTGAAGTAATGAAGGAAACTAAAGGTTTGCTTGAACCTAATTCTCCAGCTGGGTTAAGGGATTCTAGTAGTGATACTAAGCCTGAATTGAGTTATTTGTTCTATTTTATGCTGAAGGGCTGTCCGGCTTGTGGGAAAGAATCCCGGATAATAGAAGATATCTATCTTAATCATCCTGAGATTAGGGTTGAAGCTTTTGCCAAAGGGTTCTCTGACAGGGAACTAGAAAACTTTAGGTTTTCTGCCAGACAGGATAACGGCATGAGCAGCCTTTTTAAAGTTGAATCATATCCGTCTATTGCGGTATTTAACAAAAAGAATAAAAGGTATTTTCTTTCGGGGTTTGTAGATAAAGAGAATATACTTAAACTGCTTAAATGAAGAAAATCATTATTCCTTTAGTTTTAATTTCGGCATTAAGAGGTATAAGCTACGCCGATATCTTCTCTAAAGACGATACCACTAGCCCTTATACCATTGATAGCGCTATTTCCGAAGATAGGTCCGGCTTCTATTACCGGGGAGGCCTTGATTACAGGCCGACTGTTCCCCCTGATGAGCCGGGAGTGGGTTATTCTATTCTTAGCGGCTCAAAAGGATGCAGCGGATTTGACCTTGCCTCAAGCTTTAACAGCGTTCTCTCAGAGCAGATCATGGCAGATTATCTAAAAGGCATATCCAGCTCGGCAATGGCAGCTGCACCGATGTTATTGTTAGAGTATGTTTCGCCAACCCTGGCAGATATCATTAAGCATTTTAACGCTATGACTAATATGCGCTTAGGCCTAAGGTATGCTCAGTGCGAAGACATCGAGAAGGCAGCCGGAGAATACATGGATAAGCTTAGAAAGAAAAGCGAAAGCGAATGCGTTAAGGAAAAGGTGTCTACCGGTCTTGACATTGACTCAGCGTTAAAAGCTTGCAAGGAGGGCAAAGACCCCTTTGCCTTCTTGAAGAATGCCGAAGGCATTCCCTTGGCACAGGGAGGCAAAATTGATGTACTTTCAGATATCTTTAAGAAGATAAATATCCCTGACGGCAGGAAAGATTTTGTCAAATCCGTTGTCGGCGAAACCACCATAACCTCATCCCAGATTGAGAATAACAAGGGAGAGAAGTCTATCTACAAGGTAAACGATGACTTTAGATCTGAGACTTCGGATAAGTTTCTCTCTCTTCTTGATGAATATCTGAATTCGAAAACCGTATCCGGTGATTCATTAAAAGACCTGTCCTTACACAATAATCCGGTTACAGAAGAACAGATTAGAGATATAGCCTTAATGCCTAAGGCTAAGCAGTATATTGCTGTTTCCAAGATATCTTCTGACATAGCTTATTTCAAGACTATCTCCCAATACAGGCAGGCTATGGATGATCTGCTGGAGGCAATGCGCGCCCCGGGCTTAGATGATGTTCAAAGAGGCGTACTAGAAAGGGATTATAATTACCTGAAAGAAAAACTCGAGAGGTTTAAGGAGGAGAAGCAGATCTACAAAGACTATAACGAAGCTGTGGCTGGCATTTTATCAGAATCAGAGAAGGAGAAACTTAATACCATTATAAACGATGATGGAACTACTTCGTATTTCAGCGATACTACTGAAATACAAGATAAAAACGAAATGTATCTGCCCCAAGAAAAAGAATAATGTAGGAGGAATACTATAACCATTTAGCATAATATCCCTGTATAGAAATCAGTTGACAATAAGTGTCATATGACATATTATAGGTGTCAAAGGATTATCTATGGGGTGATATTATGCTGAAAAAACTCTTTGGTTCGAGGATAAGAATTAATATACTGAAGCTGTTTATCTTTAATCCCAAGAAAGAATACTATGTCAGGGAAATTGAGCGCCTGATAGACGAGGCATTTGACCCTGTACGTAGAGAATTAATCCGTCTTGAATCAACAGGCCTTTTAAAAAGCCGTATCTCAGGCAGGCAGAAGTATTATTCTATTGATTCTACCCATACTCTTTTCCCGGAAGTAAAATCAATGATACTAAAGACAGTAGGTATTGGTGATACGTTGAAAAGTGCAATGGAGCACAGGAATGATATTCAAGCCGCCTTCATTTACGGCTCATATGCAAAGAATACCGAGGACTTAGAAAGCGATATCGATTTATTTGTTATAGGCAACATACTTTCCAGGGATCTTCAGGAGATTGTTTCAGGAATTGAAAGCCAAACTAAACGGGAAATAAATCCTACCGTTTATTCTGCGCAAGAATTCCAAGAGAAACATAAGAGTAAAAACCATTTTATATCTAATGTTTTGAAAGAACAGAAAATATTTTTAAAAGGAGACGAAGATGGCCTTAGAAAACTGGTTCGAACAAGGTAAGCTTGTTAAGCACGAGGCAACAAAGGAAGAGTTGTCGGCTATTTTGGGAGTAGTCGAAAGAAACTTTCAGGATGCTGGTATCAAAGGTCTTTCCAGCGATCAGAAATATATCCTGTCATATCAAGCCGCATTTGAAGTATCTCTTGCGCTTATCAAATGCCATGGCTTTAGGCCTATCAAGGCAGGCCACCATTATATTGTATGGCAGTGTATGAAGGATGTTTTAGGAGAGAGCTCTCGTAAATCAATACTGCTTTTTGAAAACGCTGCCAAGAAGAGAAACAAGCTGAGTTACGATATTGCTGGTCTTGCCTCCCAGAAAGAGGCAGATGAAATGTGCCAGGAATCGCGTAATTTTGTTGCGCTCATTAAAGAAGAAATTAAAAAATTAAGCTTCGCATAAAGTTAATTTTGATGAAAAGAAAAGTCATAGTTCCTAAGACAGTACGGCAACATATCGAAAAAGAGTTAAAAAAGAGCCCCGAATTTAGAAAAGCCTATAATGAAGAAGTGGTAAGCCTACGAGATCACACAGCGTTAATATCAAAACCCTTGCCCGGCTTGCCGCGGCCTTAAGAGCAAGGCTGAGCATCGATTTTATTCCTCGCGAACTGAGCGTATAGTTATTTTCGTTCCCGGAGCATCCCACAAAAATAATCGAATTGTCTTGAGTATTAAATTAAGTATGATATACTAACTATACAATACAAGGCGATGAGGTTCGCCATATAACCACCTCTAAATCTTGAAGGTTGATAACCTCTACTAGCAATATGGTAGAGGATTTTTTGTATAGACCTCTACCATAACCACGGTTAGAGGTTTTTTATTAAATGGCTACCAAACATACTCCATATTTTAATTTTCTAGATGCTCTAAAGGAACAAGGCTGTCCTGTTTGTTTTGTTATTAAGAAATACGCCCAGAAATTTATGGATGATTTTTTATATGAAAGCGTTAACGATCCCGGCCTAAGAAAGGAGATAAAGGAATCTGTGGGATTTTGTAATCGTCATGCCTGGCAATTCCATAAGTTTGGCGATGGTTTTGGGTTGGGTATCGTATATGAAGATCTGATGCGGCTTATCACGAAAAGATTGGAAGTGGTAGATGGTTCATCTGTATCCCTCAAAGCTATCCTTAAGCAATTAGATAAGGATGAGCAAGCCAAAAAGTCGTGCATAGTCTGCAAGGATGAAAAGGACGTTGAGGGGCGCTATATTTCAGTGTTCTTAGAGAATTTTGATGATCCGGAGTTAAGGTTCTCCTATAAAAATTCTTTTGGATTATGCCTTAGGCATCTAAACTTAGCAATTAAAAATAATAAAAACAAAAAACTCACTAATGAGTTTATAGCTATTGAGGCAGCCAAGTTTAACAGTTTAATCGCTGAAGTAAAAGAATTTCTCCGTAAACACGATTACCGTTTCTCAAAAGAAAAAATTGGCAAGGAAGGCGATTCCTGGATCCGCGCAATAGAGAAGATGATTGGTAAGGAAGGAATATTTTAAATATGGTTTATAAGGTAGAGGTTTTTTAGGGAATGAGGAGCGAGATTTGAATATATTAATCGGCGTAATCATGATAATTGTTGTTTTGTGTATTAGTCTTGCGGTTGTTTTCTTTTTAGCACAGAGATTTTTCGGCGTCCCAAAAGAAGAAGAATGGCAAGGCCTTAAGCGCAGTGTGCTAGGAATACTTGTGGTTTTTGGGACTATGTTTGTTTTACCAGGCTTGATTAATTTGGTCTTCAGTTTTTTTAATAAGGTAATCTGGGGCTCAATGACTTTAAATGAATATTCAAAGCACATTGGAGAGTTTTCTTTCCAAACAATCTATAATTTTTATGCGCATTTATTTTCGAGATTACCGAAGTATTAAAATGGTATTTAACTTTAGTCTATTGTATAACCGTTTTCAAAAAGAAAGGTGAGGCCATGTCGAAAATTAAACAAGTAAAGGCAAGAGAGATTCTGGATTCCCGAGGAAATCCTACGGTTGAGGTAGACGTAGTTTTAGATAACAGTTTAATGGGCAGGGCAGCAGTGCCGTCAGGGGCATCCACAGGTACACGCGAGGCAGTAGAATTACGAGATGGCGATAAAAAGCGGTATTTAGGAAGAGGGGTTTTAAAGGCAGTTGATAATGTGAATAAGATTATCGCTCCTGAGCTTATCGGCAGAGATGCTGCAAAACAGAAAGAAATAGACTATTTGATGATTAAATTGGACGGTACTGAGAATAAAGCTAAATTAGGAGCAAATGCGATTCTCGGTGTTTCTTTGGCAGCTGCCAAAGCAGCAGCTCAGGATGAAGGTGTTTCAATTTACAAATATCTTGGCGGTAAAGACGCCAGGCGCCTGCCGATACCATTCTTAAATATTCTTAATGGTGGTAAGCATGCGGATAACAATGTAGACATACAAGAATTTATGATTGCCCCTATTGGCGCGCCTTCATTTAAAGAAGCATTGCGATATGCTGCCGAAGTATACCATACTTTGAAGGGTATCTTGAAATCAAAGGGTTTAAGCACTTCAGTAGGTGACGAAGGCGGTTTTGCACCGAACCTTTCGCGTAACGAAGAAGCAATTGAAGTTATTATTTCCGCTATTGAAAAAGCCGGCTATAAACCTAGCAGGGATATAGCAATTGTTCTAGATCCGGCAGCCAGCGAGTTCTATCAAGATGGAAAGTATCTGCTTAAAGCAGACAATAAGAACTTATTTTCACAAGAGTTGGTTGATTATTATGCTGGTCTTGTTTCAAAATACCCGATTATCTCAATCGAGGATGGCTTGGCAGAAAATGACTGGGAAGGCTGGAAAATTCTGACACAGAAACTAGGCGGAAAAATTCAACTTGTTGGCGATGATATCTTTGTTACCAATCCCAAGATTTTGGCAGAAGGCATAAAGCAGGGTATTGCCAATGCGGTTTTGATTAAATTAAACCAGATCGGTACAATAACCGAGACACTGGAAACTATCAGTTTGGCAAAGAAATCCGGCTATACCTGTATGTTTTCTCATCGTTCTGGTGAAACCGAAGATTCTTTCTTGGCGGATATCACGGTCGCTACTAATGCTGGTCAATTAAAAACCGGTGCGCCAGCTAGGTCAGAAAGGCTGGCAAAATATAACCAGCTGCTTCGTATTGAGGAAGAATTAGGGAATAAGGCGATATTTAATGGCAAGTTGCGCTGGTAATGACGTAAGAAAGGCGGTGTTAATGTTAAGTGATTGGCGGATCTATGCATTAGGGTCGGCAATATTTGCAGGACTTACCGCAGTGCTTGCGAAAGTAGGAGTGGCCGGATTGCCTTCCAACGCCGCGACTCTCATAAGAACGGTTGTTATAATCGTGTTTTTGATAGCTCTTGTTATACTTCGTGGTGAATGGGTCAATCCATTCACGTTAAACAGCAGAACCTTGACTTTTCTTATCCTTTCCGGTATTGCAACCGGACTATCATGGATTTGTTATTTTCGGGCTTTACAAATGGGTCCGGCTTCTATTGTTGCGCCGATTGATAAGTTAAGCTTATTTTTTGCGGTATTGCTATCTGTTATGTTTTTAGGCGAACGGCTGAGTCTTTACCAGTGGGGAGGGGTTATCCTTATGAGCTCTGGGGCGTTGTTGCTTGCGCTCAAATGAGATATTATTGTCCGAATTGCTGGCAGGATTTCTGGAATGAGGATTTCAAAGTCTGCCCTAAATGTGGCTATAACATCAAGGATTTTGACGATAAGGATTATGTCGACAAGCTTATTGCTGCCCTTCAACACCGCGCCGGAGAGGTTAGGCATTGGATTATTATGATTCTTGCGCAGAAAAAAGAAAAGCGCGCATTACCTTATTTAGAGAAATTGCGCAAGGAAGCGAAAGATCCGTCATTAGTCAGAGCAGCAGAGGAGGCAATTAAAAAGATTAATGCGCAAGGATAAAATTATTTAAAAGTAAGCGATGAGGCTCGCAAGTGCCTAGAAAAGGCTGATAGCTTCTACTAAGGTTTAGTAGGAGCTATTTTTTTAGATGGAAGAAATAAAAAGTATAAGCGAAAAGGTAATTGAAGCTCTTTCGGCAGGCAGATGCCCGGTATGCGTGATGCTTCGGCAAGATGAGTTTGACGGCCTCTGCCATTGGGTGGGGCAAAGTGCCGAACAATACAGAGGATCGGACGAAAGAAAGAAGCTGCTGGATTGCGGAGGATTCTGTAACTATCACTTTTGGGAGCTTCAAGGAATTAATACTAATTATGGAAGTGCGGGCTTCGGGCTTGAGTTAATCGAAAGACTGATACAGGTTCTTCGCAATCATGATTATGAACATCTTATTGATGCTTTTAAAGAAAGAAACGAAGATTTTAAAGTTTGGTCGCTTGAAGGCAATGTTCATTGCCCCCTCTGCCGCGACCTAAAAAGGAGAGAGAAAAAGTATCTTAAGGAGTTAACGGTTATACTGCAAGACAATGTTCATAAGACAAAATATGCGGATGGTTACGGCCTTTGTATGCCGCATTTTGTTAAAGCCCTGGATTATATTGATGACGATTCGCTGATAATGTTCTTATTCGAAACAGAGATTGCCCAGATGGAAAAGGTTAAGATAGACGCAGCAAATTTTATTCAAAAAAGGGAGCCGCCACTCTGCTGGCAACAAACAGAGGATGAGAAGAAGTCGTGGTTTAGAGCAATCGAAAAGATAGTAGGCAGAAGCGGTACTTAAATGAGCGATATTCTGATAGGCAGAGAAAAAGAATGCGCAGCGATAACCGGTTTCATAAACCAAAAGAAGAGCATCATTATTTTTGGCCCGGAGGGAGTAGGTAAAACTACTATTATCAATAAGGTATTAAGTAACCAGACTGTTTTAAGCAGATTCTACTCTCCAATTAGCAAAACGCTGAAAGAATCGCTTCTGAATTTTATGATGTATGACACTTTCGATAAGAAAACTATCCAAAAAGCAGACATATTAGCCTTGAAGAAATTATTCTATGAAATCCTTGCTAAGAAAAATCAGGGATACATTATTTTTGACCATATAGAAAATGTTGAGCCAAAATTCTATTCTTTCTTTGTATATCTCATGGAAGCAAAGATTCCGCTTATCGTGTTAAGCCGCGGACTTGAGAAGAAAGATATGGGGCATTTACGCATGTCTTTGTTTAACTTTGAGAAGGTTGAGATATCTAATTTTGACAGGACAGCCACGGATATCCTTATAGGCCATTTTATAAATGAGTTTGGCATAAAAATAACCAAGGAAGCCGATTTCAAAAAGGAGATATACCACTTTTCTAAAGGCAACCCGAGAATAATCAAAGGCCTTTGTTTTCTAGCCAGAGACGTTAAATATCAGAAGAACGATACTGTAGATGTGAAACTTATGGATTTAGACCGTAGGATAAGCGAGGTAGTGCATTAGCCATGTTTAAAAGTAAAACCAAATATACCTGGGAAGGATGGGATTCGTCTGGACGGGAGGATTGGGTCTTTGGAGTAGCACATCCTCAGGAGCTTATGGGCGTGCATGCCAAATTGATTGACAAAGAATTAAAAGCGGATGAGAAGATAGAAGCTTGTCTTTATGCACCGCGCGTATCTTCAACCCAAACTCCTTTTGGATTGAAGTCAGAAGAGTCATCGTGCGGCTTATGCGTAACTGATAAAAGATTTATTATTTCCAAGAATAGGCATCTTAAAGATCTGGCGCCAACAGTGAGTTTTATTGATTTCAATGAGATTCTCTATTTCCATATTGGCAGTGCATTATTGCTTAGCTGGTTTTCTGTTACCCGCACGCAAGATAAGAAGATAAATACCGTGCCTATTATTTTCTCGTCTAACGGAAAACATCATTTTGAGAAAGCGCTGCGGGCATACAAAAAATACTGCGCGTCCATTAATACAGATGAGATTGCTATGGATAGTTTTTCAGCCGGAAGTTTTTTACATAAAATCAAAAATAGCATACACCGTAATTATCTGAAAACGCTTATCAGCACAAATGAAAAGTGTATTTTAAGCTTTCCCTGCCAGTATCTTGGGGAAAAGGTCGTTAGGAAGAAGCTGCTGTCAAGAAAAGAAAAAGCATTCTATTCGGTAAGCAATGCAACTGTTTTGCTCACCAACAAGTCAATAATGATTTCCAGGGATAGCTTGGAATTTTCAATCGGCAGCAGTGTAGATATACTTACAGTTCCTTTAGGTAGAATAGCTGCAATCTCCGTATTTGATGAAAAAATTGATAACGAGGTAATACAAAGATTCAGATTCTCTTTTGTCGAGACTGTTGGAAGCGATATTTTGGATATTTCTTTAATAGCCTCGGATGGAGAATGTGAAGAATTTTTAAATAATATTCAGTTACTTCTTAGAAAAAGATGAGTCAAAACCATGAGTATGAAAAACATCTGGGACAAATAAGCCGTATCTGCAAGGATTTCCGCATTGATTCATTAAAGCCTCGGCTTGCAGTTATCAGCGAAAACCTTCAGGGTGGTGACACTATCAATGTGGCCTTAATAGGCAGATTCAAGGCAGGGAAGAGCTCATTTCTTAATAGCCTCATTGGCAGAGATATTATGCCGGTCGCAGTTTTGCCTTTGACTTCCGTTGTTACATATGTCAAATACGGGCCGCAAGACAAGGCCGAAGTCATGTTTCATAATGGTGAAATTAAGACAATAGATTTAAGTGAATTAGCCGATTTTATTACCGAGGAAAAAAATCCGGAGAATATGAAAGAAGTCGCCAGGGTTATTGTAGAAATAGTCATTCTTCGTGAATTTGAAAAAATTAATTTCGTTGATACCCCGGGCCTTGGTAGCGTATATAAGCATAATACCCTTACCTCAACAGGCTGGCTGCCTAAAGTCGGGGTTGCCTTTTTAGCAGTGAGCATTGATCATCCGCTTTCGGAAGATGACATTTCGCTTCTTAAGGAGCTGGATACCTACACCTCTGAAATAGTAATTTTGCTTACTAAAATTGACCTTATTCCTCAAAAAGAAATAAGTAAAGTGGTAGATTTTATACATAAGCAGGTAAAGCAGCACCTCAACAGAAATATAAGGATTTTCCCATTTTCGAATAAACCGGATTTTGAAGCCGAGCGCAGAGCAGTTTATGAATTTATCTTTCAGTATATTGCAGGGAATCGCCTGCAGAAATCAAAGGAAATTATTAAGCATAAATTACATTCAACGATTTCTAAACTCTTGGATTACCTTCAGCTCGCCTCTTTGGCGGCAGATTCAGCCCAAGAATCCCGAGAGCAGTTGTCCAAGCAGCTAAAGGAGGAACGTCAAAATCTATCAACAATTGAGAATGAAATTAAGATTGTCTCTGTAGAAACAGAGTCAAGGTTACATGATGATTCGTACAAAAGATTTCAGGAGTTTTGTTATCGTGTAAACAACATACTCATTAGAGAATTAAAAGAACAGTTGCCTAACTGGAAAAGGAATTTGGATGAAGTTTTTCAGGAATGGCTTAGGAAAAGTTTGGCTAAACAGCTTGAAATCATATCGGAAGAACTTGGTCCGCAATTATCTGAACACTATTTGAATATGACATTGACCAGTTTCTTAAGGGTGGTTCGCGCTTTCCAGGATCGGCTGGCGCAAGACATTGAAAAGGCGCTTCATACTAAATTTAGCGGAGCAAGCTTTGAAGTCAAAATTGAGAAACCAAAAGAGCCGGATCTGCACTTGGATTTTATTATTAACTCTCTTTGGGAAACGCTTTTGTTTGCAATCCCGATGCGGTTGTTTCAACCGTTACTCAATCGTCATTTTATGTCTCGGATTCCATGGGAAGCGGAAAAGAATTTATCCCGCTTGTCATCGCAATGGGTCGAGGCAATTTCCTGCTCCATTGAAAATATGGCTAAACAAGCCGTTGAGTTCATTAATAATGAAATTGTTACTATTGAGAATATTCTGGCAGAGGCGCCGGATCAAAAAAAGGAGATAGAAAAAGCCATTTTAGAATTAGAAGCCATTAAAACCGGTATTTCATAGAAAGAGATTGTTTTTTACGCTATTGTTGCTAATATGTTTTTCAATATAATCCTTAACAAGAAAGAGAGGTATTAAAGAAATGGAACAAATTTACGCGATCGCTGCACTATGGCTAGGACTGGCTGTATTCTCTGCTATCATTGCGCATCATTTAAGAATTTCAATTGCGCTCGTTGAAATATGTGTTGGCGTTATAGTCGCAAATATCGCTAGTCATTTCTTTGGCCCTAATTCATTTGGAAGCAATTTCGAATGGCTCAAGTTTTTGGCTTCAACTGGAGCAATAATGCTTACTTTTTTAGCAGGTGCTGAGCTTGATCCAAAGGTAATTCGAACTAAATGGAGAGAAGTTGTCGTAGTCGGAATAGTTGGTTTTATTGCTCCGTTTTTGGGGTGCGCTGCCTTTGCCCGTTTTATTCTCCATTGGGATCCCCGGGCAAGTTGGCTGGCGGGTATAGCCCTTTCCACCACTTCAATGGCGGTTGTATATGCGGTAATGCTTGAGACAGGTTTTAACAAAACTGAGTTCGGAAAAGGCATATTAGGTGCCTGTTTTATCAATGACCTTGGAACAGTAATCGCGCTTGGCCTTATTTTCGCTCCATTTAATTACAAAACAGTCATTTTTATCGTAGCAAGCATTATCATACTTGCGCTTTTTCCCGCAGTGACTTCACTTTTAACGAGACTGTACGGATACAAGACTGCTGCTATCCGGGCAAAATGGGTAATATTAGTGCTTTTTGGTTTAGGCGCGCTTGCGCTTTGGTCAGGAAGCGAAGCGGTATTGCCTGCGTATCTTGCGGGAATGTTGTTGGCAGAATTCGCAACTAAAGAGCATCATTGGGTAAGCAGGCTTCGTACCTTAACCGTAGGATTTCTTACGCCGTTTTATTTTATCCGGGCAGGTTCGCTAGTTTCAATAGCTGCTTTGATAAGCGCGCCATTTATATTTTTGGTGCTTTTTATCAGCAAAGTAATATCAAAGATATTCGGCCTTTATCCGGTTATCGGTATTTTCCGTAAAGAGAAAAGAGAAAAATGGTATTACACTCTTTTAATGTCAACAGGGCTCACCTTTGGCACGATTTCAGCTCTCTACGGATATTCGCATGGCATAATAACGAAGCAGCAGTATTCGTTCTTAGTTGCGACGGTTATTGCAAGCGCTGTTATTCCGACCCTGATAGCAAATTTAGCCTTTCTGCCTCATCATCTGCTCGATCAGAAAAATAAGGTTGGCAAATTGATGTCCGAAGGAATAGATGAGGAATAGATTTATCTGGTCAGAAAAGATAGAGGCGTTAACTATAGCGGGAGGATGACATAAATGGAGAAATGTAAAGATAGTGTTTTACTGAAGATATCAGTTTATTCTAACGCGACAATAAGAAGTATTGCGCTGTACGAACACATCGTTTTGAAAGCAAAAGAGCTTGGTTTGGCTGGGGTAACTGTTATTAAAGGGGCGATGGGATTTATTGGAGATGATAAGATACATAAACCGAAGTTACGTAGTATCTCAGAAAGCCTGCCGGTAACAATCGAAGTGGTGGATACAGAAGAGAATATCAATAAGCTTCTGCCTTTTCTTGATGAATCAATCAAAGATGGCTTAGTGGTATTGATGCCGGTATCAGCTTTGAAGAAGTAAGGATTTTTAAATACTATGTTGGTATTTTCTATTGTTATAGGGATTATATTTGGATTCCTTGCCGCGCTGATGGCATTTGTTATTACTTGGCATGAATATGAGAAACACAAGTTTACAGTGAAACGGCTTTTTAAGGAGTCATTTCAAGCTGGAATTTTCACCTTCGCTATTTTTCTGCTTTTGTCAATTCTTATAGGTTTTTTACTTGAGCGCTTCGTTATTAATAGCTCAATGACTACCTCATTAATGCGGACTTAATTTAACACTGACATACGTTCGGTGTATATCCGCCTTATCGGAAAAAATCTCTTTATAGATTATTAATTTTCATGTCAACTTTAGCCTTATAGTCCAGCCATAAAGTTTTTTCCGCCTGCTGTTGCCTTTTAGCTGCCCTTAACCGCTACTTCAATCAATCACTTCCTTTCTTGCTTTTGTTTTCTTCTTGCCGTCACGTAATCCTCTTTCTTTTTATCCGCCTACAATAACCCAAGTTTGACTTTTGCTCAAGAAAATCCTTTGGAAAAATTCATCTCTACTATAAAGCCTTCTTTGTGGTTTGCCTCAAAGTAGGCTTTTTTGTATCAGAAGTATTCTGCCCCTTGCGGGGAGTCTCAATTTTTCCAAAGGACTCCCAGGAAACTCACTCGCTTGCGCTAGTTCCTTTCGGGCATGCCTGTTTTCTTGACAAAAGCCCGTATTTTCTCTTGGGTTGCCTAGAAAAAATACTTCAAGTTCTTGGGTTTTAATTTCCGGCGTCAAAAGAAAGGAGGCTCACATGAGCCAAGTAAAAACAAAACAAAAAACAAATCGAAAGGAGGTGAGTAGCATGATCGAAGTAGCGCGTATTTTCAAAGTAGAAAATAACGAAGAAAGTACCCTTAAAGCCTTCGTAGACGTCAAAGTCTCCGATGTAGTTTTAATCAAAGGCATCCGGGTACTGGCTAAAAAAGAGGGCGGGCTGTTTGCAGCTATGCCATCTAATTTAGGCGGTGACGGCAAGTATTATCCTACCGTCAAGTTTCTGACGGCTGAAGCCAATGAAGAACTACAAAAGGTAGTTCTCGAGGC
>Ga0209824_10001460_pt1 | contig 13273 bp, 10 predicted proteins | sample VDWuncwatermetaG_FD_184124 | JGI IMG/M metagenome (GOLD analysis project Ga0209824, IMG submission 184124) | Wastewater microbial communities from Netherlands to study Microbial Dark Matter (Phase II) - VDW unchlorinated drinking water (SPAdes)... ... | reverse complement strand
GCCTCCTTTCCGGATAACTTCAACTTAAAGGAGCAAAATTTATACCTTGTATTTGCGGATAAACAGTTCAAGTAAATATTTCATCCGCATTAAACTCTGATAAAAACCAAAAAACCCACCCACAAATACTCTCTTACCAAGAATTTAGCTTAAATTGGTAATTTAAGGAGATATGGTAAAAATACTACGATTGAGTTAGAAATAAAAAATCCTCACGTTTATGGCATTTTTCCCTACTCTTCAAATTTAGCCACAAAAATGGATGATATGAGACACTTGATTGATTAAAGAAAAGACTGCCAAACTTGGCTGAATTTTACCTTTATTAAGGCTTTTGTCAACAAAAATCTTAAAATATTTTAAAAATATTAATATAGATCAGCATCAATTTTCTTGACCTTGAAAATTCTATTAGTATAATTATCGGTCTTAATTAGAGGTTGTTAGGAGAAACTATGTACGTACTCAATCTGAAGTGGTCTTCAACTTGATTTTGAGTAATGGCGGTTTTTCACACGGCGCATTGATTTAATTTTAAAAAATCGTATTGTAATTAAATGATAAGTTTAAGGAGGCAAAGACAATGGCATTGGATCCCACCAAGCACGCAGATTGGGAAATAGCGGAAGATGCTGAAGCTCGAATGAAAACGGTGTATCAATTGGCTGAAGAATTGGGTCTGGAGAAAGAAGAGCTGCTTCCCCACGGGCATTATGTAGCAAAGGTTGATTTCAATAAGGTTTTGAAACGGATCGGGCATAAGTCTGACGGGAAATTTATTGATGTTACCGCCATAACCCCAACCCCTCTTGGCGAGGGGAAATCCACCACCACTATGGGACTGGTGCAGGGTTTGGGGAAAAGAGGTAAAAAGGTTGTGGGAGCCATTCGTCAGCCATCAGGGGGGCCGACGATGAATATCAAGGGGTCTGCTGCAGGCGGTGGGCTTTCCCAGTGTATTCCTTTAACCCCTTTTTCTCTTGGGTTGACGGGCGACATTAATGCCATTATGAATGCCCATAACCTGGCTATGGTGGCCCTTACATCCAGGATGCAACATGAATTTAATTACAGCGACAAGGAGCTTGCCGAAAGGAATCTAAAGCGTCTTGATATCGACCCTGATAGAATCGAACTTAAGTGGATTATGGATTTTTGCGCCCAGGCGCTGAGAAAAATAATAATCGGCATAGGCGGAAAGATGGACGGTTTTATGATGGAGTCTGGATTCGCTATAGCGGTATCTTCCGAAATTATGGCAATCCTTGCGGTAGCGAAAGATTTGAAAGACATGCGGGAGCGGATTGGTAAAATGGTTGTCGCCTACGACAAAAAAGGCAATCCAATAACTACTACCGATCTTGAAGTGGCTGGCGCCATGACTGCCTGGATGGTGGAAGCTATTAATCCGAATCTCATGCAAACCATTGAAGGACAGCCAGTATTTGTTCATGCGGGCCCTTTTGCTAATATTGCCATTGGTCAGTCCTCGATTATCGCTGACAGGCTCGGCTTGAAACTGGGTGATTACCACGTAACCGAGTCGGGATTCGGAGCAGATATCGGATTTGAAAAATTCTGGAATTTAAAATGCCGTTACTCAGGACACCGTCCTAATGCGGCAGTAATTGTTGCCACTGTCCGTGCTCTCAAATGTCATGGTGGCGCTCCTATTCCAATCCCCGGACGTCCTTTGGATCCGTGCTATAAAGAAGAAAATGTCGAGTGGGTAGAAAAGGGAACGGTAAATCTTATCCATCATATCAACACAGTTAAAAAAGCCGGAATTAATCCTGTGGTTTGCATCAATCACTTCCATACGGATACGGATGCTGAAGTTAAAGCAATCCGCAGACTGGCTGAAAAAGCTGGAGCACGTGTTGCCCTATCCCATCATTGGTTAAAAGGGGGCGCGGGCGCCTTAGAGCTGGCAGATGCGGTAATTGACGCATGTAACCAACCCAACAACTTTAAATTCCTCTATGAATTAAACGTTCCTTTGAGAACACGTATTGAGTTGATTGCGGAGCAGGTTTACGGCGCAGACGGCGTCGATTTTACACCAGAGGCTTTAGCAAAAGTTAAGGTATTAGAAAGTGACCCTGATATCTCAAAAATGGGAACTTGCATGGTTAAAACCCACCTTTCCATCACAGATAATCCACAATTAAAAGGCGTTCCGAAGAATTGGAGACTGCGTATTAAGGATATTTTGACTTTCAAAGGAGCGGGGTTTGTGGTGCCAATGGCTGGAGATATTAAACTCATGCCGGGGACAAGCTCCGACCCTGCATTCCGACGTGTGGATGTGGATGTAAAAACAGGAAAGGTAAAGGGAGTGTTTTAGGCGAAAGCTAACATTAAATAGTACCTTAGAATGGCTGTTGAATCGGAAGGGTTCAGCAGCCATCTTTTTTCGTGTGTTTTTAAACATTGCCTTGACTATGTATCTATAATTTGCTTAAAATAACCGTATAAGTAAAGAATTGTAATTCTGAAATTCTTAGTTAATATTCTGCAGTGTGAGAAACACATTCCTTCAAGCGAAGTAATGGAATTTAAACATAAATTGTTTCTGATATAAATATGAGCCTAATAACAAAAGTATTTGGCACATCCAACGACAGGATAGTAAAAAAGATATACCCTGTTGTAAACCAGATTAATTCCCTTGAACCTAAAATGATGTCTTTAACCGATGCTGATATCCGCCAAAAAACAGATGAGTTTAAGGAGAGATTGGCCAGCGGAGAGACGATGGATGATCTCCTGCCAGAGGCATTTGCCACAGTGAGGGAGGCAAGCCGAAGGGTGCTTATCGCCCCTAACCCGGACAGTCCGAATCGTACCATGCGACATTTTGATGTTCAGCTAATCGGGGGCATTGTCTTGTATCAGGGGAAGATAGCTGAAATGGCCACTGGAGAAGGGAAAACCCTCGTTGCCACTTTACCTGCTTACTTGAATGCGTTATCAGGAAAAGGCGTTCACATTGTTACCGTTAATGATTATCTCGCAAAGCGCGATAGGGACTGGATGTCTCCCTTGTATGAATTTTTAGGGTTAAAAACAGGCGACATTCAATCGAATCAAGAATATGAGGAGAAAAAAGCCGCTTATTTATGCGATATTACGTATGGGACAAATAACGAATTCGGGTTCGATTATCTTCGCGACAATATGCGGATCAGGACAGAGGAGCAGGTTCAGATTAGTCGCGGGTTGAATTATGCCATTGTTGATGAAGTTGACAGTATATTAATTGATGAGGCGCGTACTCCTTTGATTATTTCCGGGACTGCGGAAGAATCTACCGAAAAATATTATATAGCGGATAGGGTTGCCAGGCGTTTGAAAGCCGGAATGCACTTTGAGATAAAAGAGAAAGAACGAATGGCTCATCTTACGGATGAAGGGACTGAACAGGTAGAAAAACTGCTGAATATAGACAGCCTTTATACCGATAAGAATATGGAATGGCCTCACTATATTGAACAGGCCCTTCGCGCTCACCATTTGTTTAAGAACGACAAAGATTACATTGTTAAAGGCGGCGAGGTTGTTATTGTAGATGAATTCACCGGACGCTTAATGGATGGCCGTGTATGGAGCGATGGACTGCATCAGGCAGTTCAGGCGAAGGAGCATCAGCGTATTAAAGAAGAAACGCAGACGCTTGCAACTATCACGCTCCAGAATTTCTTCAGGTTATATAAAAAACTCGCCGGGATGACAGGAACGGCAATGACAGAGGCTGCTGAATTTGACAAAATATACAAACTAGAGGTTGTTGTGATTCCTACCAATAAGCCTTTACATCGCACCAATTTCCCAGACCGAGTTTATCGGACAGAAAAAGAAAAGTTTGATGCTGTTGTTAAAGAGATTGTAGAAGTGCATAATACAGGTAGACCCGCACTGGTTGGAACGGTTTCTATTGAAAAATCAGAACTCCTCAGTGAGAAGCTTGGAAGAGAGGGCGTTGAACATGAGGTGCTGAACGCCAAGCAACATGAGAGAGAAGCCCATATTGTTGCAAAGGCTGGACAGCATGGAAATGTTACTATTGCAACGAATATGGCAGGACGCGGTACGGACATCGTCTTGGGCGAAGGTGTTGCTGCCCTCGGAGGTCTTCATATTATCGGCACAGAAAGACACGAGGCGCGGCGCATTGACAACCAGCTTCGTGGACGTGCAGGTCGACAGGGAGACCCGGGTTCGTCGCGCTTTTATGCATCACTTCAAGACGATTTAATGCGTATTTTTGCTTCTGATCGTGTTAGCTCTCTTTTAAAGACTTTAGGTATGGAAGAAGGTATGGCGATTGAACACTCGATGGTTAGCAATGCTATTGAGCGGGCGCAAAAAAAGGTTGAAGAACACAATTTTGAAATACGTAAACATCTCCTCGAATACGATGAAGTTATGGATCAACAGAGAAAGACGATTTATACCTTGAGGCAAAATGTACTTGAGGGTAAATATCTGCGTGAATATGTCATCCAAATGATGGAAGACAGTATTAACGAAATGGTGGCTTTTGCTTACGATACAAAGAGTAGTAAAGATGACGAAGAAAGTCCTTTTGATCTTGAAGCATGGTTCAAGCAGAAGTTTGGGTTAACAATTGATTTAAACGAGGTTGAAGAAAAAACACGTCAGAATGTAGAAGAGTTTTTGATAAAAAAAGCGCAGGAGGCATACGAAGCAAAGGAAAATACCGTTGGTAAAGGAAATATGGAAAAGATTGCGCAGGTTCTCTTACTGGAAAAGATTGATACAAAATGGAAAGACCACCTTTACGCCATGGATCACCTGCGGTCTGGTATAGGCCTCCGTGGGTATGCCCAAGTAGATCCTAGAATAGAATATAAAAGAGAAGCGCTGGGGATGTTTGAAAGCATGAATCTGTCAATTCGAGATGACGTGACCGACCTTATATTTAAATTGCAAGTGGGTGAAGAGGTGGAGAGAAAGAATATATGGCATCCAGACCACTATGTTCATCAAGAAGTTACTGGATTGGAAAAAATTCAGGAATCTCCAGCGGCGGTTTCTATGCAAAGTTCAAGCGTGAATTCAGAAGAACAGGTTGAGCGTAAGATAGAGCCTATTAAAGTCGGAGTTAAAGTCGGTAGAAATCAACCTTGTCCCTGTGGCAGTGGAAGAAAATACAAGCAGTGTTGCGGCAGAGTAAGTTGATATTGGTTTATTACGCTCTGAATAGTACTGGCGAAGGACAAATAATAACCTAGAATGTTCATCCCAACCTCGCATGCCTATAATTCTTGATGCTGTTTACATAACCGCTCTTGCATTAAGTTCTCCCTATTTTTTTTTGAAACTCATAACCAGTAAACGGTATAGCTCTGGATTGATACAGCGTTTGGGCTGGATTGATAAAAGAGAAGGTAAGAAACCTTGCGTATGGATTCATTGTGCCTCTGTTGGAGAGATTTTAACAGTAAATGCGCTTGTAAAATCGATAGAAAAAGAGTTTAATAATCTGGATATCGTGGTATCTACCAATACCAATACTGGGTTGTCTGTAGCTGAAAGATGTTTCCAAGGTAAGAAGGTTTTTTACTTTCCTCTCGATTTGAGCTGGGTAGTCAGTAAAGTGCTGGATGCCATACGGCCGAGTTGTGTGATCCTGATTGAATTGGAAATATGGCCCAATTTTTTGATAGCAGTTGCAAAGAAGCAAATTCCTGTGGTCTTGATGAATGCCAGGATATCTGAGAAGTCACTGAAGTGGTATTGTGTATTGCGTAAGGTTTCACGAGAGTTCTTTGATAGTTTATCGAGGAGTGGAAATGTCTTTTGTGCGAGGACCGAGATTGATGCAACCCGCCTTATGAGCCTGGGCATATCCGAGGCGCAAATTTTTATTACCGGCAATATGAAATTTGATAACGTGGTAACTGGCGTCTCAGAAGATGCAAAAAATCGGTTATCGTACCTATTTGAAATCGATAGCGCAGATAAGGTTATTGTCTGTGGCAGTACACACGAGGGTGAAGAGGCTATTATTCTGAAAATCTTTAAACAAATATGCAAAAGATTTCAAAAATTAAGACTCGTGTTGGTTCCCAGGCATATTGAAAGGGTCAATGATGTAATAAAACTAATCGAGTCTGTGGGATTTAAGTGTGCAAGAAAGACATCGCTCGATAAGGGAAGCAGAATGGGAGAGCATAAGTATGAAACTATTATTCTTGTCGATACGGTTGGAGAATTGCTCGCCACGTACGGTATTGCTGATTGCGTATTTGTCGGAAAAAGTCTTGTGCCGCAAGGCGGTCAAAATATGATGGAACCTGCGGGATTTGCTAAGCCAATTATCGTTGGACCACATACGTTTAATTTTAATGAAGAGGTTCAGCTATTAAAAGAAGCAGGTGCTATAAAGATTGTCCATGATGAATTATCGTTGTTAAACGAAATGACATATTTATTGGAGCATCCAGATGAGGCCCAAGAAATGGGAAAGAGGGCGCAGTCAGTTGTAATGAAGCAAAGGGGCGCTACAGACCGTAATTTGGACGTATTAAGGAAAATTTTATTGAAGGAGAGGGTGGTATCAGTATGAAGAAGGGAAGGCATTTATTTACATCAGAATCAGTTTCTATGGGGCATCCAGATAAGGTTGCCGACCAAATATCAGACGCCGTATTGGATGCAATGCTTGAGCAAGATTCGATGAGCAGGGTAGCTTGTGAAACGCTTGTGACAACAGGCGTGGCTTTTGTTGCAGGTGAATTTACCACAAAGGCTAATGTCAACATTCCTGACATTGTAAGAAATACCATAAAAGAAATTGGTTATACTGATGCCTCAATGGGATTTGATTATAATTCGTGCGCGGTCATTACAAGCATTGGGAAACAATCCCAGGATATTTCTCAAGGTGTGACTGAAGGCGAAGGTCTTCATAAGGAACAAGGCGCTGGCGACCAGGGTATGATGTTTGGTTACGCCTGCAACGATACGCCGGAATTAATGCCGCTTCCTATTATGCTGGCGCACAGGATTATTATAAAACTTGCTGAACTAAGACAAAAAGGAGTATTAAAATATTTACGTCCTGATGCAAAATCTCAGGTAACTGTAGAGTATGAGGACCACAAGCCTATCAGGGTTCACACGGTGGTTATTTCTACCCAACATGCGCCCGATGTAAAATATGAGACTATCAAAGAGGATATGCTTGAAAAAATCACGAAACAGGTGATCCCCGCAAATTTGCTGGATAGTAAAACGATTTACCACATTAACCCAACGGGACGCTTTGTAATCGGGGGTCCTCAAGGGGACTGTGGTTTGACAGGACGGAAGATTATCGTGGATACGTACGGTGGTTGGGGACGTCACGGTGGCGGCGCTTTTTCGGGGAAAGACCCAACGAAGGTTGACCGAAGTGCCTGCTATGCAGCTCGACATATCGCAAAAAATGTGGTCGCTTCTGGTTTAGCGGACCGGTGTGAAGCACAGGTAGCTTATGCCATTGGTGTGGCAAAACCTCTTGCTGTCCACATTACAACAGAAGGTACGGGCAAGATTCCCGACGAGAAACTTACCCAAATCTGTGAAAAGGTTTTTGATATGACGCCAAAAGGCATTATTGACCGATTAAAACTGAGAAGACCAATTTATAAGATTACTGCCCGGCACGGCCATTTTGGTCGGTCGGAAGACACTTTTACATGGGAAAAGACAGACATGGTGGATGCCTTACGAAAAGCAGCGGCCATTTAGAGAAAGGGAAAGTTAAAGTTTATGAACTATGATATAAAAGATATAAACCTTGCGCCTGGTGGTAAAAAACGCATTGAATGGGCCAGTAATGATATGCCTGTCCTCGCAGAAGTAAGGGAAAGGTTTGAAAAAGAAAAGCCACTAAAGGGCACGAAGATGTCCGCCTGCCTTCATGTAACGGCAGAAACGGCAAATCTTGCAAGGACGCTCAAGGCAGGCGGGGCCGATGTTGTGCTTTGTGCCTCAAATCCTTTGTCCACCCAGGACGATGTGGCAGCCTCACTCGTTAAAGATTATAATATTCCTGTCTTTGCAATAAAAGGGGAAGACAACAAAACGTATTATAAGCATATTACTTCGGCGCTTGATCACAAACCAACCGTTACGATGGACGATGGGGCAGATCTCGTTTCTGCCATTCATAAAGAGCGGAAGGAACTCATTCCGCAAATACTTGGAAGTATGGAAGAGACAACTACAGGCGTGATACGATTAAAGGCGATGGAAAAAGACGGATCACTTAAGATTCCAGTCATTGCCGTAAATGATGCCGACACAAAACACCTCTTTGATAATCGTTATGGAACGGGGCAGTCAACAATTGACGGGATTATTCGGGCAACAGACATATTGCTGGCAGGTAAGATATTTGTGATCGCTGGTTACGGCTGGTGTGGTAAGGGACTGGCCATGCGCGCAAAGGGTATGGGATCAAACGTTGTGATTACGGAGATTGATCCAATTAAGTCTTTGGAAGCCGCTATGGATGGTTTTATGGTTATGCCTATGATTGAAGCTGCCAAGATTGGCGATCTCTTCTGCACGTTGACGGGAAATATACACGTGATCAGAAAAGAGCACTTTGAAGTCATGAAAAGCGGTGCCATTGTTTGTAATTCCGGCCACTTTAATGTTGAAATTGATATTGGAGCGTTGGAATCCTTGGCGACGAAGGTTAATAAATCAGTTCGTAATTTTGTGGATCAATATGTACTAAAGAATGGCAGATTGGTTTACCTTCTGTGCGAGGGGCGCCTTATTAATCTCGCAGCAGCAGAGGGGCATCCTGCTTGCGTGATGGATATGAGTTTTGCCACACAAGCGCTATCTACGGAGTATGTAATAAAAAATAAAAGTAAATTATCCCCAAAAGTTTTTGACGTACCCAAAGAGATTGATCAATGGGTGGCCAGCCTGAAATTGAAGTCTATGCGCATTGCTATTGACATGCTTACAAAGGAACAAGAAAAGTATCTTTCCTCGTGGGAGGAGGGCACCTGATTTTTATACTATGGCCATTATTAAACCCTTTCGAGGATTGAGGTATAATCAAGATATAATCAAGGATATCTCGTCTGTTGTCACACCGCCTTACGACGTGATTTCACCGCAGGAGCAGGAAAAATATTATCAAATTCATCCAAACAATATCATTCGTTTGGATTTTGGGAAAGACTTTCCTGGAGATACTGAACAAACTAGCAAATATACTCGCGCTGCGGAATTTCTCAATAGCTGGAGGAAAAACGGGATACTCAAACAAGAAGACGTTCCGGCGATTTATATTTATGACCAGGAATTTTTGTCCGGTGACAAGTGGCTGGTTCGTAGAGGTTTTATTTCATTGGTGAAGCTGGAGCCGTTTGATAAAGGATACATCTATCCTCACGAGCAAACGCTTCCCGGACCCAAGGCAGACCGCTTAAAACTCACCCAATCATGCCAAGCAAATCTTAGTTCCATATTCGCCCTTTTCCCGGATGAGAATAACACGATTGATAACTATTTATCAACTGCGACTGTTGCAAAACCGGAGGTGGATTTTGTAGACGATACTGGTGTAAAAAACAAGCTCTGGATAATAGAGGAAAAACAGACCATCGACAAATTAGTTATGCTTATGAAGGAAAAACCTCTTTTTATTGCGGATGGGCACCATCGTTATGAAACTTCTTTGGCCTATAAGGAGCAAATGCGTAAAGAAAATGGTAGACTGCGAGACAATTTACCTCTGGATTACGTAATGATGGTTTGTGTGTCTATGAATAATCCAGGTTTAAAAATTCTTCCGGCGCATCGATTGGTGCGTCATATAAAGGAGTATCAATTTGACCGAATTCTCAATTCTCTCAAAGAATCTTTTAAGATCGAGCCATTAGGCAAAGGATGTAGGGTGAATGATGTTATATCAAAACTCAACAGCGAAGCCAAGGAGCATATCTTTGTGATGTATGCAGGCCAGACAAATACCTTTTATAAGTTGCAATTAACTAATGAAAAATTACTCGAATTGGTATTTGCCAACAATCATCCTGAATGGAGACATCTGGATACTGGTATACTCCACGGTGTGATTATACACAAAATATTAGATATTCATTCTGCTGATGTGACCTTAAAAGATTACGTGAAATATGTAAAGGATGAAGCAGAGGCTGTTTCGCTGGTGCGATCGGGTCAATACCAATTGGCGTTTTTTCTTAAACCCACGCCTATTGAACAAGTAAAGGAAATTGCTATGGCGCGTAAGGTTATGCCCCCTAAGTCGACGTATTTTTATCCAAAGTTAGTCACTGGTATCGTCATAAACAGCTTAAATTGATGTAACGGTGAAACTAGTTTTCAGATTAATAATTGACAAGATATACAATTTTAGTTATAAGTTAGTAACTTTTGTTCGTCTTATCTCGAGTGGCAGAGGGACTGGCCCTATGAAGCCACAGCAACCGGTCTTGTACAGCAATTATCTGAACGAGATGCTGGTGCTAATTCCTATCTCATGTTTTGGGAAAAGATAAGATAGGAGCGTGAAAAGCCTCTTCCTATCTTATTTAAGATAGAAAGAGGCTTTTTTATTTGCTGATCAAATGGAGGCAAAGATGGGATTTGTAAAAGGTCTGAAATGCCGGGAGTGTGGGAAGGCGTATCCAAAAGAGCCATTGCATGTATGCAGTTTTTGCTTCGGCCCCCTGGAAGTCGACTATGATTACGATGGAATCAAGAAGGTTTTGACTAGAAAACTGATCGAATCACGTGGCAAGACGATGTGGCGTTATCAGGAACTGCTTCCCATTGATGGAGAACCGACGGTGGGTGCGCAGGTGGGTTTTACGCCTCTCGTTAAGGCAAATAACCTTGCCAAGTTTCTTGGTGTAAAAGAGTTGTATGTGAAGAATGATTCTGTGAATTATCCCACATTCTCTTTTAAGGACAGGGTCGTTTCGACGGCACTGACAAAAGCAAAGGAGTTTGGTTATAAAACGGTAGGATGCGCCACGACAGGGAATCTGGGGAATGCAGTGGCGGCCCAAGCCGTGCAGGCAGGGCTGGAGAGTTATATCATCATGCCAGCCGATCTTGAACAGGGTAAGATTATTGGAACGTTGATTTACGGTGCGAATGTGATAAAAGTCAGGGGGAATTATGATACTGTAAACAGGCTTTGTTCTGAAATTGCAGACAAATACGGATGGGCCATTGTGAATGTGAATCTAAGGCCTTACTATGGGGAAGGTTCAAAGACCTATGGGTACGAAATCCTTGAACAACTTGGGTGGAGGGCACCAAGGCATATTGTTGTTCCTATGGCTGGTGGTTCTCTGATTACAAAGATAGACAAGGCCATAAAAGAATTCGTAAAACTTGGGCTCATTGATAAAGCGGATACCAAACTTCATGGCGCCCAGGCTAGCGGCAGCGCTCCAATTACTACGGCTGTTAAGAATGAAACAGATGTGATAAGACCCGTGAAGCCCAATACCATTGCCCAGTCGATTGCAATCGGGAATCCTGCCGATGGCTATTATTCTGTGAAGTCCATCAATGTATCAGGTGGATGGGCAGAGGACGTGACCGATGATGAACTTGTGGAAGGTATTAAATTACTTGCGAGAACGGAAGGTATTTTTACAGAAACGGCAGGGGGCGTAACTGTCGCAGTTACCAAGAAGCTCATCGAACAAGGGAAAATTCCTCGGGATGAGTCTATTGTGATTAGTGTTACAGGGAATGGACTAAAAACGCAGGAAGCGGTGCTGAATAAATTGGAAGTTCCTAAAATTATCAATCCCTCCCTTGCCGAATTTGATACTATTATGGAAGAGAAGCTGTCCGCTGTACGTTAAAGTTGATGTAATAGTTCACCGCAGAGAACGCGGTGGACAAAGAGTTACAACCTCCTAAATCCCCCTTTGTTAAGGGGGACTAAGGGGGTTGTTGTGCGAACTTTGCGCTCTCGGCGGGGAGATGAACTGTTACAAGTTGATTTTGATATTCCCAATTTTCATTTGCAATTTTGTGGTTATTTTAAAAACTTGAAAGGGGTATAATTATGCCGGTAAGCGTACGCATTCCAACGCCTCTCAGGACACTCACCAAAGGCGCTGATGAGGTAAAGGTGGAAGGAAAGAATATTAAGGAAATTATCGAAAATCTTGAGGCAAATTATAAGGGGATTAAAGAGAGGATATGCGATAACGACGGCCAAATCAGACGGTTTATTAATTTTTACCTCAATGATGAGGACATTCGATTTATGGGCAACTTGAATACCCCGGTAAAGGATGGCGACTATATTTCCATAGTGCCTGCTATAGCCGGCGGTGGATAATTGTATATGTCCCCTGAGAAAACAAAACTGTGCCCGGAATGCGGATCAGAGTATTATGCGCATATTTCAGCATGCGTCGACTGCGGTGTTCCTTTGAAAATGCCTGAAGAAATCGGGAAAAAGAATGATAGTAAACCGGATGTTGTCGCGCATCTCCACGACGAATGGGTCGCAATCCTGGAAGAAGGGAAAGAAGATATCCGGGAGTTATCGGATTTGCTTTCGAGAAACGGCATTTCTTCTAAAATTGCATTGGCTCCGGGTTGCAGTACGGGAAAGTGTGGATGCCGGTATCTTCTTTTGACAACAAAAACAGATGCACGCACTGCACACGATTGTATTGAGGAATACCATACACAAAAGTATCCTGAAATCAAAACTTCCCGGGAATGGGAATCAGAGGGAAAATGCCCCGCTTGTGGTTATTGTGTAAGTCCCGATATGAAAGAATGTCCTGATTGCGGGTTGTTATTAATAATTGTAAAGTAATCGTTCTCTTGAATTTACGCATAGCAAAGGAAGGGGAGCGAAAACATCTCTTTTTAGATGTTCTCGTAATCGTTTACTCAGATAATTTATTTGTCAATAATAAAGATTTGTCCCCTTTTCTCAACTCCTTCCCTTCACGCACAATCACCTGATTTTGTTCAAAGTCAATGTCCTTAACCCACAAACGGACGCATTCCATTGCTTGTTCGGTACTAACCGAACAATGCTTTTTTCGAATCACCCCACGCACCTGATCGAGTAATTTCATAGAGTAACTCACCTTCCGTATTTTGCGTTTCAATATTAAAATAGGGTTTTGACTAGAACAGAGGCATAAAATATGCTCTGAAGCTAGTCAGGACAATGAAAAACAGATAGGTAAATCGTTCAAAAATTTCTGAAGCCAAATTTAGG
>Ga0209824_10001459_pt1 | contig 13280 bp, 13 predicted proteins | sample VDWuncwatermetaG_FD_184124 | JGI IMG/M metagenome (GOLD analysis project Ga0209824, IMG submission 184124) | Wastewater microbial communities from Netherlands to study Microbial Dark Matter (Phase II) - VDW unchlorinated drinking water (SPAdes)... ... | reverse complement strand
AAACAGGGGCGCGTTACCGAAAGATCACGGACCGTGCGAGAAGGGAAAAGGGGGAAAGAAGAAAATTCTTTTCACGGGAAATGTCTGTGCTTCTTGACCTGCCTGCTAATGGGTGACCCCTTTTCGATAGCCTAGGTTTAGGCATGAACTCCTAAGTCGGCAAGACGACATATGCGGAAGTATGTTTCAGCCTTTGTCCCCGGTGGCCACCGGGGTTGTCGTTTTCCACAAGTGAGCGACTCTTTACAATTCAGCGTAACCATTATAGAAATCATCACATGGGCACGTATCCAGAACGTGCTATACGGAAGTAAGGCGGTACTACACGGAACAAGATATTCATAGTTAGCTGGCGAATCCATGGCGCCCCTACCGACACGCACGAGCCGAGTACCGGCGCTAATTGCCGGGTTCTCGCGATATCTCGACGCCTACACACAAAAGCCCGCATTTACCCGCGCCGGGCAGCTGGAGTACCACCTTGAAACTATCGCCTTGCGGCGGCAGCTCGGTTCTGCCATCGCTGCCGTTTCAGACGAAGCCTTTGTCCGCAGCCTTTACCGCACGCTGCAAGCTTGGGGCATTGGCTCGCGAGCGTCCAATTTAGTACCCGAGAGCGAGTTTGCCGCCCGGCTTCAGGACAAGAAAGCGGTACTCGCGGCGCTGGATGCCACGGCGGTCGATGACCCGCAACTCAATCCCACGAGAATGGGTGAACGTCTTTGGCGGATCATCGAGTCATTGGGAATCGTGCACAACAACTCCCGAATCGTTCCGGGTTCGAAAGCGCTACACCACATCCTTCCCGAGCTGGTTGTTCCAACTGACCGGGCTTGGACGCAGCAATTCTTTCGGTGGCACAACCCTGAGTTTCAGTACGGCCAGGCCGCCTGTTTCGCACATGCCTTCTCGGCTTTCGTTGAGATCGCGCGCAAGGCGAATCCGCAGCAGTATGTCGGTGCCGGGTGGAATAGCAGCCGCACCAAAGTAATCGACAACGCATTGATAGGCATGCTCAGTGAAGAAAAGTCACTCGCCAGCTAACAGGGCGTTGTTGACCGACGCCTTGAGCGTGCAGCTACGCCGCACGCGCGGCGCGGCAAAACGCGGACGTTAGATTTCTTACCGCGTGATTCGGACTTATGGATAAAACGAGCCTCACCTTACTCTCTCAGATTCTGATCGCTGGTGGTGTAGTTCTTCTCGGTACCCTACCGTTCATGGAGCAGTACCAGGCCCGAAAGGCCGATCGCCAATCCTCCCTTCAACAAAGGTACTACGAGATCCGAAGGTCAATAGACAGTGCTACGACTATGTGGGAGCTGTCTCGACTTTTCTTTCCTCATCAAGCTATCCTCGGAACCATCGGGGCAGATCGGAAAGCGATTGAGCAGAACAGGGAGCAATACCGCTACTGCATTAGCGCCGCGGCGCTCTTTGCGACTAACGCTGCCTATGGTTTTGCGGAGACGAACGAGGAAATGGAGCTGGCCCGTCGGGCATTTGACCGGAAGAACCGGCCGGAGGAACGCACAGTAGAGCGCCTGAGAGAAACGTATCTGGAGCACCTGAAGCTCGGACATGAGAGAGGCGATCAGTTTATTCGTGAAATACGTGCTCTCGAATCGTCGATTTCCACGGCTCGCGTCTGGAAAACATGGCTGAATGTCATCGGATTAGTCCTTAATATTGTGGGTCTCGCAATCGGGATCAAGGCCTCGATGCTGTAGGCCCAATCTAACCCTTGGGTTGAGACCGACAGGGCGGCTCACCCACAACGTTAGGCCTTTAAACCAAACAGGTCATCTTCTGACAATCAGATCCACAACGGGGACCTTTAACGCAGCGGCGAGCTTCTCTAGTGTCCCAAGGGTGGGACAATGTTTTCCGGCCTCGATGCGGGAGAGGTTGGGGCGAAGGATGCCTGCTGCACGGGCGAGCTGGGCTTGAGTCATTTCCCTGGCTTTCCAAAGCTTACGAATCTGTTCCCCGACTGCCGGGGACCTTCCAATCCGAGCTCTGTTCCCTCGATGATAAGGATACGACGCCTCAGCATGGACTCAAGAACCTGTGCACCGACAAAGTATTCCGTACGGATGGAATGAGAGCTGGGGCTTCAACTCCAGACCTGGAAAAACGGTTGCTGAGGTGCTAGACTTTTTTGCGTGCAAATTAGCGCCTGTTTTCCTCTTCTAGCAACCGCCAAGTTGCCGCTCTAATTATCCCCTTCGAGGGATGACCCTATGAAATACCTGGCGATCTGTGAAGATGACCTGCTTTTTCAATTCATGCGCAAGCTCGCGACCAGGCGGGGAGAGGTCCTTTTTTTGGTCGAGGAGGAAAACGTGGCCAGGCGGATCAGGCGGCAGGGAGGAAGCAGTCAGTGGGGCAATCTGAAAAACCAATCCACCTACAAGAAAAACCACCTGGAGCATATCAGCCAGGCAATTCTCTTTATCAGAGATGCCGACCTGCGCGAGCGGGTCTATCAAAATTTAAGACGCCTGAATAGCAAGCTGCCGATCCTCTCCCTCTCGTCTGAACAGGATGCAACTGGGAATCACAAAGATCCGCATCTACGCCAGCTTCCACTGGAGGATATGTTCCATGAGTTTTGCGCGCCGCAGCTCCTGGATACGTTCAACCGTCAGAAGGTGGATCGGATCCGCTCCCTTTTTCGGGAAAAGGACAAGATCCATATTTTATTGCAGCACGATCCCGATCCGGATGCCATCGGCAGCGCCCTGGCTTTACGCGAGCTGTTGGGACGCAATCGGGCCACTACTCCAATTGTCACGTTCGGCGGCGTGACCCGGCCGGAAAATCTCGCCATGCTTCGCCTCCTGGAAATTCAAATCGATAGGATCATATACGAAGATCTCCACCAGGATGGGGCCAGGCTAGCCTTGGTGGACGTACAACCCCCTTATTTCGGTGTGTCATTGGGCAAGGTGGATCTGGTGGTGGATCACCACCCAAAGCGGATACCTTTCACTGCCCGTTTCACCGATCTGAGACCTCATTATGGGGCCACCTCAACGATCTTCACCGAATACTTGAGGGCGGGGGGCATGGAGCCATCACAAAGGTTAGCCACAGCCCTGCTCTATGGGATCAAGAGCGATACACTTTTCCTCGAACGGGGAAGCCACATTGCCGATCTCGAGGCCTTCACCTTTCTCTACCCTTTTGCCAGCCGGGCTATGATCACCCGCATGGAGCGGCCGGAGCTCCCGCGCGAGGACCTCGAGGCCCTGGGCCGAGCTCTGAGCCGCCTCCAGTTGGATGACGGCGTGGCGGTCATCCACATGGGCGAGGTGAAGAGGGAAGATGTGATCCCGCAGATGGCAGAGTTTTGCCTGCAGATCGAGGGGGTGGAATGGGGAGTAGTCTCAGGGCTGTGCGGAGACAAAGTGGTCATCTCGGTGCGCAATGTGGGGTATGTGAAGAGCGCAGGGGATATTATGAAGCGGCTCTTCGACGAGATCGGCAGCGCCGGCGGCCATCGCGCCATGGCCAAGGCGGTCATTCCCCTGGAGCGTTTTAAAGAACGATTCGGCGAAGTGAGCGAAAAGGTTATTCGCGAGGCTATGGTCCCGCTGATCACGCAACGAGAAGATGAGTGGAATGACTGACAAACAAAAAGCCATCCGGGAGATCGAGCACACGGCGGATCTCGGGCTGGAAATCGAGGCTGCCGATTTGCCCGGCCTCTTTGCCTCAGCTGGAGAGGCGTTTTACGGACTCATCGCTGATCCTACAGAAATTCAGCCCAAAGAAGAGATCTCGGTCTCGGTAACAGCCGAGTGCTGGGAGGAGCTTTTCCACGCCTGGCTCTGCGAACTCCTAGCTCAGTTTAACCTCAAAGGTTTTATCGGCAAGCAATGTCGCGTCCATAGAGTCGAGCCCGGCCGCGTGGAGGCCCGGATCAAGGGGGAAATTTTGGATCTCAAGCGCCACCGTTTTTATACCGAAATCAAAGGCGTGACCTATCACGAATTCAAAGTGTGGCATGAAGACGGCAAGTGGCGTGCTCGGGTAATATTCGATGTCTAACGAGGCCCAGCAGGCAGTATGCAGTAAGCAGTAGGCAGTGAATTCCGGATTCTTGCTGCTTACTGCCTTCTGCCAACTGCCTACTTGTTTGAGCTAGGTGAAGTATGGCTGGAGAAGAAGTTAAGATCACCCGCGTTGACGACTACCTCTGGGAGATCCCGCGTCAAGGCGGCATGAGAGTTCCCGGGCGAATCTTCGCCACGGAAAAACTATTGGCCGACCTGAAAGAAGACAACAGCCTGAGGCAGGTGATGAACGTGGCCCACCTCCCCGGCATTGTCGGTTACTCTCTCGCGATGCCGGACATTCACTGGGGCTACGGTTTTCCCATTGGCGGCGTGGCGGCCGTGGATCTGAACGAGGGGGTGATCTCTCCGGGAGGCGTGGGTTACGACATAAATTGTGGTGTCCGCCTGGTGACGACCCACCTCACCTACAACACAATCCGGCAAAAGATGGCCAGACTGGTAGAGACGTTGTTCTCTCTCATCCCCTCCGGTGTGGGCTCGGAGGGAGCTATTCCAGGGCTCTCCAAAACCGAAGAGAAGCGCTTGCTGAGAGATGGCGCCCGTTGGGCAGTCGCCCAGGGCTACGGCCACCAGCAGGATCTAGACCACATGGAAGAGGGAGGCGCGCTGCCTAACGCTAACCCAGAGCTCTTAAGCGACCGGGCGCTGGCACGGGGACTCAAGCAGGTCGGCACTCTGGGCTCTGGAAACCATTTTCTCGAGATCGGTAGAGTCGAGGAGATCTATCTCTCCGATGTGGCTCAGGCCTTGAACCTATTTCCGGATCAGGTGGTCGTCCTTATCCATACGGGCTCGCGCGGGCTGGGCTACCAAACCTGCGAGGACTTTCTTAAAGTGATGAACCAAGCGATGGCGAAATACGGGATCCAACTACCGGACCGCCAGTTGGCCTGCACACCGATCAAGTCTCCGGAGGGACAGGACTATCTCGCCGCTATGGCTTCAGCCGCAAACTACGCCTGGGCCAACCGGCAAGTGATCATGAGTCAGGCGGAAAAGGGGTTTTTAAAGGTTCTGGATATCAGCCCGGCCGAGTTGGGTTTTTCTCTCATCTATGACGTCTGCCACAACATCGCGAAGATCGAAGAGCATGTGGTGGACGGCCAACGGCGGCAGCTCTGCGTGCACCGCAAAGGGGCAACCCGCGCTTTTCCGCCCGGTCATCCCCAAGTTCCAAAGGCCTATCAAGGGGTTGGTCAGCCGGTTCTGGTACCCGGTGATATGGGCCGTTATTCCTATCTCCTGGTCGGATGCCAAGCGGCCATGGAGAAAAGCTTCGGCAGCACATGCCATGGGGCCGGTCGAGTCATGAGCCGGACGCAGTCGAAGAAGGAAAGTCGCGGCATCAATATCGATCAGGAGATGGCGCGCCGGGGCGTGGTCGCCCGTTACCAGGGCAGGGGGACGATGGCCGAGGAGATGCCCCATGCCTATAAAGACGTGGCCGAGGTGGTTGAAACGATGGACCTGGCAGGAATTTCGAAGAAGGTGGCTCGCTTCCGCCCCGTAGGGGTCATTAAGGGATAGAGGGATAATTGACTTAGGCCGTTTGATTTGCTAGTAAATCCGAATTGTCTTTAAGAGGAGGAGAGTAGATGACCTACATAATTGTTGAGCCTTGCATAGACGTCAAAGATACGGCTTGTGTTGATGTTTGTCCGGTGGATTGCATTCATCCCACAAAAACGGAGCCTGACTTCGAGAAAGAAAACAAGCTTTATATCGATCCCGAGGAGTGTATCGATTGCGGGGCCTGTGAGCCGGTTTGCCCTGTGGAGGCAATCTTCGAAGAGGCTGCAGCACCGGATAAATGGAAGCATTTTACTCGGATCGATGCCGACTGGTACAAAAATAGAAAAGGGTAGCGCCCAACTCCTTGCCCGGAGAAATCCGGGGAATGAATTTCCCGAATCCGGCGAATTCATCCCTCTCATCTCATCTTCTTACCCCCAGCCCGCGCTAGCGGGGCGGCCCAGGGCCGCCGTGTTTTCATCAGCGGAGGATCGCCTTCCCGCGAACAGCGAATCGAAGAATCTTTTCCTTGACAGTGCGGCGCGACGGAGTTTATAAGCCTCACTGTCAGTTCCCTTCCAAGCAGGACGCAAACAAGGTCTTTCATTGCCTAAATGGTTTCCTCTGGAATAGGTGAATAGACCCAGCTTTGCTCGAAAGGAGAAGCAACATGGTCCTAGTCCTGAAAAATGAGCAGATCGAAGGCCTGGTCCCGATGGCGGAGGAGATCGAGGTGATCGAACAGGCCTTCCGGGAGCTGGGAGAGGGCACAGCGATGAACTCGCCCAGAGCAAGACTAAGAGTCCCCTGGAAAGAGGAGGGAGGTCAATATTACTTCAACAACCTCATGGGCTTGGTGCCCGGGATGAAGTCCATGGCACTGCGCATCGATTCGAGCTTCTCAAAGGAAGTCCAGGTCGCCGGCGCTAAAAGGAGGATCTATCCCGGAGATTACATCGGACTGGTATTTTTGTTCGACATGGACACATGCGAGCTGCTGGCGATCATGGACGACCATGTCATTTCGACGATGCGCGTGGGGGCCACGAGCGGAGTGGCCACGAAATATCTCGCCCGCAAAGATGCGGCGGTGATGGGCCTGCTCGGCTCCGGGGAGCAGGCGCGCACGCAGCTAACGGCTGCGCTGGCGGTGCGACCGCTAAAAAAAATCAAAGTCTACAGCCCGACGCGGGAAAACCGCGAGAGTTTCGCCCGTCAAATGAGCACGCAGTACGCTGTGGAAATCGTACCCGTCGCCTCCGCTGAGGAGGCGATACGCGGCAGCGACATCGTGACCGCGGCGACCAATACCGTAGAGCCGGTGGTGCAGGGACGATGGCTCGAAGAGGGAAGCCACGTGAACAGCATCGTCGGCGGCGACGGCTATCTGCCGCGGCGCGAGCTGGATGATGAGGCCATTAAGAGAGCAGGGCTGATCGTCGTGGGCTACAAAGCGCAGATTTTCCTTGACCGCCAGGCGGAGTTTGCCGAGCGACTCGAGCGCGGAATGGTCAAGCCGGACGATCTCCACGAGCTGGCAGAGCTCCTGACCGGAAAGTGCCGAGGGAGAAAAAGCGAGAAGGAGATAACCCTCTTTAAAAACAATACCGGCATGGGAATCCAATTTGCGGCGACGGCAAGAAAAATCTATGAGAAGGCGCGCCAAAAAGGGATCGGTGTGGAACTCCCGCTCGAACTCTTCATGACCCGCAGAGGCGGCAAAGCATACTCCCCCTAGTCCTCGCCGGTCTCGGAATTTCAGATCGCAGATCTCAGATCTCAAATTTGAGATTTGAAATTTGCCATTTGCAATCCCGTAGGGCTTGTTGACAGCTCTTTTCCTGCGCAATATGGTTGGCTGCGTTGCGCGTGGCTAACAAAAACTGAAAGGGAGGCTGCTCTATGAAAGAATGGCAAACATTTTTCCCGGAAGAAGAACGGAAAATCTACGAGAAGGCCGGCTATATCGGGCGGCAACCCTTCGGGCGCAATCCGGCATTGCTCATCATCGATGTCATCCTGGGCTTTACCGGCACCAAGCCGATGGAGATCATGGAGGCGATCGAGGAGTTTCCCACAAGTTGCGGCAAAGTGGCCTGGGAGGCCCTGCCCAAGATCCGCGAGCTCCTGCACGCCTGCCGCGAGGCGGAGATCCCCGTCGTCTATTCCACCGGCGACTCCGAGTTCAAGGCCGCGATTGGAAACGCTACGAAGCGCGCCGTGGATTCATCCGACTACAAGAGTCTCGCCACCGAGTTTCCGGAAATGATCAAGCCCATCGACGGCGAGTTCATCGTGCGCAAGGCCAGGGCCAGCGCCTTCTTCGGGACGCACCTGATCACCTATCTGCTGCGCAAGGGAGTCGACTGCCTTCTCGTCACCGGCACCAGCACCTGCGGTTGCGTGCGCGGCACCGTTCTGGACGGTTACTCCTACGGTTTTCCGGTCTTCCTGGTCGAGGAGTGCGTCTTTGACCGCTCGCGAACTTCCCATCTGGTCAATCTCTTTGAGATGAACAGCAAATACGCTACGGTCATCTCGTTGGCGGAGGCGATGAACTGTGTTCAGGGACTACGGAGCAAAGGCACGGTAAAGGCCGTTGCCCGATAGAGGCCTATTCGCGAGGGAGATTCAGTTAGTTATGAGCTTGAAAAACGAACCGGTAAAGTGGCCCAAGGGGGCAAGAGTCGCGGTTACGATCAACGTCACGCACGAATGGTGGTCGCGTCAGACAAGGCGGATGTGGGGCAGAGATCCCCAACCGCGCGATTCCGTGTCCAAGACCGATTATATGGTCTTGACCAGCACGGAGTACGCTTTCAAATCGGGAATCTGGAGGATTATGGATATCCTCGACCGCTATAAAATCAAGGGCACATGCTTTATCAGCGGTCTGGCGGCGGAAAAAGAGCCGACAATCCTGAAAGAGCTTAGCCAACGCGGGCACGAGATTGCGGCCCACTCGTACGATCAATCCGCGCAGCTATTTATGATGACGCGCGACCAGGAGAGAGAGGCGATCCAGAAATCGGTCACCGCTCTGGAGAAGGCCTCGGGCCAAAGACCCGTCGGCTGGATCTCGCCGGGCACACGGCCTACGGAAAATACCCTTGAGCTTTTGCTGGAGGAGGGCTTTGTCTGGCATGGTGATTTCTTCGACTCCGACTTTCCCTACAAGATACCGGTGAAAGACAAAGTGCTGGTCGAGGTCCCCTACAAGGTCCCGGGCCATACGGACTACGACATCTTCGGCATCTATGGCGCCATGAAAACCCCAACGGACGCCTTTCAGTTTCTCAAAGATGAATTCGACGCTGTCTATGCAGAATCCGCTAGACACCCTATGCGAATGGCCTATTGCGTCCATCCCTACGTTTCAGGCACGCCGGGCCGGGCTGCGGCATTGGAGAAGTTCATCCGCTACGCGAAACGTCACCCGAAGGTCTGGTTCGCACGCTGCATCGACATCGCCAACTGTGTATTGGGGAAATAGAATAATTTTAGATTGCCGATTTTGGATTTTGGATTGAGGAGAATGATTATGAAGAAAACAGTTTGGATCGGCTCTCTCTCCGGCCCCAATCTAAAATCTAAAATCCAAAATCTAAAATGGCTGGGGCTTCTCGTATTGCTCTTGGGGTGGGCGGGCATGGTCGAGGCGCAGCAGGCTAAGAAAATGCCCCGGATAGGATACCTAGGTGCTAACTTCCCTACCACTAACCCGGCCCGCATCGAGGCATTCCGGCAGGGTCTGCGCGATCTTGGGTACGTGGAAGGGAAAAACATTGTCATTGAGTGGCGATATGCAGAGGGAAAATTAGAACGTGTCCCCGCGCTCGCGGCTGAGCTAGTGCGTCTCAAGGTAGACGTCATCGTCACGGCTGGTGCGCCAGCGACCCGTCCCGCCAAGGAAGCAACTTCTACGATTCCCATTGTCATGGCGCAGGATAGCGATCCTGTTGGAAACGGGTTCGTCGCCAGCCTTGCGCGACCTGGCGGGAACATTACGGGATTGGCAACCCTTGCCCCGGAGATAAGTGGAAAACAACTGGAGCTTCTGAAAGAGATCGTACCCAGGCTCTCCCGCGTGGCCGTGCTCGGGACTTCGACCCAGCCGGGCAACGCACAATCGTTAAGAGAGACGGAGCTCGCCGCACGGGCGTTCGGGGTAAAGCTTCAATACCTAGACGTAGTAAGTTCCAAGGATATCGAGACTGCATTCCGAGCCGCAAGCAAGGGGCGTGCTGACGTAGTCCTCGTGCTTGGAGGCGCCGTGCTCAATTCTCACCGAACACAAATTGCAGACCTCGCGGCAAAGAACCGGCTGCCAGCGGTGCACGGGCAGCCAGAGTTTATGGACGCTGGTGGCCTCATGTTTTACGGCGCGAGCATTACCGAAATGTTCCGGCGCGCTGCTACTTATGTGGACAAAATCCTGAAAGGCGCGAAGCCTGCCGATCTGCCCGTGGAGCAGCCGACGAAGTTTGAGCTGGTGATTAACCTCAAGACGGCGAAGCAGATCGGACTGACGATTCCGCCGAACGTGCTGGCGAGGGCGGACAAGGTCATAAAGTAAGGCAAAAGTAAAAATGCAAAAGGCAAAATTAAACAGAGGAAAGCCATGAACAGGAAAATCATTATCTGCCTACTGACTACTGCTCTACTGTCTATTGTCTCATTGGCCGAGGCGCAGCAGACGGCAAAAGTCCAACGGATAGGCTTCTTAGCGTTTGGCTCCCCTTCCGGAGCCTCGTCCAGCATCGAGGCATTCCGAAAGGGGCTGAGCGAGCTCGGATATGTGGAAGGCCGGAACATCGCCATCGAGTACAGATGGGCCGAGGGCAGCCATGATCGGCTTCCCAGACTGGCGGGCGAACTGGTCCGCAGCAAAGTGGACATCATCGTGACGTCAGGCATGTCATCGGTCTTGGAGGCGAAGAAAGCAACTAGGATGATCCCCATCATCTTCGCCGGCGCACCCGACCCCGTTGCCTGGAAGCTTGTCGCGAGCTTGGCACGTCCGGGCGGAAACGTGACCGGCCTCTCGGAACTGGCTGGACGGGAGGTAGAGGGTAAGCGGCTGGAGGTGCTTAAAGAGGCCGTTCCTAAGGTGTCGCGGGTGGCTGTTATCCTGGATTCGACCAGTCGGATGGACCCAGGCCCGTTACATGCCGCCGCACAAGCGTTGGGGCTTACGCTACTGCTATCCGATGAGACGGCGACTCCCGATGAATTCAGGATCGCCTTCGCGACGATGACCCGGGAGAGGGCCGATGGACTATACGCACCTCAGACCCCCATCAATGTTCGTCATCGTAGCCTGGTCGTAGAACTCGCGGCAAGGAGCCGGCTTCCGGCCATGTACGGATCGAGCGAGTTCGTGGAATCTGGAGGTCTCATGTCCTATGGAGCCAGTTTTCCTGACTTGTTCCGGCGTGCGGCGGTATACGCTGATAGGATCCTCAAAGGCGCCAAGCCGGCTGACATACCCGTCGAGCAGCCGACGAAATTTGATCTCGTCATCAATCTTAAGGCGGCGAAGGCCATCGGCTTGACTGTTCCGCCTAATCTCCTGGCGCGCGCGGATAAAGTCATAAAATGACAGTAGGCAGTGAGCAGAAAGCAGTTAGCAGCAAAAAAAGGAGCCAGGTCTATGACTAAGAAAATTTTTATCTGCCTGCTGCCTACTGTCTTTCTGGCCACTGTTTCATTGGCCGAAGCACAGCAGACCATTTTCCTCGTGCGACATGGTGAGCAATCGACCGAGATCAAAGACCCGCCGCTGACGGAGGCGGGAAAGCGACGCGCCATGGCGTTGGCCACGCTGCTGAAAGACGCGGGCATCAACGTGATTTACGGAAGCGACCTCAGACGGACCATACAGACCGCGGAGCCACTGGCAAAGGCGCTGAATATCGAGATTAAGCCGTACCCCCGAGCCGACATGGACGGCCTCATTTCTAAACTCCGCACACAACACGCCCAGGACCGCGTCTTGATTGTTCACCATGCCCTAAGGATTCCCCGATTGCTCAAGGCCCTGGGCCATCCCGAGGAGGTCAAGATTCCGCTTGACGAGTACAACAACCTGTTCGTTATCGTTCCAAAAGCGGATGGTGCTCCGCTAGTCATCCGTCTGCGCTACTAAGAAGCGGGCTGTTGAAGAGATTTTCGATTGCCGATTTTAGATTAAAGAAAAAACCTCCTGAGAGAACGTCTTCTTTCTTCCGAACGCAATCGAAAATCTAAAACCTGTCCTGAGCGGTGCCGAAGGATCCAAAATCTAAAATTGTTAAAGGTCGTTCCCACTCAAACGCTGCGTCAACGGAGCTGGAAGATCTCTTTCCAGAGCTTCTCGTACTTAGGAAACTCCTTCACATCATCAACAGTCAGTGGATAGATCTTTGCCGGTCGCGTCTTCTCGACAGGCTCTACTTTTGGATGGGCCGGAGTCTCGCCGGCTTGGGCATAGACCTTCTGCCCTTCTTCGCTGACGATCCAACGTGCCCAGAGCAAAGCCGCGTTCGGATGGGGCGCGTCCTTAAAGATCGCAACGGTGCCGCCGACCTCGCCGACGCCCTCCGTAAGCATCGACTGAATGGGCCCGCCCTTCTTTATCCGCGGCGGAAAGTGGTGCGAGTAGCAAGTGATGCAGACCTCGGCCTGACCCGCAACCAGAAGCTCGGCCAGTTGCGAGTGGCCTTTATGGAACTCAACGTTGTTGAGCGCAATTTTCTTCAACAGATCGATCGCCTTTTCATCGCTGTTGTACCTGTATTTGGCAAGCCCCATCAGCAACTGGAAATCGCGCGGCTCGGCGATGAGCCTCTTTTTCCATCTGGGATCAGCGAAATCTTCAAACTGTCTCGGATCCTCCCCCTTCTTGAGCAGATTCGTGTTCCAGCCGGCGACATAAAACTGGGTGTCCGTCGCTACCCAATACGAGCCCTTGAGGTTATTCGGGTAAGCCGCCGCCTCGGGTAGCGCCATATCCACCAGGAGCTTCTGATCTCTCATCCGCGTTATGTACGCCAAAGTTGCGGCGAATATGTCGCCGAAGACCTTACCCCCGCGCGCTTCGGTCACTGCCCGGGTCACCAGCGCGTCAGAGGTGGCGTCGATGTGATCGATTTTGATGCCGGGAAAACGCTTCTCAAAGATCGGCAAGACGAATTCCTGAGTTCTGGTGGAGAGCGGCGCGTACAGGGTGAGCTTGCCGCCTTCTTTCTTTGCTTTTTCGTGTAGCGCGTCTATGGACTCTGCCGTCACTCCGGCTTTAGCGGAAACTCCCGCCGAAGCCGCGGCTCCAACCTGTGGATGCCCCACGGCCAAAGCGATGCTCAGGACAAGGATATTCAAAATCCAGATGGATAGAGTGTTTCTTGGCTGCATGGTCATCTCCTTAGCCCCGACTTAGGGCGCTTCATTCAACGTTTCCATAAGCCTGCCCCACCCGCTCACCTTGACCTTTACCCGGATCATCTTAAGGCATTGCCAAATCATGGCCTGCGTCGAGCTGACCACCGGTTTACCCAGTTCCTCTTCCAGGAGAGGAATCGTCCGGATGGTGGGCCAGCGAGGGCAATGGAGAAAGATCCCATCGGCATCCGGCGCTTCAGAAAAGAGTTTTCTTGCCAGCCTGTAGGAAACGTATTCATGCTGGGCTCCTATTTCAGCATTTTT
>Ga0209824_10001456_pt1 | contig 13289 bp, 10 predicted proteins | sample VDWuncwatermetaG_FD_184124 | JGI IMG/M metagenome (GOLD analysis project Ga0209824, IMG submission 184124) | Wastewater microbial communities from Netherlands to study Microbial Dark Matter (Phase II) - VDW unchlorinated drinking water (SPAdes)... ... | reverse complement strand
TGATTGGAAAAGGAATTCAGCAAGGTTTCCAGAGCATCGCCTCAACAGTGGGCAACACAGGGAAAACCTTTGGGTCTGAGTTCACTCAAGTGGGCGACAAAATTCAGCAATCTGTGAGGAATAATTTCTTTCGGCCGGAAAGTGCAGGGTATGTCGTAGGGAAGGAAGGACCCATTTTAAATGGGCTTAATTTTTCCCATGTTTTTGGGATTTTTGAGCCAGGCAAGTTTCCCATGACCTTACTCGAGGATTATGTCCCAACAATGCATCAATTCGGTATTGTTCATGACAAAGTAGCTGGCACCCTATTTCATGCAGGAGTGCCAGATGTGATTGCGAATATTCCAACGATGCCTCCGGCGTATGCAACTAGTCTGGTCATAACTGGTTTTAACGTTGCCCAAGACATTGTGGACGGAATGAGTAGTGTGGTGAACAGATGAAAAGAATGCACGTTATTGCAGCCTGTTTATTGGCATTTCTTTTTTTCGCCGGATGCCAAACTCTGGCAGAAATGGATGAATCTGCTGGTATTAACCGTGGCTGGCGTTTCCATCGGAGAGGTGATTATAAATGGGCCATAACAAGTTTTGAAGATGTATTAAAGCGAAATCCACAGAGTATAGGAGCCTATATGGGACTCGCCATGACTTCGGAAGACATGGGCGATTATGATAAAGCGAAAGAATACTTTTCGAAAGCAATCGAATTAGACCCTAGAGGCAAGCTTTTTTACGATGTCGGAAGCAACAAAATAGAGTCTGCTGATATTCGTCGTGGTTGGCGTCACCATTACTGGACTGAGCATAAACAAGCCGTCGAGAGTTTCAATCTTGCCTTGCAGAAAAATCCGAAAAGCACCGAAGCCTTCATTGGGCTCGCTAACGCTTGGGAAGATAAAGGAAATTATGATCAAGCGATAGAATATTTTTCAAAAGCAATTGAGATCGAGCCTAAATCAGGATATTTCTGGTTTCGAGGTGAGGTATGGGGAAAAAAGAAGGATTTTTTACGAGGGATCGATGATTATACAAGTGCCATTAAGAGGGATCCCGGCTTTGCAGCTGCATATACGGATCGCGGCTTTTGCTACATCAGTATGGGGAAGTATGAGACAGCCTTAGCGGACTATAAAAAAGCTCTGGAACTGATCCCCGCGGACGATCAGACACCCTATGCTCTCCGTGTTCGAAAGATTGCTTTAAAGGCAATAAACGATTTTCAAAAAAAGCTAAATAAAAAATCATAAAACATAATAAAACAGGGGACAGTCCCCAGCAAAAGGGACAGGTAATTAATCTGAATGAATATACGCAAGTGGGAACGGGAGTCCTTCAATATCAATATGACTTAAATGGAAATCTCATCTCCGCAGACTTTTCACACATAACACTTATGGGAGTAGTGGCGAATTGAAAGTGTTTAGATTCGTTTTCATAGGTCTTATAGGAATTTTTTTATCTGGGTGCGCTTCTTATAAGGTGGACTATTCCTTGAAGGATGTTCCACACCTTTCCGGTGGCTATTTTGCAAACTATGATTTAACAGTCAAAGAGTTTGAAGATATACGAACACCTTTTGAGCAAAATAGAATACAGGATTCCTTAGGACCAGGTCCAAAGAAGGTCGTCAAGGATGGCAAAACGTGGTTTTACAACAGTGAGAATCATTATAAAGGTCACGTTGTAGCCCCATGGGTCACTCAGATGATAGTGAAACACCTTGATGCTTCGATGCTCTTTAGAAGGGTGAGGTTCTACGATGGCCGTGTTCCTCAAAAAGGATTTTTGCTGGAAGGTAAGATAAAGAAATTTGAGGCATTTAAGGAAAGATCTGTGGGGGCTGAAACAGCTAAATACTTTGGACTTGCGGGTGGTTTGACGATTTTAGGTATGAGAGCTGAATACAACGCCGTAACGATTTTGACCGAGGTAACACTAACCGACGTTAGAAACAGTAAACTCTTGTTACAAGAAACATTTGAAGGAAAAGTGGAGGGAACAGAAATTGCTGATCTCTACGGCTGGACCGTTTATTACAGAGCAAGTCTCTCATTAAAGGAAGCTGTGAATAAGCTTATTGGTTCGTTAGAACAGGTTGGGAGAAATTATCGAACAGAATAACAAGCGTCCTATCGATGGACATCTTGAGTGGAAAAGAGATGATTGACTATATGAGTCTAAACGCAGGATGAATAAAAACTTATTTTTGCCAATCTTTTTAATCATTTTATTTTCCGGTTGTCATACGATACGTGTGAACTGGACGCCGTCCGGCAGGGAAGGGAAAATAAGATCAAGAGGTGAAGATGAACACGAGGTTTGAAATGTTCCAAACTTGTGCATTTACCAATTTGTAGGTTTTCGTGGCAGCAACGTTTGTATTACGCAATCACAGCGCAAGTATAAAATAAATTAACAAACTTGGGTTATTTAAACTAAAGTGCATTAGGTTGTTCGGGGGGATAATCCCAAACAAATTCAGGGTGCAGAATGGGCTGTGACGGAATCGGCGCTGTCAGTATTTCAAAAACTCCAACAAAACTTCTTTCTACAGTATGATAAACGCCTTTTCCTAATCCTATTAACCAAGGAGGAATAAATTGTCCATGATCCGGTCGTTTCAAATGATACGCGAGTTCAAAACTTCCCAAACCGGCATTTGCTAATCCTCGAACAAATTTTCTTTGAATCGTACCTTCTGAGGGAAGTGAAGCAGAAAAACCGATCGAGCTAAAAGAAAATGTAAGCACAAAAATCAACCCCAGACACTTTGTATTCATAGCAAATACATTATGTCAGGGAGCCTTACTCGAAACAACAGGATTCTTGCGTTGCTCTTGTTTTGATATGAAAAAAATATTATCCGCTTTTTTAATGGTGGTGATGTTGTCTCTTGAGACTAGCTGCGCTTCTTATGTCAGCGGAACCCAACAAGGGATCAATGTTTTCTCGAATCCAAAAGGGGCCGATGTTACCGTTGACGGTCGGTTTGTAGGCAAGACCCCCTTGACAGCTCGAGTAAAGCGTAAGAGAAAACACCAAATAAAAATTACGAAAGAGGGTTATGTTGAAGACTCTCACGTTACAAAGAAAGGGTTCAATTGGTGGTTTGTCGGGAATCTTCTGATCGGGGGTTTCATCGGTGGTATTATCGATTTTGCAACAGGGGCCGTCTACGTTGTAAAACCAGACGAAGTACAATTTTCACTAATTGAAAAAAGTGTGTCGGCGTCTCAAACGGAGCAAAAGGAGATACAGAAACAAATCTAGAACACTTTCACGTGCCACGTACTTGATTGGTTGATTGGTACCGGTTCCGGCGGAACCGATGCCTTTGTTTTATTTGTTGTTTTTGTATGTTTTTGTTTTTTTCTTCCTGAGTATCACTTGTATCAGGACCAATTACGCGCCATTGAAACAGGACTTTTCGTGATTCGTGTTTCTGCAAATGGATACTCTGCCATCATTGATCCAAGAGGAAGGATCATCAAACGCACAGAATTAGCAAAGCAACAGATCTTTTATGACGAGTTGCATTCTTTATAGATAACAATAAAACAAAAAGGTGCCACATGGCACTGTGGTATTAAGTTTATTTCAGTTAATGATGCGCAGCCTAAAGAGATTCATCTATTTAGAAGAGGTATTTTAATGCTTTTTGTTCGTTTTTAAGGAAAAAAGGCATTTTTTGGAGTACACTCCCCTATACTATACATAACACAGTACAGCGTTCGCTTTACAGACCACTTCATTTTGAAACAGGAGGCAGAGGTTTCTCGTAGCACAGGGCAAAAATCTCCATGTTTGCTAAATCAAGAAGACGTATAAGTGTTTTCGTGCTTTTCTGTTTTCTCACTACTTCTGCATGTCCGATTTGGGCCGCTGAGCAGCCGGCCGATTTTGAAATTGTGAACGGCCAGTTAATGCCGGAAAAGCCTGTATCTGCTGATTCACAAGCTGAGTTAGCAGTTCAACAAGCTGAAAATACGGCTATCGCACAAGCCGTTGCCAATCATTCGTTAAGTCCTGTCTCACCGCTTTCGCCTGTAGATCCAACGGATCCTTCTCATCAGGAAGGCTCATCACATGTGATTCAAGCTTCCACCGAATCATCCGAAGCTTCTGTTTTATCAGAAGTCAGTCAAGCCCAAGGATCCTTTCTCACTTTTAGCGTTGAAGCAGCAAATCTTCCGCCCGAGACAAACTTCATTTCTCGTCTCTCTAATGGAGTGTTTCAAATAGACTTTGACGGTTATCTTAAGGAATTGCTCCGAGAACTCTTGCCGCCTAACTTGACCTCTGGTTTCAGCCCGCTTGAACTCGTCAATGTCGAGCTTGCCGCCATTCGCGAGCGCATCCAAGAAGGACTTGCCGGACTTTATGATTTTGTGGCGATCTTTCCGACTGAAGCCGCACGCCGTGCATTAACTAATTTTAATGCCGTTGCGCCTGCTGGTCTTCAAGGTTTCGGCGTCCCTGAAAAGAACAATATCGAAGGGATAGGATTTTCTGCGGACGATCCGTTGGTTAATAGACTCAATGAGACCTTCGGCCCGCTTTTTTTAGAACTTTTCAGCCCTTTTATGCAGAGTGTCAAGAATGAGGGTGAGCTTCAAGGAACGGCTTGGATCGATTTGAGCGCCATTGCCGGATCAGGATTTTCAACTTTTGGCTACAAAACCTATGTGTTGCTTCAAGAGCTGGCGCACCGGTGGGGAACTTATCTTTCTTCATCCGGCGTTATTGACCCTAATCCCCTTGGAATCTTAGGGAGAGATAATTCACATTGGAGCCCTTTCTTTGATGCCGGAACTTCACCCATGGATGGGCTCGATTGGCGCGATAACGGCAATGGCACTTTTACCCTACAAAGCTTTTTTGGCATTCGTCTTTCCGATTTGTTCGTGAACCCAACCAACCCCCCTCAATCCAATCAGTTCAATGATTTCGACCTTTATGCGATGGGGCTTTTATCACCTCAATCGGTTCAATCTTCATTTGTGATTGATAACCCAACCTTTAGCGGGAGGGCTCTGAGTCAAGAAAATCTCCTTGGCCTTTTTTCAGATGTTCATTTTCTGCTTAACCCTACCATTAGCGGAACGCGGCGGAATGTTTCGATGAACGACATTACGGCCATCGAAGGCGTACGAAATCCCCAAGCTGGTTCCCAGGAAGCCCAAAAGAATTTCTCAGTTGCAGTTGTTGTCCTTAAGGATCAAAATGAAAGCTCATCCTCCGTTCAGTCTATTGTCTCTCAAGTTAATTCACTTGCATCCAATTTATCGAACGCATGGAGCAATGCCACACGCAGTCTTTCCACGATGACCTTGGGAGCTGTTTCCGGTGCTTTTAATACGTACCGAAATACCGTTCTCGGCGTCTTTGATTCGGTTGTGAATGCGATCCAAAAAGGGCTGGACCAAGATGGGAATGTGACGGGTCCTCGGCGTGCAGACGATCTTAGTCGAGAACAGAATCGGGCGCAGAGCAATTTGGTACATATGGGCGAGTTGCAAAACCTTCTTGATTCAGCGGAAGGTCTCTTGACCCCACTCGTGGATGCGAGCGAGTTACTTCCTGATCTTAAGGAAGCGCTAGGCAATCTGCCTAATGAAATTGCGAGTATCAAAACCACGATTCAAACTCTTCGGAGTGCATTAGAAAATGCTTTAAACAATGTGAATGGTCCTGATGCCGCAATTAATTCAGGCAAAAATCAAATCCTTGAAAAAGTGAATCAAGCTGAGTTGAGCGGAATTCTCCCGCTTGGTTTTGGACGTTTTGCCGATTCAACGCTTGAAGAAATCGATCAAACATATGCAAGAGCGATTCAAGCCCTAGACGGTGCAAGCAATGCTTTTGAGGCAAGCCGAAACGGGTTAAATGCGTCTTTAAATGATGCCTTGAATCGGCTACATGCGATTTCTGATGTGTCGCCTGCACAAGTCCGAACAAAAGCGGTTGAATTTCTCAATACACTTACCGCACGCCAAGCGGCGCTTCATGCTTTTAAAGGTGAGACCGATCATAATCTGGAAACACTGGCCAATGACAAAACCAGTTTGGCCGAGCGTATCACAAAAGTATTAGAAGGCATGAATCAAGTAACATTAGGTCCACGGTCTGACCTTGAGACTTTACTTGGTAAGGTGAACCAATTGAGCCTTCCCAATTCTGAAATCATGAAGGCGTTTTCTGACACTGAAACGCTTCTGAGCAGTTTGATTCAAGAGGCGAACTCCATTGTTAGCGATTTGGACAACTTGATTGGCGGGAATCCTCAGGCTCCATCCTTGGCTGATAGTGTCCGTCACCTGAATGAAGCAAAAGGGAAAGAAACCCATTCCGACATTACTGGTTTTGTTCTAGGGCTCATGAGCCAGGCCCAGTTTAAAATAAAAGATTTTCAGACGAGTTTCCGCACTTTATTTCTTCAATTTACAGGTTCCATTGACGAACTCCTAAGCTCGTTTGTCGCTTCACGGCAGGTCTTGATCAATAATCTAGCGGCTTCCCGGAATCAATTGTCAACCGTTGAACCATCTTTAAGCAAGAAACAGGGTGATTTAACATCCCAAATTTCAGGGCTCTTAGATCCTGATATTCGCGGTGCTTTTCAGAAGTCACTTGGTTTGTTAGGTAAGGAGCTTGATGATTTTAGCAATTTATTTAGCACAAAGTCGCAAAACCTTTCAGAGTTGCAATCTTTATTTACGCAGTTTGCGGCTCAGGTTCCGGATTTTGCAAGTATTGAGACTTGGATTAACAGTTCAGCTTTATTGAATGAATCCATTTCCGCACTTGAGACGAAGATTTCAACTTTGGTCAATGCAAAGACACTTGCCGAAGGAAGCGAAACGCAATCGATTGATTCAAATCTTAATGCGTTAAACCCATCCCTTGGAGAACTTACTTCCAAAATCAATCAGCTTCAAGTTGATCTCAACGCATTGGAAAGCAAAATTACAGAGGCTTTCAAAGAGCAAGCCGAACAAACAGCGGAAGAGAAAGCGCTCAACGAAGGCGTGGATCAGTTGAAAGTGCTTTTTCATGAGCGGGAGAATATGATGAATTTGCTTTTTCCCGATTTGTTAAAGCGGAAAAATTCAATTGAAGTACTCTTGTCTGAATTAGCTCCGTTAATCGGAGGTTTAGCCGAGTTTGTTCCGAATGTTTCCGGGCTGGCCAGAGATAGCGCGACGCTCAAAGGCGAGCTTGAAAACTTACAGCCAAGCTTGTTGAAAGTTTCGAGCGATTTCCAAACAGCCGAAGCATTATTAGGTGGATTGGAAATTGCCAGGGCAGAGTTAAATCAGGTTCATTCCTTGCTGAGCCTGAGACAAGCGAAAAATCTTTTGAGCACTACGCAGGCAGCTTTTCAGAAAACGGATACCGTCACGATCTTTGAAAATGAAATGATTGCTCACGAAGCAGAAAGCGGGCGTATTAAAGACAGCTTGAAGACGGCCTTTTTGGTCTTAGCGCAGGAACGAGACGAACAGCTTAAGGTGTTTCTTTTTGCTCATCAAACCGAGATTGAGATCCTTCAAGTACATATGAATGAAGCGCAAACAAGCCTCAACACACTTCGTCTGGGACTCGGTACACTTCAATCTGAAATCGAAACGCTAGAGGATCCCAATATTCGTGCTGCACTTTTAAAGAAGGTTGATTTTGCCGGGGAAAATTTAGATCAAGTCGAAAGATTACTTTTGAAGGTACAAGTATTAATTCCTAAACTTTTCAGCTCCATGGTTCCAGTCCAAAATGCACTTACCGGTGTTTCTGATATAGCTGAAGAGGTACGAAATGGAAATTTGTTTTCTCCTTCAATGCTCGATGAATTAGAAGCAGCCCGTCTTCTGGTGGATACTTTTCCTGGAAGTGGAGTGAGCGATCCGTTTTTGGATGTGCCTCAATTCTCAGATTCGGCTTTCTCCGGTTTTCTTGTTTTAGCGGGTGAAAGTATTTCTCAAATGAACGCGTTTTTACATCCTCCTATCATTAAAGTAGAGCCTGAACCGCTCACTTACTTTGTGATTGAGGCGCTTAGCGCAGGCAGAGGTTTCAGGGAAGGCTTGCGCGGCGCCAAAACAGGATTTATTCCAAGCGTCTTTGGCCCGATTGGATTAATCAATGGAGGAGCACTTGAAATCACAGAAGAGGAAAGAAAGAAAAAAGAAGCAGCAGCGCACGACTATCAAAAAATGATTCGCAGACTTCTCATCATCCGCAATTTTCTGACCGATGAAAGAGCTAAACCAGCTCCGATCAAGCGAAAACCATCTGACCTTACGGCTGAGGTTACCAATCTCAAATCTTTGTTAGACCCTCAGGCAAAAACTCAAATCGAGCTGACTTTGAGCGTTGAATCAAATTAACGTTGCCGAATGACTTTTGCATAAAAACAAACCGACAAACCGTAAGATTTTCAAAAAATATGAAAAATAGAACAGCCCCTAATGTTAACAGGTTAACTTACCATGAATGAAGCTATTAGACACAAGTTCTTAATAGGTTTGATCATTATCTCTATTTTTGTTTTTTCGGGGTGCGCGACTCTTTTGGATCCTTGGAAACAGGCAGGGAAGATTGATTTCGAGCATCAGAGCGCTTTCATAGGGCATGTCCGCCTTGAAGGTCCGGATGTCCAAAGTTGGACCGTCATTAGTTATGCCCAGAATGTGACAACCCTGAAGATTGTGCCGATTGACTACTGGCGAAATGGTTTTATTACTGGGGTTGAACCCGGAAGTTACCGGATCCATATTCAGAAGTTATCGAAAATGGACTCCAACTCTTATTATGGTTCCAATTACAGTTACAACAGCATTACGAACAGCGAGATTCCGCTTAACTGCGTGTCGCAAATTTATACGGTTAAGCCCGGCGATGCGGTTTATATCGGGGATTTTTATATTTTACTGGGAGTGCCTTCCCAATTGGACCTTAAAAAAGCCGCAACCTGGGTGGGGCTAGTTGCAGGTGTTAGTGAGCGTAAAATTCAAATGGGACACTTGATGCGTGATAACAAGAATGAGAAGTTAAACATACTTCAAAGAGAGCATCCGGTGAACGATTATCGCTTTGTGACTAATTTGGCCCAATTTGAAACAGGAACGTAAAGACAAAATGCATATCGGGGTTTATTTTAATGGGGATTATTCTTAGTTTATGAAAAACTCAATTGCCATTGTATTAATCGCCATTTACTTTACTGGTTGCGCGACCATAGGCCCTCCCGTAACAAGCGAGGAGGTTAGTCTTAAACGAACCGAGCTTGAGCAAAAGGCAGCCGCTTACCGTAATCTTCAAGCCAGACGAATCGAAGCCATCAGCCATCGTTTGATTTCTTTTATGCTTCCAGAAGATCAGGAAAAACTAAGAAATCTCCAGGTTAAGGTTCTAGAATCTGCGGACATTAACGCTCATGCTACTTGGAATGAATTAAGCGTGACTTACGGTATGATTCGTTTTACGGAGTCAGACGATGAAATGGCGGTTGTTGTCGCTCATGAGCTTGCTCATATTTTGCGCGGGCATATAGGAAAATCACTTGCCGCCAATACCTTATCAGTAGCTATCGGCGTTGCCGCAGCCGTTGCTTTGGACAAGGCGACTCAGAGCTCCGGACTTGGTTCCTCTGTGGGGAATGTGGTGAGCCAAGGTGTGGCTGCGCCATTTTCGCGGGATTTCGAACGCGAGGCAGATTACTACGGCCTCCAGTATGCTTATATTGCCGGCTTTGATATTTTGAAAGGCTCCAAAATCTGGGAGCGTCTGTCAATTGAAGCGCCTCAAACGCTGACTGCTAATTTGCTTTCATCACACCCTTCTTCACCGGAGCGGCTGGTCCGTGCAGAAAAGTCGCTAGCGGAACTCCTGGCAAGCGGCATTCATCCGAATGTATTCCGAACTCCTGATTCGGGAATATCTACATCTTATCCGTCTTCAAATGTGTTTCAAAAAACCATGGCGATTCCGGGAAAAGTTCTCTCTCTTCCAGCCGCGGCAATAGGCCAGACGCTTTCTGTTTTGCCGAATCAAGGAAGCAGCGCTTCTCGTTCGTCATCGGGTACAAATAACGCAGGATTAAGAGAAGAGTTAGACAGTCAAAAACAGGCCTTGGAGGACGAGAAAAAGCAGCTTTCCAAAGAGGAGCAAGAATTGAAGGCGCGCCAAGAAGAATTAGCACGGCTTTTGGAAGAGCAAAAGAAGCGGCTTGAAGACGTGCGCAATGAGGCAAGGCGTAAGGCTGAAGAACAGGCGGAGTTTGAGCGGGTTCTTCTTGAAGCCAAGGAAGCGTCCAAGCAAAACCGTTATGATGAGTTTGGTATTGAGCGAATGGGGATTGCCAAGAAAGTGACCAATCTTTGGTTAGGGCAGAGTATTCAAGGAGCGCAGCAAATCTTTCCGCTTTCTGAAGGAAGTATAGACTGGTATGTGAAATATCGCCAGTGGTCGGCTAATTCATGGAAAGCGCTCGCTTCAATTTATCGAAAGTATCGCGCTTACTGGTATCTTCCAAATGGAAAGCTTTTTAAGGAACAAAACTTTCAGCAATCAAAAGGCCGTACCGATTTTGCCAAGGCGACACTTGCATGGGATCCTGCCTTAGGTGACCGTATGGCCGGCACTTGGACGCTTCGTGTGTTTGAAGGCGGCAAACTGGTTGACGAACGGACTTTTGAGATTGTCAAATGAGGTTTAGATAGTAACAAATTAAATCACCATCCTTTTGGGCAGATCTCTTTAGTAGGCAGAAGTCAGATTTCATTCTCTTTCCTCACTTGGTCCAGTCTTTACGACATATCCTTTAACGATTCTTTTTCTTTCCCGGTCCACTAAGATCATGAGTTCGCTTACTTCAATATTAAGGCCGCGCGCTAAGATGTCAATCGTATCGAGCCGCGGAGAAGCCTCCCCGCGTTCGATTCTTCCGTAATGACTTCTGTTAATTTCAAGGCGATCCGAGAAATTCATATGACTAAGGCCGGTTTCCTCCCTTAGCCGTCTCAAAACAGTCCCAAAAGCCTTCCTTATAATATCTTTATCTTTCTTCATTCTTTTAACCACCCAAGCTATGATCGACTGTAAGAAACCTTATAATGACCGCTTATAAGCGGTTGAATTTAAAGTATTTATGAGTTATTATTACTGGAAATAGATATATTATTCTTGAAACAGATATGGATGAACCAATTAGTTCCAGAAAAAAAAGCATTGTCGATGTAGCTCGTGAAGCTGGGGTAGGACTAGGTACCGTGAGCCGGTACCTGCATCCTGTCCAGAGAAGGGACATCCGTGAAGATATCCGGCTTAAGATTGAAGAGGCAATCAGGAAGCTTGATTATACGCCCAATCCAAATCGCTCAAAGAGGAGGAAGGCTCATAAGCAGTGGACCTTGGGACTCTTAACTTCACTTTCAAAAGATATCTTTAATTCTCGTTACCATACGGCCATTTTATCCGGTATTTTTGACCGGATTGGTAAGACCCCACATGACCTTAAATTTATATTGCTCAGGGAGAAGCATTACGAGCGATTGGATGAGATTTTGTATGAGCATGAGGTGGACGGCCTCATGATTCTAACTTGGCGGATTCATCCAAGCGTGATCAAGCTTGTGGAGGAAAGTGACGGTAAATTGCCTTTGGTTATTTTTAATGATTATGACCCAAAGCTTAAAGTAAACATTCTCTATACGGATGTCAAAGAGGGAGAAAGGCAGGCAGTTTTTTATTTGATTGAGAAGGGGTACCGTAAGATCGGAATGCTGACCGGGCCCACTCATATGGTTTTCAGGGACGGTGATACAGAGCTCGAGATACCCTCTATCGATGTGAAAGAAAAGACAGAGGGATTTGTGGAAGCGTTGAAAGAAAAACGGATACCTTTGATTAAAACTTCACTTAAGCGCTGTGTTTCGTACAATTATGGCGACGGCTATCATGAAATGAAGGTGTGGATTCAGAAAGGAAAGCTTCCGGAAGCCATTGTCTGTGCCAATGATGAAATCGCATTAGGGGCCATGCGGGCTTTAAAGGAATCCCGGATCTGGTGCCCCCAAGGAATGGCTCTTGTGGGCTTTGATGATATTGAAAAGGCGAGGATCGTATCGCCTTCGCTGACTACCGTTCGCCAGCCTTTATATCAGATGGGACATGAAGCAGTAGAAATTCTGGTCGAAAAAATTGAAGCTCCGGGCAAAGAGCTTGTGCAGCACAGATACATGCCGGAGCTCGTAGTCCGGCAGACGGCTTAATATCAGGCGACTCATCGGTGAGAGGTCGCTTATAGGTGCTTACTATTCATAAAATCTCGCCTTATTAAGTTCACAGGATTTTAAATGATGTTTTGTGGTGAGTTTAGATTAAAGGATCGAAAGTGATCAATCGAAGTTTACATCAACTAAAACATCAACTTACAACAGGGAGGTGGCTATAGGTGAGCGAAGAGAAGAAAAATATTTCAAACGGAGAGAGCGCCGGATTCGATGACGGGTGTGAACCGGTGGCGTGTCCGAACCCGCAATGCAACCAGGAGCTGATGGATTTGGATGAGGATTTTTGGGAGCATGGAAATTCAGACATTGATTGCCGTAGATGCAAAGAGCCCGTAGAGCATGTCAGTTGCATGTATTCCGATAAAAGGCCAAGTAAAGTTTTCTACGTGTATACATGCGCTCCATGCAACATCAAATTCAGGCGTAAAATACCAGCCATGAGTAGAAAATGTCCGGTTTGCAATGAAAAATTTTATATGTTCTGGAACCTTCTTTTGGGTCTGCCGGGCCATTCCTCTAAGCGGCCTCGCCGGAAGGTTGTACTTCAATCAGCCTGACGGCTGTTTTTTATTTTCTGAAAATTCAATTTTTAAATGGACGAACAGTATGATGGGATGATATAATACGTGCCTTCGCTCAGGATTCTGAGCACTGGAAAAGCTCAAAGCTTTTCTTTTGGGCGTTTGAGGCTAGGACTCAAGCGCGTCTGTTATAGCATCTAGCACACAATTGCAACTGGATTCGGGGAGAGGGGCTTTCGAAGTGCCATTAAAGCCTCGTAGCCGGTCCAACACGGCTGGGTGAGAAGATCGAAGGGAATGAAGGCCAATTTCAAAGAACCTTCACCCGCTCATTTTCTGCCTCCTGTCCAGTTTCAAAGCACCTCTCCAATTTTCCTCAACAGTAAATCCCCACTTAGCAACACACCCTTGGTTCGTTTAGGCTTTTACGTCTGAAGTCTTAAAAGCCCTGAATCAAGGCACGTCTCTTTCTAGGC
>Ga0209824_10001455_pt1 | contig 13293 bp, 14 predicted proteins | sample VDWuncwatermetaG_FD_184124 | JGI IMG/M metagenome (GOLD analysis project Ga0209824, IMG submission 184124) | Wastewater microbial communities from Netherlands to study Microbial Dark Matter (Phase II) - VDW unchlorinated drinking water (SPAdes)... ... | reverse complement strand
AGACTCGAACTCGCGACCTATACCTTGGCAAGGTATCGCTCTACCAACTGAGCTATTCCCGCAAAAAATGAAGTCCGCATTATAGGGATATTGCCGCTGGTGTCAAGGAAAGGCGCGTTGTTTTATAAAATGTGGGCACTGTTTTATGTGGGTGTCCGATAATATTTATTGTCCATATTTTTTGGTTGCCCCGCACAAAATTTTGAGGGACAATTCGAGCGTTATTTTTCAATCAGTATTCACTTTTTATAAGGAACATTGTGGATATGTCTGGGACCACTGAGTCGCTAATCGATAATACAGATCAACTCGTTAAGCCGCCTATTCAACCACCATTACGCTGGTATTTTGATCCAAAAATACTAGAGGCGGAACAGCGTTTTTTATTTGACCAAGGGTTTAATTATGTCGGGCATGAATTGTTGGTGCCCAGTCTTGGTGATTTTTATGTGCCGCGCCAAATGAACAATGCTCGGGTGTTGGTGCATAACCAGCACGGAGTGGAGCTGCTCTCTAACATTTGCCGCCATCGCCAAGCAATTATGCTGGAAGGGCGCGGCACGGCAAAAAATATTGTGTGCCCGCTGCATCATTGGAGCTATCAGCTTGATGGGAAGATGCTAGGTGCGCCGCGTTTCCCAGAAAATCCCTGTTTGCATTTAAGCAAAACACCGTTGCAAAATTGGAATGGTTTGTTGTTTGCGGGTAAACGCGACATCGCCCAAGCCCTTTCCAATATGCCCGCTTTAAGCGAACTTGATTTTTCCGATTATATGTTAGATCGCGTGGAGAGCACCGAGTATGCATTTAATTGGAAGACTTTTATTGAGGCATACCAGGAGGATTATCATGTGGACACCTTTCATCCTGGGCTGGGAAAATTTGTCGATTGCGACAATTTAAATTGGTCGTTTGGCGATGAATATAGCTTGCAGACAGTCGGCATCAAGCAGGGTTTGAAGAAGGCCGGCAGCGCGCTTTATGGTGCATGGCAAGAACAAGTGCTGCGCTACTACAACGGTGTCACGCCTCGGTTTGGCGCAATTTGGATCACGCTCTATCCGAATATTATGTTGGAGTGGTATCCCGGCACATTGGTGGTCAGCTCAGTTATTCCTAATGGGACGGATGCCTGCACGCATATCGCGGAATATTACTACTTAGAAGATATTGTTTTATTTGAGCGTGATTTTATTGCTGCAGAAAAAGCGGCATATGAGGAAACGGCTAAAGAAGATGACATTATTTGCCAGAAAATGCACCAGGGGCGTAAATATTTATATCAACAGGGGATTGAAGAGTCTGGCCCTTATCAATCGCCAACAGAAGATGGCTTGCGACACTTTCATGAGTATTTGTTACGCCACTTAGCGGCACACATTTGAGGCGGCTGGACAATCAAAGCTTACTTAATTTTTTCTAGATACTCCCGCACCCGTTCTGCTTCGCTCAAAAATTGTTCACTCAATGCAGACAATGCGCCACTATTTTTTTCTTTCGCGGCGGTTTCAATAAGCTGGCATATTGCAGCCAGATCATTTGCGCCCACCATTGCAGCTGCCCCCTTAAATTGGTGGCTGGCAGCATGTATCGCAGATAAATCTTCTGCTTGAAAAGCGACGTGCAATTTTTCTATGCGCCCGACGAGTCCTTTGTAAAAGTGGCGCAATAATTCTGCGGCCATTTTTTCATTGCCCCCCAGTGCTTCAATTAAAACGCTATGGTCAATCACGGCTTCATCGCCATCAGCTTGATCTGCATTTTTGGCTGCGCTTGCTTGGCTGATGACCACGTGGCCTGCCGAACGTGCAGCTTCAGCAATAATTTTGATGGGCACATAGCCGGGTTGTATCGCGTCGGATATAGAGGGGGTGTTGGGTAGCCATTTCTTCAACATGGCTTTTAGCTTGCCCAGCTCGGAAGGTTTAAGCAACACATCATTCATGCCCGCTGCAAGGCAGTTTTCTACCGCATCGGATAGGGCATTGGCTGTCCATGCAAGAATAGGAATCTGCGGGCGACCTTGCCTTTTCTCGGCCTCGCGAATCGCTCGCGTTAAGGTGTAGCCGTCCATACCTTGCATGTTAATGTCGGTGATAATCAGAGCATATTTGTCGAGCGCGCCGCTCTCCCACATGCTTAGTGCTTCTTGGCCTTCGACCGCGGTTTCGGCGCGCAAGCCCAGCACGTTCAATTGACGTTTTAACAGCAAGCGGTTGGTGGGGTGATCATCCACCGCCAACACTAACGGTGCATCATCTGTTGGGGCAATCGCAGTGACAGAGGTTGGGGTGGCCTGCACTGTTTGCTCAATGGGCAATGCGGCCTCTATTGAAGTAGCAACCACAGAGAGAGAGAGGGTGACGCTCATGGTTGTGCCCATGCCCAACGTGCTTTCTATATCTATACTACCGCCCATCATTTCGGTCAAACGGCGACATATTGCCAAGCCCAAACCGGTGCCGCCGTAAAGACGAGTGGTATCGGCACTGGCTTGTGAAAAAGGTTGAAACATGCGTGCTTGCGCTTCTGCAGAAGTACCGATACCGGTATCTTTGACAGAGAAGCGTATCGTTTCAATACCGTCTTGTTGCTTTAGCAGATCAGCGCGAATTTCGACATAACCCTTGCTGGTAAATTTAAGCGAATTGCTGACGAAATTACCTAAAATTTGTGTGAGGCGCAACGCGTCGGCATTGAGCGAAGGGCTGATGCGCCGATCAACCAGAAATCTCAACACCACGTCCCGCATACTGGCTACGCCATGATAAGCGTTGGTGATGCGCGGGAGTAATTGTGCGATAGAGACGGGTTCCAACAGAATTTCCATTTTGCCGGATTCAATTTTTGCGTGGTCGAGAATGTCGTCAATAATGCGCCCCATACCACGCCCAGAGTCACGTGCAATTTCAAGCGTTTGTTTTTGCTCCGCATCCAAGACAGACATATCTAACAATTCCAACATGCCCAATAAACCATTCAGCGGTGTGCGAATTTCATGGCTCATGGTGGCAAGGAACGTGTCTTTGGCAGCATTCGCCTGCTTTTGTGTCGATGAGTTGTTGCTCGACCGCTTTACGTTCGGTAATGTCGCGCACGATGTTTATAAATTGCGGCTCTTGTCCCGGTATCTTTACCATCTGCAAAAAAACTTCAACCGGAATGTCGTGACCATCTTTATGCCGATGAATCGTTTCAAATACCAAGGTTGCTTTCTCATCATTTAGCAAAGGTCGCAGCATGTCGATGAAAGCTTTTTTAGTAAAGCTCGGTTTTATATCCAACGGCCCCATGTGCAATAATTCTTCGATGCTATATCCCACCTGCTGGGTCGCGCCGTGATTGGCATAATTAAATCGTAAGTTTTCGGCATCGAAAATAAAAATGCAATCCAACGCTTGATCGAGTGTTTTTTTGAAGCGAGTCAAATGAGCTTGACTGGCACTTAACTCGCGCGCGCCTTGTAGGCGCAATTTATTCTCGCGCAGCACCATACCAAATACTGTTATCAACATCAGAATGCTCAGCCCTGTTCCGCCGATTAACAAAACTTGGTTGGTGCTGATATCACGTGCGGCTACTTGAGAGCGCTCGATTAGAAGCTGCCGTTGTCGCTCCAGCATGATCGCAAACTGATCATAAACCTGCTTCATCACACGACGCCCCTCGCCGCTTGCCACCGCTTTACGTGCAGCTTCAAATCCTGCTGATTTTCGTAACTCAACATTGCGTTGGGAAATTTCGACGCGCCGCATAATCAGTAGTTCCAGCGCGCGCATATGGCTCTTCTGCTGCTCATCGCGGATCAGCGATTTTGCTTTATGAACCTGTCCAAACAAGCTATTTAAGCCCGCTTCGTAAGGTGCGAGAAACAGCGGGTCACCTGTCAATAAATAACCGCGTGCACCATTTTGTATGCGTTCGACAATTGCCAGCAACTCGTGCATTTCGGATTCGGTTTGATGGGTCTGCGCCACCCAATGCTCGGTTTCCTGCATGACTTGTCCATGTCGTAACTGAACAATAGCGACCACCATCAGCATCAGCAGCGCGCCGAAAAATCCGGCGAGGAGGGAATATTTGTGTGCCAATTTCATTTTAATGATTATGTGTAAAGGGGTGCGAGCAAAGCTGATTAAACAGTACTGCGGATTGATTTTGGGGCGAATGAAGGGCATCATTCTAGCTTATTTTTATTGAAGCCACTTGCGCGCCATCGTGCAAAGCATGGCGGTAAAAGCAGCCACTACAAGGTTTCAATCTGATGGGTTATTTGAATTAAATGGGTGCGTTATGGATGCTATGCGCCGGGCTGCTTTTCGGCTGTATGGGTGTGTTTGTTAAGCTGGGTGCGGAATTTTTTTCACACATCGAGTTGGTTTTTTATCGCTCATTTTTTGGCTTATTAATGATCTATGCAGTCATTCGGCATAAAAAATTATCAGTCACTACCGTATATGGGAAGCCACATTTGTGGCGCGGCTTAAGTGGTACGGTCGCACTGATGTTGTTTTTTTATTGCATCACCGTCCTGCCTTTAGCCACTGCGGTGACGTTGAATTACACCGCGCCGTTATACCTGACCCTATTGACTGTGTGGGCATTCAAACAGCGTTTTTCACCCGTGCTGAGTGCGGCGATTTTGATTGGATTTTGCGGCGTGCTGTTGTTGCTGCAACCGACTATCGCTCAAGATCAACTTGTTCCAGGATTGATGGGATTGTTGTCTGGGTTATTCGCGGGCATCGCCTTCCTTAACGTGAAACAACTGGGATTAAACGGTGAACCTGAGTGGCGCGTGGTGTTTTACTTCAGCTTCATTGCCAGCATCGGCAGCGGAATCTGGGTATTGTTTGACCATATACTGTTTGACAATTTGCACCCGATTTCTGGGTATGGATTATTTTTACTGCTAGGCTTAGGTAGCACCGCAACCTTAGCGCAACTGGCTATGACGCGGGCTTATAAAACAGGAGATATGTTAGTGGTGGGGAGTTTGTCTTACAGCACAATTGTGTTTGCCAGCTTGCTGGGCATGTTGCTGTGGGGCGAAAAGTTACCACCCATAGGCTGGGCGGGAATTGTGTTGATTATGGTGGGGGGCACGCTGAGCTTGAGATTTATGCCCAAGCTCAAACAATGAGGTATGGCAGTTTAGCTATTCAACAATTTTTCGCTGATGCGTTTAGCACAAGCTCTGCCGGACCACAGCAATTGCCCTAAAGGTACGTTGCTATCCGTTACCATGCTGAGCAACAAATCTTCTTTTGTATCGTGAATGGCGAGCATGACAATTTTGCCATTTTCAGATTCGATAATGACATTCTGGCAATGTTTTTGCCGTGCTTCAGACACGACCGCTTCGCCCAGCCCGTGCATCGAAATAGTCATCGAGGCAATGGATTGATTGGTAACTTTGTTATTCAAAACAGAGGCCACTTCGTAACCATCCGCCGTTGAAATAAAGGTGGCTTGAATATCTTCGTGCAGCAAAGCTAAAGCCTGCAATTCTTTCAAGCAAATCGCACTCATCACGCGACTAATGCCGACACTCCTCTTGGCTAACATTTTATATAATTCCCCATTAAATTCAGTTGGTTATTTAAAAAATTGGTGTAGCTTTTAACCCGCTCATGCGTGCAAAATCACGTGCATCTTCCGGCGTGCATCATATCGTGAACAAAAAAATATAAATAGACATTTGGATATGTTTTTCAAAAAAAGCGTACGAGTTATGAAAAATAAATCGTTGTACGATTGATGCATAGGAAGGCGTATAATTCCTATCGTCAAGTAGCAGTTTAACTTTCATCAAAAACACTTAATCACCGTATATAAGTGACTATAAGAACCTTATTATTATGATCACCCTACAACAATCCGAAAACCTGATCGACATCGCTGTGATGGGCGAATTTACGCTGGCAGATTTCAAGCAATTTGAAGCGCAAGCAATAAGCCAGCTAAATACAGTTGGCTCGATCAATTTGCTGTTTGATTTGCGCGACATGTTGGACTACACCATTGATGTTGCTTTGGAGGAAATAAATTTTTTTGGTCGGGAACACCCAAATAATTTTAGGAAAATTGCGGTGGTCACCAATGATCAGTGGATTATTTGGCAGGCTTGGCTATCGCGGCTGTTTGTGGAGGCGGAGATACGTCCCTTCGCCGAGTATGAGGAGGCGAGGGCTTGGGTGCAGGCGCAAGAATAAAGAAGTGCTGATTTATTGCTCTTGAACTTGCTGAGTCAGAAATCGCTCAAGGGATGAAGCGCAAGGCAAATCTTGGCGAGGAAGCGGAGTTGACTCAGGTGTCAATGAGCATTCCGAGCCGAGATTTAACGCCGCGATGCGCCCTTCAGCGGTTTAATGACACAGCAAGGTTAATCCTCCAGCCAAATAAACGTCCCCATACGCCCCGTCACTCCATCACGCCGATACGAGAAAAAGCGTGCTGCATCGGTATAGGTGCAAAAATTCCCCCCGTAAATTTGGGGGATGCCTAAAGCATGCAAACGTAAGCGTGCCAACTGATAAATGTCAGCCTGCCATTTGCCCGCCGCACCCGGCACAAAAGCAGCTTCGGCTTGCATACTCCCGATAACATTAGGGTTGACGAATGCAGCACGCACTTCCTCTCCCACTTCAAATGCTTGCACGCTAATGGCCGGCCCCAACCATGCCATTAAAGTTGTGGGTGGCACGGCCATCTTTTGTACCGCCGCTTCAATCACGCCTGCACATAAGCCACGCCAGCCCGCATGCACCGCACTTACCACACTACCTTGTTGATCGCATAACAACACGGGCAGGCAATCTGCGGTCATTACTACGCACACGGCACCTGCTTGTTTGGCAATGCTGGCATCACCTTCTGCATCGCAAGGAGCTAGTCCCGCATCAATCACTTGCACACCATGTGTTTGCGTTAACCACACCGGTTCGCTCGGCAGGCAGACACTAAGCAGCATACGGTTACGCATGACGGTAATGGCATCATCACCCACATGGCGACCCAGATTTAAGCTGGCATAAGGCGCGGCACTCAGACCATTCAAGCGCGTGGTTTGCAGCGCACGCACGTTTTTTGGCGCCGGCCAATCTGGATAGATGAATGTTGGGGATAGATCAGCCCGTGACACTTTTGATGTCTTTCAACAATTGCGTGAAATCTTCCGGCAAGGGTGCTTGCCATTCCAGCCACTCGCCTGTGGTGGGATGCACTAAACCGAGCTGTGCCGCATGGAGTGCTTGGCGCGGAAATCTAGCCAGTAAAGCGCGTAGTGATGGCGGGCATTTTTGCGCGCCTTTTATGTACAGCCCATCGCCCACTAAGGGATGTTGGATGTGCGCCATGTGTACGCGAATTTGATGGGTGCGTCCTGTTTCTAATTTACACCGCAACAGCGTACAGCCAGGAAATTGTTCGACGATGCTGTAGTGCGTGACAGCAGGACGACCCTCCTCTAATACCGCCATTTTGGTGCGCTGGCGCGGATGCCGGTCTATCGCGGCATCGACCGTGCCCGCTCGCTGCATTTCGCCATGCACCAGCGCGTAATATTCGCGCTGCATGGTGCGGGCTTGTAGCTGGCGTACCAGAGATGTTTGGGCAATCAACGTTTTTGCCACCACCAACAAGCCGCTGGTGTCTTTATCTAGCCGATGAACAATGCCCGCGCGTGGAATTTCTGCCAGTTGTGGGGCATGGTGCAACAACGCGTTCAGCATCGTACCCTGCCAATTACCACTACCGGGATGTACCACCAAACCTGCAGGTTTGTTGACTACTAAAATACTGTCATCTTCAAATAAAATATTGAGTGCGATATTTTCTGCCAGATAGGGCTGCTCGGTAGGGCTGGATTGCGGCATAATTTTCAACGCCTCGCCCCCCCAAACTTTATATTTGGGCGTGGCGGTTGCGCCATCCACCGTTACTTGTCCCTCGTTCACCCACGCTTGCAAACGGCTGCGCGAGTATTCTGGCAACAGCTTGGCTAATGCCTGATCTAGCCGTAATCCGGCATATTCACGCGGCACCACAAAGGTAAGCAAACTTGAAAGGGGAGGGATTGCGGTATAATCTATCTCTGTTATTTCTTCGGTCTCATCCATGCTGCGTAGTTTAACTTTAATTCCCTTATTCATCCTAACTCTTATGTTCGCTGCGTGCAGCACCTTAGAGGAAGATCCCTCCAAAGGTAAGTCCGCCGAAGCGCTTTTTAGCGAAGCCAAAGCACAGATGGATAACGTCAGCTATGAAAAAGCCATTAAAGCTTTTGAGACCTTGCAATCACGCTACCCCTATGGCCCCCACGCGCAACAGGCGCAACTCGAAATTGCCTACGCCTATTACAAGCACGAAGAGCTTGAATCTGCACTGGTCGCAGCCGACCGCTTCATTAAACTCTATCCTAATAATCCGCATGTGGATTACGCCTATTATCTAAAAGGCTTAATTAATTTTAATGAAGAACTCGGCGTGTTTGGCGACACCTTTCAGCCCAGCATGGCCGAACGTGATCCTCAGTCGCCACGCGAATCTTTTGATGCGTTCAAGGATTTGATTACCCGCTTTCCCAACAGCAAATATGCCCCCGATGCCAAAATACGGATGCAATATTTGATTAACACCCTCGCCAAACATGACGTTAAAGTAGCCAGTTATTATCTGCGGCGCGGTGCATATGTGGCCGCTGTAAACCGCGCCAACAGCGTGCTGTCGGAGTTTCCACAAACACCCGCCACGCGCGATGCCCTACAAATAATGATCCAAGCCTATGCTGCGATGGGACTGAATGATTTGCGCGACGACACGCAGCGTGTGCTGGATTTGAACGTCGCCAAAGATGGCATTACACCTTCCACCAAACAGTCGCCAGAAAATAAAAAATCTTGGTGGCAGTTTTGGAAACCAGAACATGCATTGTAAAAACAGACCCCACACAAGCGATGAAATTTTGCTCTGAATGTTCTGCCCCAGTTGAATTTAAGCTGCCCCCCGATGATGATCGTCCGCGCTTTATTTGCACTGTTTGCAGCACCATCCATTACCAAAATCCCAAGCTCGTCATAGGCTCCATCCCAGAATGGCAGGATGGCCGCATTTTGCTGTGCCGCCGCGCCATAGAGCCGCGCTACGGTTTTTGGACACTGCCCGCAGGCTTCATGGAAAACGGTGAAACCACGACTGCTGCTGCCATTCGCGAAACATTGGAAGAAGCCAATGCACGGCTAGTTTTAGGTGATCTATATACCCTATGCAACTTACCGCATATCAACCAAGTATATTTACTCTTCCGCGCTCAATTGCTTGATTTAGATTTTTCACCCGGCGTAGAAAGTTTAGAAGTAAAGCTGTTTGAAGAGCAGGACATCCCCTGGAACGAACTGGCATTTCGTCCAGTGCGCCTGTCGTTGGAACATTATTTTGCCGACCGCAAGCGCGGTAAGTTTGAATTTAAAATTTGCGATGTGAATGCGCCTGCGCGCTGAAAATTTCCGAGCCTACTAATCGAACTCTAACAACCATAGAGGCAACTATGCCAGCCCATCTCAGACACTTATTTCTTGCCGTAGTCGTTGCGCTACTTGTCGGCTGTTCGACCTCAGTGACTTGGCATGAGGGTTACACCAAAGCACCCTATAAACTTACCTCAGCGCGTGTCATTTGGGTCGAAAATCCTTCCATGAAAATGATGATTCAAAAAAGAGCGATGGGTGCTCAGCCCACGATAAATGATGCTGATCAGTTGAATGCGGCTTACGCGACGCGGTACATGATTGAGCAGTTTCAAAAGTCTGTTGTTGAGCAAGTAACCGCAAAGTTAGCAGAGGAAGGTGTGGCAACGGGTAATGAAATAACGCTTGAAATTACCCCCGTCGTCTCCAGTGTTGCCATCAACGAGCATCATACTTTAACCACCCGCACGACGATTAAGGAAGCGGCGAGTAACCGAGAAATATGGTCAGCAACGATTCAATCAACGGGCAATTTCATACGCGAAGATAAAGACATTATTCTGAGCAATTTTATCGACAGTTTAGTATTAGAGCTTAAGAAGTCGGGCTGGCTAATCCGAGCATAATCAGGCACGAGACACCCACGCTATCTATGAATGATTACCGCCGCGCTAAACTTGATTGCCACCGCCTAGTCAGATAAGGTATCCTGCGCGCGCTTTTATCATCCCGCAACACATTGCCACCCCCTCAATCCAACAATACCTATCATGCCAGTAGAGCAACCCAACAAACCTCAAACCAATGGTCTTTATCAGTGGTATCGCAATTTCGTTAAAGGAAAAACCCGCAATGTTTTTGACTGGGTGTTTGCCATTTGGGTACTGTACTCGGCGCAAATTTATCCGCAATTACCCGGCATTGCCATCTGCTTTGTAGGTGCAACAATACGTTTTTGGGCGGGAGGGTATCTCCGCAAAGATAACCGCTTAGCGGCTGGTGGGCCGTATGCGTGGATACGCAACCCGCTGTATTTTGGACGCTGGTTAATGGCCATTGGCGTGGCCATTTCGATTGAAAATTATCCACTGGCCATTGCCATAACGATTATTTTAGCGGCGGTTTATCACTATACAATTTTGGATGAAGAAACAAAATTGGTGGAAATTTTTGGCGAGCCTTACCGCATTTACTGTGCCACCGTGCCGCGTTTTATCCCGCGCCTGTGGCCTGCTTCGGTCGAGCAAATGTCCAAGGTTAACCCTGAAGCTGCCCTGCGGAAATTTGATTGGAGCTTGGCTTGGACGAAAAATAAAGGGTACGAAGCATACCTTTCTTTCTTCGGATTGATCGGTGGTGTGGCACTGATTGCTTATGCTTGGGGATTTTTTAAGCCCTAACAAACACTGTTTAAGCGCGCATTGCGGCGTTAAATCTTGGCTCGAAATGCTCATTGACATATAGTCAACTGCGCTTCCTTACCAAGATTTGCCTTGCACTGCATCCCTTAAACAATGTTTGACGCAGCGAAAGTCAGTCGTGCTACTTTCCTTACCACTCGTTAAAAGGAGTCAAGATGGATCAAGTACAAACATCCCCACCCGGCCTTGAAATCAGCACCTCGCGCCAGATGCTGTCTTGGCTGGCCGAGCAGAAAATTTCACTCGCCATCACCACTTATCAAATTGGAAAATTATTTTTTATTGGCTTAAAAGCCGACGATACTTTATCTGTTTTCGAGCGTAGCTTTAACCGCTGCATGGGCTTGTGTACCACGCCCAATGGCCTCTACATGAGCAACCTATATCAGATTTGGCGCTTTGAAAATTTGCTGGAGTCGGGTCAACAGCAAGATGGATTTGATCGTATGTACCTGCCGCAAGTGGGCTACACCACGGGCGACTTAGATGTGCATGACATGGCGGTGGATGCCAACGGGCGCTTGATTTTTGTCAATACGTTGTTTGGTTGCCTTGCTACGTTGAGCGAGACGCATAGCTTTAAACCATTGTGGAAGCCGCCTTTCATCAGCAAATTAGCGGCGGAAGATCGCTGCCACCTCAATGGTCTTGCCATGAAAAATGGTCACCCGGCCTATGTCACCTTGGTTGGTCGTACCGATGTAGCGGATGGTTGGCGCGATCATCGCGCGAATGGTGGCTTGGTGCTGGATGTGCAGAGCAACGAAACTGTCGTCAGTGGACTTTCCATGCCGCACTCGCCGCGCTGGCATCAGGGCAAACTGTGGTTGCTGGATTCCGGTACAGGATTTTTTGGGCACGTTGATTTAGCCACGGGCAAATTTATACCCGTGTGCTTTTGCCCTGGCTATATGCGTGGCCTGAGCTTTCATGGTGACTTTGCGCTGGTTGGCATTTCCAAGCCACGCCACAATAAAACTTTTAGTGGCTTAGCCTTGGATGACAATCTAAAAGCACGCAATATCGAGCCACGCTGCGGTGTGCAGGTCATTGATTTACGCACAGGCGACACCGTGCATTGGTTACGTATGGAAGGCGTGGTCGAGGAATTGTACGATGTGGTTACGCTGCCCAATGTTCGTCGTCCGATGGCATTAGGGTTCAAGACAGATGAAATTCGCCGCGTGTTGAGCATAGAGCCGGTTGATTCCGACAGCCCCGGTGTGCTCAAACCCAGTGCACTCAAACTCGGCGCATTGCATTAAATCAACATTGCAAGCTGCGCCGCCATGATTCCGCCAAAAATAAAATCCACCTCTAAAAATTCCTCTCCAACTAAAGATAAAGCCGCTACGGGCAACGATGCACACGCCCCCCAAAAAAATCAGCAGCCATTCATCTTATGGTTTACCGGACTTAGTGGCTCTGGCAAAACTACGCTCTCGCGTGAAGTCGATCTGGCACTGAGCAATAGTGGTTACCACACCTATGTGTTAGATGGCGACAGCGTGCGACAGGGCTTGAGCAAAGATTTGGGATTTTCAGATGCAGATCGCTCGGAAAATATCCGGCGCGTGGCGGAATTGGCAAAACTGATGACCGATGCCGGATTGATTGTTTTAGTCGCGTTGATTTCACCGTTCCGCGCAGACCGAGCATTAGCGCGCACTGTGGCGGGGGATGTGAAATTTATAGAAGTATTTATGTCCACCTCGCTAGCAGTGTGCGAGCAGCGCGATGTGCGCGGCCTGTACAAAAAAGCGCGTCGTGGTGAGATTACAAATTTCACCGGAATTGATTCAAACTACGAAACCCCCATCACACCGGAGCTCAACATCGACACATCAACACTGAGTGCGGCGGCATGTTGTGCACAGGTACTGCGTTATCTGTGCAACGAGAATTTAATTGTTCGTGCTATTGGTTAGCTGTAGCTCAGAAAATCTGGTTTTATATCACCTGCGCCATCGCTTTGACAAAATCCTGCCGTGTGCCATTGACCGAAGATCCCTATTTCAACCCATCAAGAAACAGCAATTGTTTTTTCAGGGCTCGACTGTTGCTGCCTTAACAGTGTCACCATTGCCTCATTAAGCTGGCTTGATACAACAGGCTTATGCAGCAACACGGCATCTACCGTTAGTGCGTCACGTAAACGGTTCGATGCAGTATCGCCCGTGATAATGATGCAAGGCAGGTTGGTCGCCGTTTTTTCGCGCAGGGCGGTAATTGCATCGTGGCCAGTTTGCCCCTCGCGCAGCCGATAGTCACTGATGACTGTTGGCGCTAGGTTAAAACTGACCACCTGTGCTGGTTTAAAATTGACCAGGTGCTATAGCGGTGTAGATTACTACGCCGCTGTGGATAAGTCGACCAGACTGTAGTTGGTTTTGATCTCCTTATTT
>Ga0209824_10001454_pt1 | contig 13293 bp, 14 predicted proteins | sample VDWuncwatermetaG_FD_184124 | JGI IMG/M metagenome (GOLD analysis project Ga0209824, IMG submission 184124) | Wastewater microbial communities from Netherlands to study Microbial Dark Matter (Phase II) - VDW unchlorinated drinking water (SPAdes)... ... | reverse complement strand
AAGAAGTGATAAGAAGGTATATAAAGTATCAGGGAACCCTGGATTCAGGTCAAATGAAATTTGACCTGTGAGGAGCCCCGGGCTTGCCCGGGGGGCAACCACAGGTGTCTTAAGATCCTTCGGCCTAGTGGCTTCAGGATGACAGTAATGCGTTAAGGGTTAGATCCATGAAAATCATCAAGATTATTTTTTTTAGTTTTTTAGCTTTGAGTTTGATTGTTTGTACTGGTGTCTTTATTTTTTTTGAAACTTTTGACACCGATCAATATCTGCCTCAGATCACCAAGAAGGCCTCCCTTGCTTTACAACGGGCGGTTTCCATCGGACATGTGGGTCTAGGTTTTTCCTCGCGAGGCATCACCTTGGATGCATGGCCTTTGACCATCGCGGATGACTTGGGCTTCACCACACAACCATTTATTAAGGTCGACAGGGTCCGTATTAGTCTGGATTTAAGGCCGTTAATCCTTCGGCGGGAAATTCATATAACGGATATTCTTCTGCAGTCGCCGCAAATTCATTTCATCTGCTCTCAGGAAGGGAATTTTAATATTCAAAGTTTTGTGCGGGTGGGTTTGAAACCCGCCCCTACGAAGCAATCTTTTAACTCTAAAGAGAGTCTTCTGCCTGCGAAAGCAGGCAAGACTTCGTTGCTGAAAAACGCTGCGTTGGGAAGCACTTCTCGCAATGACAAAAATTTTAAGACAAACGAAGCAATTGGGCCTTTTGACACAACAAAGGTCATTCCTAATGCCATAAACATTAAGTCTATCACAATCCAGGACGCTTCCATTTCTTTTATTGATCAAAGCCAGGGCATGCCTTTGGATATTTGGCTGTCAAATATCAATGCAAGCCTGAATGATTTTTCACTCTCAAAGCCCCTTCGATTATCATTCGATGCTTCTTTGTATAGTAATGATCTTAATGTGCATGGTAGTGCTCTTGTGTTTTTGGATTTATCAAAACGGTCTGTCCGGATTAATGACCTAAGCCTGCATACGGATTTGTCCCGAGTGGACATCGAACAGCTCAAAGGTATTTCGCCTGCGATATCTGATAATAGGGCGCTGTCCCCTATTAGGGGGGTTGTGCAGTTAAATATGGCCCATCTGGAGATTGGTGCTTCCGGGGATTTTGAGGGAAACGGGGACATAGTCATCACAGGCGGAGTTATTAAGAATCTTAATATCATTAAAACAGTTTTGCCCCCTACGCTGGGAGCCTTCGGGGGCATGGATGGCTTTATTGACAAATTAGGCGTGAATGATACTGTCATAGAAAAGGCAGAGGCTAAATTTTCATTTCATGATAAAATTGTTTTTATCGATGATTCTTTGATTAAAACCAATATTTTTGAATTCACGGCCAAAGGCTCGGTGGATCAGGGATTAAATACGGATATGCAAACCATGCTTCATTTAAATAAAGATGTTTCCGCTGCTTTGATTAATGAGTTTGATGGATTGAAGTCTTTGTGTGATGATAGTAAACGTATTGCCATAGATGCGAGTTTAAAAGGTATTTTTCCTCATTTAAAATATAAGCCGAATAAAGATTTTAGAAAAAAAAGTAAAAAATTTCTGATAGAAGAAGGCGGGAATTTTTTAAAGAATTTTTTAAGATAAATTCCCCCCTCGGGAGAGACACATGCCGTGTTCCGACAGCTCTTCGGGGCTTAACATGCGCTTGGATTTAAACGAGCGATTAGTCAAATTCGATTTCGCCAAAATCACCTGTTCCAGCGAAATCGGGGGTGGTAAAAGTTTGTCCCAATTTTGTGCTGGAAAAACTCTGGAAGAAATACTCGATTTGGATTTTAGGATGTTGGTTTCGGCATTAAATCTTAATGCCGACGAGGAAGCGCAGTTTATTTTGTATATGGAATTAGACGCGTTAAAATCAGCGGTGGTACAGTATTTGGGTATTGAATATCAGGGGGTTGATGCACAGCGCTGCAAGATATCCTCCGTTGATCATGGTGATGAATTTATCGATATCGCGCTGGTGATTTTGCCGCCCAAAGGACTGCCTAAAATCCTGCCATGCAGTCTCAGCGATCGCTAAGTTTCTTCTCTTCCGCGGGTAATCAACACCTTTCCCGTTCGCACCATTTCTAGCATCCCATATTTTTTGATAAGCGCTTCGAAGGCGTCAAGTTCGGTGGTGGTACCGGTCTGCTCAATGATGTAACAACCTTGCGAGGCATCATCAATGCGGACATGAAATTTACGCGCGTTTTTAGTCACAAACGTTTTTACTGCAGGGGTAGCCTTGGTTTTAAACAGGGCCAGTTCTTTTTCCACGGTGTTAGCAGGATGCTCCCCGCAATGGATGACGTCAATGAGTTTATTGACGTTTTTGATGATTTGTTCCAAAGTTTCCAGATCACCTTTGGCGGTGATGGTCATGCGTGAAAATTTAGGATTGACCGTTGGCGAGACCACCAGAGAATCAATATTATAGCCGCGGCGTGCGAAGACTAGCGCAATGCGCACCAAGACACCCGGTTTATTGGCGACTAAAACACTGATTGTATGTAATGGTAATTTTTCCATTTTAGGTCGATCCCGTTGGTTTTTCCATTTTGGCCGTAGGATTTTCTATAATCATGTGAAACGCTGATTTACCGGCGGGTATCATGGGAAATACATTATCTTCCTTGATAACTTCCGCGTGAATAACGCAGGGGCCTTTGTAATTCATGGCTTCCTGCATCACAGATTCGCAATGTTCAGGCTTGTTCATATGAAAACCTTTGATATGATAGCTTTCTGCTAATTTGACGAAATCAGGATTGCCTTCCAAATCAACGCCTGATAGGCGATTGTCGAAAAATAATTCCTGCCATTGGCGTACCATACCCAAATATTTATTATCGATGATGAGGACTTTAACGGGCAGCTTATGCACAAACACCGTTGCGAGTTCATATAAGGTCATTTGGAACCCGCCGTCACCCACGATCGCCACCACCAGATCATGAGGGTGGGCAAACTGAGCACCCACGGCCGCTGGAAAACCATAACCCATGGTCCCGGCTCCACCCGAGGATAACCAGTAATTACCTTTGTCGGAAAGATAGAACTGCGCGGCCCACATTTGATGTTGGCCCACGTCAGTGGCGACAATGGCTTTGCCTTGAGTCACTTTATAACAGGTATCAATAACCTGTTGAGCGGTCAGGCCATTGTTTTTGCTGTATTTGAGCGGGAATTCTTTTTTATAATATTCCATTTCTTTAAGCCAGTCCGCGGTGTCTAGAGGTTCTACCAGCTTGACTAATTCTTCCACCACTTCACGGGCCTGTCCCACGACCCAGGCATCAGGCTTGACGATTTTATTGATCTCAGAAAAATCCACGTCGATATGCAGCTTTTTGGCGTTCACGCAAAATTCATTATTGTTGCCGTTAATACGGTCATCCCAGCGCGAGCCGATGGATAAGATCAAATCGCAGTTGATCAGTGCTTTATTGGCATAAGCAGTCCCGTGCATCCCCAGCATCCCTAAAGACAGGGGATGGGTTTCAGGAAATTCGCCTTTGCCCAAGAGGGTATTGGTTACGGGGCTCCCTAATTTTTCCGCTAATTTTTTAATGGCAGCACCCGCGCGGGAAAGCACTGCGCCATGCCCCACCAGCAGTAAAGGTTTTTTACGGCCGTGAAAAAGCTTAGCCATTTTGATAATGTCTGCTTTATAAGGCGAGGGAGTGTCTTTTTTGTATCCGGGAATGTCCATTTCCGGATCAAGGCTTTCACCGCTAAAAGGGGCAGAGGTAATGTCTTTAGGTAAATCAACCAAGACCGGGCCAGGCCGGCCGGTCTGGCAAATATGCCAAGCTTCTTTAATGATACGGGGGATATCATTGGTATTTTTGACCAAGTAACTGTGCTTGACCACAGGCATGGTGATACCGGAAATATCAGCTTCCTGAAAAGCGTCCTTACCCAGCATCGAGGTGATGGTTTGTCCGGTGAGCACAATGATAGGCACAGAATCCATCATGGCGGTGAGAATTCCCGTGACGGTGTTTGTGGCCCCCGGGCCCGAGGTCACCAGCACGACACCGGGTTTGCCTGTAACACGGGCATAGCCGTCGGCCATGTGGGTGGCGCCTTGTTCGTGGCGGGTTAAAATTAATTTGATCTTAGAGCCGACCAAGGCGTCGAAAATAGGGATAGCCGCACCCCCGGATAAACCCCAGATATACTCGACTCCAAAATTCTCCAGACATTTAATCAGAGCTTCCGCGCCGTTAATTGTCTTTTTAGGCTGTGTTTTTGTAGCTTCTTTATTCATAGATCCCCTTTATGTAAAGGGCATATATTAGCATAAAAAGTAGTGACAGGCACTACTTTTTCCCACTGTCATTCTGAGGCGAAGCCGAAGAATCTTAATAGAATTACAATCCATGACTAGCTGTTCTTTTAGAGATCCTTCGGCAGTTGCCTCAGGATGACGTTGAACAAAAGGCCCAATTGCTTCAATATCGCAACGTTGAGCCATTGCGTCAACGTCATTTGAGCAACTGCGCTAGTTCTCCGTTTTCATGCATTTCTGTGATGATATCCGCGCCGCCGATGAATTCCCCGTTGATAAAAATTTGGGGTATGGTAGGCCAGTTGGTGAATTCCTTGATGCCTTGACGCAGTTCTTCATTAGAAAGAACATTAAGGCCTTTTACGGGAACACCGTAAGACTGCAGGATTTGCACGGACCGTCCGGAAAATCCGCACATGGGCTGCTCGACCGTGCCTTTCATAAAGATCACTACTTTATTATTTTTGATATCATTTTCAATTTCTTGGCGTAATTGTTGGGTCAACATAATTTCACTCCCATTATTAGTATTTCGTCATTCCCGCGAAAGCGGGAATCCAGTTTATCCATGTCCTGGATCCCCGATAAAAATATTCGGGGATGACAGGTCTCTGATTAAAATCCATATTGCACTCTAACTTCACTCCATTTCGCCGGAGTAAAAGTCTTTAAACCCAAGGCATGGACTATTTGAAAAATATCTTTGAGGGGAGACAACAAAGGCCTGCAAATGTTCCCCATCGTTCATTGGATCAAGCACATAGGCGTTGGCGCCTGGTATCGCTGTTTCGATGCGTTGTTTAATTTCTTGAGTCGTCATTTTTTATAATTTTTCTTAAACCATTCGATGATATCTAAAGACTCATAAAGAGCTTTACCATCAATGATAAGGCAGGGCACCTGGGGCTTGCCGCCGATTTTAATAAGTTCATCGCGGTATGCGGGGTTTTCATGAGTGTCCTTCATGGGGACGCTGATTCCCTCTTTGCTCAAAAAATCCCGTACCCGTTGGCAATAGGGGCAACCCATAAAGTGATATAGAGTTAATTGAAGCATATTTTTGTCATTCCCGCGAAAGCGGGAATCCAGTTTATCCATGTTCTGGATCCCCGACTAAAACATTCGGGGATGACATTCAGACATATATGTCTGAATGTCATTTTACCAATTTTTCCACAAAATCAATGACTTTTTCTTCCAGCTTCACATTGTACAAGCGGTTCATTTCCTGCAGGCAGGTTGGCGAGGTGACATTGACTTCAATTAAATAATCTCCCAGAATATCAATCCCCACGAAATAAAGGCCGAGTTTTTGCAGGTGAGGTTTGAGAAGAGTCACGATCTTTTTATCTTTGGCATTGATCGTGGCGGGCTTGGGGCTACCCCCGGCAAAAAAATTATTGCGATGCTCACCTTCTTCATGCATGCGCAGCAAAGCACCCAGGATTTTTCCGCCCAAAAGCAGGATACGTTTATCGCCGTTTTTAGATTCGGGAATAAATTTTTGGACCACAATGGCTTGGTTGTAGCGTTCGGTCAAAGTTTCCAGGATAACTTTTGTATTGGTACTTCCTTTTTCAATATGGAAAACACTTGTGCCCCCGAAGGCATTGGTGGGTTTGGCAATGATATTTTTATGTTTGGCAATAAAGGAAAGCAAATCCCCTTTATTGGCAGAGATGATGGTGGGTGGTGTGATATTTTTGAATTGACTGACCCATACTTTTTCATTAACGGTGCGTATACCCGAAGGATTATTAATGACCGCGATGTGCTTGGGCAAAAGGTCCAGAAGCCATGTGTTTATTAAATACAGCTCATCAAACGGAGGGTCAGGGCGGATGAAGACGGCATGAATATCATCCTGGGCTAAACGGGTGGTGTATTCGTTTTTGAATGGCAAGTGTATATTGGCCTGAGGGATGACCTTGGTGACGTGAAAATACACTTTACCTTCGATGAGGCTGATGCCGTCCTCAGGTAAAAAATAGACTTCATGGCCGCGGGCGTGGGCGCCTAACATGATCATAAAGGTAGTGTCTTTTTCGAAGATAACTGTTTCCAAAGGATCCATCAAAAAGAGGAATTTCATGACAGTTTACTCTCCAATTCTTTGATTTCCCGGCCTGCGGCTGCGCCTGCGATGCGTCCTAAGATGCGGTAAATGTCAAAAATATTCAAATTATGCTCAATGCCGCAGTCTTTGCCGTATTTGTCCAAATGCGGGCACATTTTTTGAAAAGCCATGCCGCCGGGAGAGTTTAGATTTTCCCGTGAGCCTTTGGTTTCGTGGTAGCGGTAAAACCCGCCGACGAAATTATTGTCAATTTGATAGACGCATACCTCGCAGGGATGTCCTTCAATGCGGTGTATGGTGGGTACCCCTTCCTGCAGGAGAAAATGGGTGATGGTCTGTTCGTCTTTGCCGCGTAAAAGGTCATTGCGTTTTTTGCGGTTTAATTCCAGGATTTGCTGAGGGTCTTCAATAGGCACAACCCCTAAGCCGTAGGTACCGGAATCGGGTTTAATAAAAATAAACGGTTTGCCCTCAACATTATGTTCACGGTATTTGTTTTGGATCTCTTCAAAGAGTTTGACGCCTGCTTGGTAGAGGCGCTGCTGATCAGCTTCGTTATTAACATCCACATGGTTCACCACTTCATAAAGGCAGGAAAATTGCCAGGGGTCAAGACCGACGATATAGGCAAATTCTTTTATCAGGGCGTTGGCGTGACGGAAATGTTTAGACTTAAGCCTGGCATGCCAGCCCGCGTGGATCGAAGGGAAGATCGGGATTTTGATTTGTTTTAATTCCTCAGGAATCCCGGCGGAGAGATCATTATTCATGATGATCATGTCAAAGTCCGCCACACCTTGTTTGATTTTTTCCAATACGCGTTTGATGCAATAGACTTTAACAATCTGGCCCGTGGCGGTTTCCAATTCCACGGCGCTGGCGGCCTGGGCGCAGAAAGATGGTTCATTAATAAAGAAAGTGGCGATTTTAGCAGAAAAGCCTGCTTTGGTGATGATCTCCTGCAGGATGCGGATATTTTCTAAATACCAGGTGTTACGCGTATGCTCTTCGGCAATGATCAAAATGTTGGTGGCATTGGGTACGCGCGTAAGAATGGCTTTTTTAATGAAAGTTTCCGCATCCGCTAAGCCATGTTCGCAAAGATTATTAAAGCCCGCGGGGAAAAGATTGGTGTCAACGACTGCGATTTTAAAGCCCGCATCACGGATGTCAACAGATGTGTAAAAGGGCGTGTAGAACTTTTCATGGGACAAGAGCCATTGATGGATTTGCCCCTGTTGGTGCTGGATGCAAGGCACACAGATGGTTGTCGAGAAATTTTGATTGATAGTTAATTTCATGTTCCATAGTATAATACCAATCTATGATTAAAGCAAAGATTGAACGTCTGCTTACAGAAGCTTTTAAACCTGTCTTTCTGGAAGTCGTGGACGAAAGCCATAAACATGCCGGACACGCCGGGGCTTCACAGGGTGGGCATTATCGGGTCACTATTGGCTCAAAAGCTTTTGAAGGCAAAAAGCTTTTAGAAAGCCACCGCATGGTCTACCAAGCTCTTGAGCCCGTCAAATCATCCATCCATGCGCTGGCGATTATGATCCGTAGGGGCGATTAATAATCGCCCGTACTAAGTACGCTCAAGCATTTTTATCCAAAGCCAATTTGGCTTTTCTGGCTGCGTTGCGAACGATCTCCGGCAAAGCCGGGTGAATATAAATGGTGCGCAACATATCATCCAGAGTCGCATTCATATTCATGTAAGCAATTATCATATGGATCATATTAGGGGCCTCAGGCCCGATGATATGCCCGCCTAATATTCTGCGGTTTTTGCGTTCAACCAAGATTTTACAAAAACCATGATCAGACAGTAAAGCCATCCCCATGGCCGAGCTTTTGTATGGATTAAGCCCGACGACATAATCAATGCCTTTAGTTTTTAATTCTTCTTCGGTGGCCCCAACGCCCGCGACTTGCGGGTGAGTGAAAACCGCGTGGGGCATAGGGGGATAATGGATGGGGCCTTTAGGCTTGCCGCCGTAACAAAAGTCAAAAAGATATTCGCCTTCAAAATTAACGCTGTGACGGAAAAAATATTTGCCGATGCAGTCGCCTAAGGCGAAGACACCCGCAACATTGGTCTCCAAGTGTTCATCGACCTTGATAAAATTACCGGGTTGTAATTCGATGTCCGTATTGATCAAATCAAGCGTATCCGCATTGGAAGTCATTCCTGCAGCGATTAACAGGGCCTGCGCGCTGACGGAAGAGTTTTTTCCATTTTGAGTGTAATGCACGCTAAAGGTATTATTGCTGTATTCGACCCTTGTCGGTATGGCCCCCAGGCGCACATCATGATAGCGGCTGAAAACTTTTTGAAATTCCGCGGCTATCTCCGCGTCCTGGGCACGTAAAAGTTTTGAGCGCACTAAAAAGAAGGTCTTGGTGCCCAAGCTGCCGTAAGCGCCCCCAAGTTCACAGCCGATATAGCCGCCGCCGATGATGATCATGGAGGAGGGCAAGGTGGTATTGCGCAGGGCTTCGGTGGATGTCATAAACGGTGTACCGGCCAGTCCCGGAATATCAGGAATGGTGGGACGCGTGCCTGCGGCAATAAAAATTTTATCCGCGGTGATCTGTTCGTTATTGATTTCAATAACTTTATTTTCGAAAAATTTAGCAGTGCCTTTAAACAAGCTGATATTAGGATGATTTGTGTAGCTACTTTCAATTTTGTCTGAATCCGCATCCACCGTTTGAGAAATGCGTTCAACGAGTTTGGCAAAATTGACGCTGAACTTCGGATCATTGTGAATATCAAAGCGGTGAGCTTCTTTGATCTCAATAGCAACATCCGCCGGATGAATGAGCATTTTCGAGGGGATGCAGCCGCGGTTTAAGCAGGTGCCGCCCAAACGGTCTTTTTCGATGACCGCGACTTTAAGTGCCATGGAAGCGGCAGGAGAGGAGATTTTAGCCCCGCCGCCGGAGCCGATCGTGATGAGATCAAATTTTTTCATTTAAACCCCGGCCTTTCAGCCGTTGGAATGAATTTTTTCCGCCAAAACGCTAAATATTCCCTATTGCTTGCTTGGCGAGCCTAATTCCCCAACAAGTAAAGTAGGGAGCAAAAGCACGCATTTTGGCTTCAAAAATTATTCCAACGTCTTCAAGGACATGCTTTCATTTAAATATCTCTGTAACCGTTCAATGACTTGTTCGAGTAACGTATATTGCATCAATTCGCTTCTGACGACCGCGATATTGGGTAATCCTTTTAGATAGCCCGCATAATGTTTGCGGAAGGTCTGCACGCCGTATTTTTCATCTTTATACCGCACGTTTAATTTTAAATGTTCAATGCATATCTGGATTTTTTCTTCAATGCTTGGCTCCGGCATATGTTCGCCGCTTTCAAGGTAATGTTTGGTTTGTTTAAAGATCCAGGGATTGGCAATGGCACCCCGGCCAATCATGACCCCGTCGCAGCCGGTTTCCAGCATAGCTTGGACATCTTCAGGGCAGGTGATGTCTCCATTTCCGAGGACAGGGATACTGATCACTTTTTTAATTTTTTCGAGCCACGACCAGTCCGCAAAGCCGCTGTGCGCTTGCGAACGCGTGCGGCAGTGCAGGGTCAACGCTTTGGCACCGGCGGCTTCCACCATTTTAGCGGCATCCAATATAACAATGCCTTGTTCATCCCAACCCAGACGGGTTTTGACTGTCACAGGCAGTTGGGTAGCCTTGACCGTGGCTTTGACGATTTTTTCAAATAGCGGCAGATCACGTAAAAGCCCTGCACCTTCATTGCGGGCGACATGATTTTTGACCCAACAGCCGCAATTAATATCGATAAAATCAGGCTTTAATTTTTCAATAGCTTCAGCCGCACCAGCCATGGCCTCTGGCCGCCCGCCAAAAATTTGAATGGCCACCGGGCGTTCTTCTTCGGCGATCTGGATTTTTTCCATGATGCGCGGAATATCGCGGATAATGCCCTCGGAAGATGTAAACTCCGTATACACGATGTCAGCCCCAAGACGCTTGCAAATCAAGCGAAAAGGCAGCTCCGTGACGTCTTCCATGGGAGCCAGGCAAAGCGGCTTATTGATATCAATGGACCCGATTTTCATAAGTGCCCATTATAGCCGAATAATTAAGGGGACACAAAACTTAATTCAATAAGTAGACCAAGGTGAATTAAGTATTGTGTCCCCTTAATTAAGACTGCTATAATTATCAACTATGGCCATTGTTTTAGACCCTAACGAACCCGCGATTAACCGCGGCATCAAGACCGTCGGCATCGGAAAAAAAGGCAGTAAGCCGCTGACGCCTGAATTAGCTTTGGAAATTGTGGATGATTTAAAGTCAGGCAAAGTTTCTGCTGCGGCCAAGGGTGCGTTTTTTGCCGGTTTGCATGCTAAAGGCATAGAACCCCAAGAAGAAATTTTAGAGCAGGCTTGTCCCCCCGATACCATCGTATCCGATGCTCCGGAATTTGTTCAATGGGTATGTGCCCAATTGCTTCGAGGTCATACCTTAGACCGACAAACGGCTTATGATTTGGGAAAATTTTTATTTTCTGATGAGCCGGGAGATGCGGCCCGGGGCTGGGTGGCCAGTTTTTTGCGGGTGCGCTACGAAACCGACGAGGAATATGAAGGCCTGCTGCAGGCGATGGATGATACCCTTGCACCCGCTTTTAAAATTCCAGCACCCAAAGGTGCACCCATCATCCAAATTGCCGAGCCTTTTGACGGCGTGGATCATTCGTATATGATAACACCCTTGATTGGTCAGAAATTGCAGCTACAGGGCTATCGCGTGGTGCATCAGGTGGGCCGCAACAGCGGACCTAAATTAGATATGAATTTGTGGGACATTGCCCAAGCTTTAGGAACGACGCCTGCCTTAAGTAATTTGGATTTAACGATGGGAAAGCCTAACTTTGGCTGGTTTTTTCATCAGACCTTGATGTCGCGGGCTTTGGATCGCTGGGTGGATTTGCGCCGTCAAATCATCAAACGGCCGTTTTTAGCGACACTTGAAAGATTTATTAATCCGCTAAAGGCGGATATTTTGATTGCTTCTGCTTTTCATCCGCCTTATGGTGAAAAAATGATGAACTTAGCCCAGCGTGCCGGTTTTAAGGGTATTATTATTGTGCGTAACGGTATTGAAGGCACGATAGCTTTTCCATTGTTGCGGGACGTTAAACTTTTATTGTCCGCCAAGCAAAAAGACGGCAGTTTCCGACGGCATGAAATGATCAAAAAGAATGCTTTGGTAGTTGATATGGAAGAAATGATCGAAAAGCCTAAAGCCTCGGATAATGCAAATCTTATTGAAACCTATCTTAAAGCAGGCGCATCCGGTAATAAACGTTTTGATTTACGTGTTAAAATAACTGGTGAAGGATTAAATCAAGCTTTGGAGTGGTTGAAAGAAAATCCATGAAGAAGATATCCTTTTATACATTCGGCTGCCGTTTAAACCAGTCGGAGACAGCCTCTATCCGGAATTCTTTCGAGCAGGGCGGTTATCAGGTGGTTGGCTTTGATGAGCCTTCGGATATTGTGGTTATCAATACCTGTACAGTAACCGAAGGGGGAGATGCCGATACCCGTCATTTAGTGCATAAGGTCAATCGACTAAATCCCGCAGCCCGTATTGCTTTAGTCGGTTGTCAGGCGCAAATACAAAAAGAGCAATTGGCCCACCTGCCGAACGTCAGTTGGATCGTCGGTAATGGCCGCAAAATGGATCTGGTATCGGTATTTAATGAATATCCTAAGCCTGATACCCCTCAAGTTGTTGCCCCCAGCATTGAACGCGGGCCTTTTAGTTTGGCCATCGCTTCCCTCGACCGCGGCCATACGCGGGCAAATATAAAAATCCAGGACGGCTGTGATTTTTTCTGTTCATTTTGCGAAATTCCTTATGCCCGCGGCCGGGCCCGCAGCCGGGTGTTCGAAGATATCTTTACAGAAGCGACCGCCCTTATTGCCGGGGGGCATAAAGAGTTGATCTTAACCGGCATTAATATCGGTACCTATTCTTACCAGGATAAAACTCTTATGGATGTCATTAAAGCCATGAATGCTCTTGAAGGATTAGAGCGCTTGCGCATTTCATCGATTGAGCCTACCACCATTTCGAAGGATATATTTAGTACCATGAGTGCGGGGCATAAGCTTTGCCGCTATTTGCACATCCCTTTGCAAAGCGGGGATGATGAAATCTTGCAGGAGATGAAACGCAAATACACCACCTGTATTTTTAGCGAGTTTGTCCGTGAGGCTGTAGCTCAAGTGCCGCAAATATGTATCGGGACCGATGTGATCGTGGGTTTTCCCGGCGAGAGTGACGCGCATTTTGAGCGGACTGTCAATATTCTAAGAGAATTACCCATCCATTATTTTCACGTTTTTAGTTATTCGCCGCGAGCCATGGCCAAAAGCCGTTTGATGGAAACCTTGGGGACGGAGGTGATCAGAGAGCGTAGTCAAATCCTGCGTGATTTAAGCAGTGCCAAGCGCCGTCTATTTCATGAATCATTGCTTGGAAGCACTCAAATTGTTTTATTTGAACGCCAAAAAGCTGATGGGTGGCAAAATGGCCTGACCGATAATTATGTGCGCATCAAAATCAAAGATCCGCGTGATTTATTCAATCAAATCCTGCCTGTCCGTCTGGAGTATATCGACGGTCAGGTGGTTGTGGGAGAGATAATTTAAAATTTGGTCGTCATACCCGACACTCACAGTTGTTCGTCATTCCCGCGAAAGCGGGAATCCAGAGGCTGCCGAAGGCCAGGGCTCCCCGGGCTTGCCCGGGGGTGAATGCGGAAGGACGATATTTTGAGATCTAATGGAAGTTAGGAGAACGAGTCACAGTGTATATCGATTGCAATACCATGTGGTATG
>Ga0209824_10001451_pt1 | contig 13299 bp, 13 predicted proteins | sample VDWuncwatermetaG_FD_184124 | JGI IMG/M metagenome (GOLD analysis project Ga0209824, IMG submission 184124) | Wastewater microbial communities from Netherlands to study Microbial Dark Matter (Phase II) - VDW unchlorinated drinking water (SPAdes)... ... | reverse complement strand
ACTGGGTGTTTATTTCAATGTGACTCAAGCATCGTCAGCCAATGTCCAAGCGGGTCTGGCTCAGTTAGAAGCTGAGGGCGTTGCCAATCACACCTTTTGGATGATTACGCGTGATCCGGAAACGGCTTTTTTGCTTACGCTTAACCGGGAAAAATGGCTAGCCAGTGATTTGGCCAAAACTCTGCCAGCACCGCTGGCGTGTTTAGACGTGACGGTTTTGCACAGATTGGTTTTTGAACATATTTTAGGAATGACAGAAGTGGCCCAAGCCAGTCAGGAAAATATTATTTACTGGAAGTCCACTCAGAAGGCGATGGATGAGACTCGAAAAGGGCATTGCGAGCTGACTTTTTTGCTCAATCCAACACGTATTCAAGATATGGAATCGGTGGCCATGGCCGGGTTCAAAATGCCGCAGAAGTCGACCTATTTTTTTCCAAAAATTGTGAGTGGGCTGGTTATGCACGATGTGTCAATTGAGGCCATCGACGGCTAAGGTTATGGCGGATAAAAATTCAAAAACTATTTTGCATCAATTTCCGCTTTCTCACTTTTGTGAAAAGGTCCGTTTGGGGCTTTGTCTAAAGGGGCTTGAATTTGAAGTTCGTAATCATCTGCCTATGTTGCACGTGTTGACGGTTAGAAAAATTTCTGGGCAACAAATGGTGCCAGTGCTCGAAGATGGCAGAAAAATTGTTTCTGATTCCAATGCGATATTAAAATATCTCGATCAGCGTGTATCCGAGCCCCAGTTTTTTCCAGAAGCAAGTCGTGAGCTGCATGCCATGAATGCCTTTATTCAAAAGGTCGATGTTGGTGTGGGCGTCCATTTACGTCGATTTTTTTATTTTCATATTTTAAAAGATAAAGAGTTGGCCTGTGGTCTGCTGGCAAATCCAGTTGATTATTCGCGTTTGGAGCGGGCGGCTTTTCGCGCCATGTCTCCGCTCGTTTTTTTCTTGATGAAGAAGGGGATGCGTATCACCAAAGCAAGTGCTGAGCGCTCCCGCGAGACGTTGTTGCGGACTCTGGATTACCTAGACAAAAAACTGGGTCGTAAAAAGTATTTTTTTGGAAATAGTCTTAGTGCCGCTGATATCACTGTGGCCGCCTTGTTAGCCCCTTTGGTCCAGCCAGCCGAACATCCCATGGATTGGCCCAAACAAATTCCTGATGCGCTTATTGCTTTTCGGCGTGAGGCAGAGGACCGCCCCGTTTATAAATGGGTGAAGAAATTCTATTCAGAAATTTGTCAGTAATTGATTTTGAATTCAATCGTCCTAGGGTTGGTCCCTATCACTCAATGAAAGCATCCGGATACCTTTTGCGGAGGCTGGCTATTTCCACATCATGAATTTCTGCTGGGACGACTTCAATGAAGCGTTTGATCGTAGCGTTACGTTTTTCAGTATTGCCAAGTTTTGCGTAGTCGTCGATCAGGTATTGCAAGATGCTGTAACTCCCGCCCAGCTGGTAAGCTTTTTCACCGTATTCTATTGCTTTTACATAGTCTGGCACTGGTAGGTTTTCATATCTTATCATCTGGTATAAGGGAAAGTTGTCGTTATGCGGATATAGCTGCATGGCGAGTCTATTGGTCTGGATGGCTATGCGATCATTGAATAAACGAAAATTACTCGCCTCACCAAGGTCATACTCAAAAAGGGATTCTTGTGATGAATCAAAATAATACCTGAGCCTATCCTGCGGATGGTTCTTTGCCCAGTCTTCGTAAGCTTTTGGATGACTTTTGTAGGTTTTGATGAGCGTGACTGCGTTGCGGTAGGCAAGGTCAGCCAGTTCTGTTTGACCTGTGTTTTCCAGGGCAGCGGCCAGATCTAAGTGGTAAGAAAAATTTGCAGGTTTACGATTAACGAGTTCAGCTGTGGCTTGCACGGCTTTTGTCAGCGCAGCTTGATTGGATTTGTCTTGATGGTAACCGACATCAATAACGAGGGTCGCTAATTCTTTTTCAGACATCTGCAATATTTTTGAATTCGGTAACGATGGCACATTAACAGGTGTCAGTTCGACTGTCAGCTCGTCCGTTATCGAAATAGATTTAAGAGGCAATTCCTCTCGCTCAAGGGTGGCGGTCTCAGGCACAGGCCCATCAGAATAGCTGTATCCAGTGCCATCAAGGGCTAGTGGATCCGTGCTGGCCTTTTCACTCTCTGGGTTTTGAGTAAAGACGCTGGTTAAGTAATCTGAGGCATTCTCAACTTGTGGAATATCGGCTTCAATCATCTTCAATGATTTTTGTGTTAGCGGGCTTTCATATCCCATGCCCTCTAATAAACCAATGTAGAGCACGCGCGGGTCGTAGAGAGGGGCTTCAATTTCAAATTGTGTTTTTCCGGTGAGAGGTTCCCAAGCCGTTTTCAAAGTGTCGTCGTAGATGACCACTTGCATGTGCTCATCAAAAATTTGCACGTAAAGATTTTGGTTTGCAGGCAGTTTGACATGGTCTTTGATGCTAGCCAGCAGGATCTTGGTCTGTGCCACACAGTTGCTTCCCGGGCCCTCTAAAAAATCAAGAACTTGATGACAGCCTTTGCGGTAAGCATCCAGCCCCTGGTCAAAAAGAATATCCACCATGGCGGTAATTTCATTTTTGAAAGATAAATTATTTTTCGTGTGAACTTTGCTTGCCGCCTCACCTAGCTTTGTCTGGAGAGTTTCCCACTCGCTGTGGGTATGGGCATTGAGAAATTCATCATCCTGTGAATTCAAATCCCAATTGAGGAAAAATTCGCCGTAGTTAGATGTGTCAGCAAAGGTACCGCCATGTTGTTTGAGTTCGATGAGGATACCATTGGCATTGGCTAACAGGTCATCTCGTGTTGGGATTTCAAGTTTTGGTGGCAGCTCACCACTTAATCCCATTGAAGTGGCCCACGTGATTTTGTCCTTGTAGGTCGTCAGATAATAATGTGCCTGATGGAGATTTTGTTTGGCCTCTTGAAAAAACACGACGGCTTTGCGCAGAGAGGGCGCTTCGTTGAGGTAGCAGGAACCTTGTAAAATATCGAATCGATCGAGACTCGCCCGCGCCTCCTGCATTTCGACTTGCCAGTGCGCGATGTCCAGCCCTGTGCGGCTACAAAGATTGAGGTTGGCCGCAATGACACCATCAATGGGGCCGTCATCGCCGTCAAATGCCGCTTCTTCTTGTACGAGAGCGGCGTATTCGGACTCAAGCTGTTTATAAGCTTGTCTTACGCTGTTAATGTCTGTGAATCGTTGTGTCATATTTTTACCGTGCAGAGTAAGTGCGACACTAAATTATCGACTCATTGACGGTAAAAGTTGCGCTTATTTTAGGTAACGAATTTTAAATAGCCAAATCAAATAGCCAGTTTTTCTGGCAATTGAGTTTGAATTGAATCCGGCACTTCCAGGTATTTTAAGCGCCCGGACGTCCCGTGCAAAATCATGATGTCGCTGCGTTTGAGTTTCCAGGTTTTGGCCAGAAAGGCGATGAGGGCTTCATTGGCTTTGCCATCGATAGGTTGGGCGGCAATGCGGATTTTTAGCGCGTCGCCTTCCCAGCCGATGATTTCACTTTTTTTGGCCCCTGGCTGAATTTTAACGGTGAGCCTCACGAAAAATTAAATCGCCCCCAAACGCAAGCGGTGGCCAATATCGTAAAGGGAACCGACCACGAGCATTTCGATGAGCATGATGGCGAGTCCAACGATCATCGGAGAAAAATCGAGTCCCGTACGCATGAGAGCCGCTGGCAAGCGTTTGCGGACCTGGTAAAAAACGGGTTCAGTCAGGGAGCGAATCACACGCAGGAAGGTTCCCACGCCTGGACTGTAGGGATTGGGTCTGAGCCAGGATACAATAATGGCAGCCAGGACAAGCAAACCATAAAAATACAAAACTGTATGCAGGAGAGTCGCAATCGTGAGGAGAATGCGGCCAATGAGAATTGAGGTCATAGTTTAAACTCCAAATGCCGCGCTCAATTCCTTGGCGCGTTCTGAGGCTCTGAGAATACAGGCCTCCACGGTTTGGGTAAAGCCTTTCTGATCAAGAACTTCAAGACCCGCTAAAGTGGTGCCGCCTTTGCTAGTGACTTTGGCTGTTAGGCTGGAAGGATCTTCATTTGCATTGATCAAAACATGGGCGGCTCCTAGCAGGGTTTGCAGCGCTAGTTTTTTGGCGGCGGCTTTGCTTAGTCCCGCCTTGATGCCTCCGCTCATGAGGCTGGCGGCAAAGCGGTAAACAAAAGCGGGGCCAGAGCCTGAAAGGGCTGTGACGGCATCAATAAGCGGCTCACGTTTAACTTCGATGACGTCTCCTGCGGCCGAAAAAAGTGCGAGGGTATTGGCCAGGTCAGTCTTGGTTGCTGTCTTTGTGGCAAAAATCCCTGTTGCTCCATAACCGAGCATGGCGGGCATATTAGGCATAACGCGAATCAGGCGTGTTTTGGGGCCCAGTTTTTTGAGATAAAAACGAGTCGTGATGCCGGCAGCAATCGTGATGACGAGTTGATTTTTGAGGTGAGGTTTTAAACTCTGCAAAACTTCGTCCATTTGTTGGGGTTTGACACACAAAATCAAGATGTCTGCCTTTTGTGTGAGACGGACGAGGGAATCTGTCAGGGCTATGCCGTAGCGCTTGATCATATCTTTGGCGCGAGCCGGATTGACTTCGAAGGCGGCTATTTTTTTCTTATCGACTAATTTCTTGGTCAAAATTCCTTTGATAAGAGCTTCTGCCATATTGCCAGCGCCAATAAATCCAATGGAGGTTTTAAGTGAGATTTGTTTTTTCATTTTAGCGGTCTCCAAAAATAGCAGTGCCCACACGGATAAGTGTGGCGCCTTCAGCAATTGCCAAATCAAAATCATGACTCATGCCCATGGACAATTCTGTGAGCGTGCCAGAAAATTTTTTGGTTTGGTTGAGAGTGTCGAGCAAGTGTTTGAGTGTGGCAAATTCACTGCGAGTCAGATCTTTGTCAGTTGTGGCTGTGCCAATTGTCATGAGGCCGTGGATAGACAAAAAGGGATTTGTGCTGAGGCTCGCAGCAAAGCCAAGCAGATCCTCTGGCAGGCAGCCCTGTTTTTCGCCATCACTGGCGAGTTTGACTTCGATGAGGCAGGCTTGGGGTTGACCCAGCTTGGCCGCTTGTTTGGCAATGGCATCTGCCAGCGAGGGACGATCAAGAGAGTGAATCAGTGTGGCTGTGCCGACAACATCTTTGACTTTGTTGGATTGCAAATGCCCGATGAAATGCCAGTTAAGGTTTGGGTGAGTCAGAGCGTTGGCTTTGGTTTGTAATTCCTGTGCGTAATTTTCTCCAAAGTCGACTTGGCCAGCCTGCAGGGCTTCTTCGATCATTTTTACAGTTTTGGTTTTGGAGACAGCCATGAGTTTGACGCTGCCAGAGTTCCGCCCACAAGCCTTACAGGCAGCGGCAATTTTGATGCGGACTTTCGTCAAATTGTCAGCAATCAAACTCATGCCAGAGTCTTATTGGAAAAGTGTGTGAGAGGCAAAAGGTTTCCCTCGCCCCATTAACTCTGCTCTCTCTTCAAAGCATTCCCAATGGCGTAAAAGCTAAAAGTTGTCAGAAATAAAAATAACAACGGAAACAAAATGAGATGCGGATAAACCAGGTAGGCATCAAAGCCTTCCTTGGCTAGCGTGCCATAGCTGGCTTGCGGCGGGGCAAGGCCCAGGCCAATAAAGGATAAAGTGCTCTCTAGGGCGATGAGTGCCGGAATTTTAAAAACCATGGCGACGATGAGGGGGTCACGCATTTGCGGCAGAATGTGTTTGATGGCAATTTGCCAATTGGGGACACCGAGCGCTTTTGCTGCCGTGACGTAATCCATGCTTTTGTATTTGAGACTTTCTTGCCTAGTCAGTCTGGCAATACCGAGCCAAGAGAGTGAGCTGAGTGCAATAACGAGGCCCATTAGATTGCGGCCAAGAAATAAGCCCATCAAAATATAGAGCAGTAAATCAGGAATGGCATAAAGAATATCGACAATGTGCATGAGGAGGGTCTCCACTCTGGCAGGTCCCAAACCGGCGAGGAGTCCCCACAAGATGCCAATACCCAGCGCGATGACGGCAGCTGCCAGACTGATGATGAGAGAGACGAGGCCAGCTTCGATGAGCCGCGCGAACTGATCGCGGCCAAGAGAATCTGTGCCAGCTAAATGAGTCAGACTGGGTGAGAGTAAAATGGCACCCGCATTTTGTTCTAAGGCCTCCTGCACTGTAAAAAAATGTGGGAACAGGCCTGCGCTGATGAGGTACAGAAGAAACGTGACGCAAGTGATGGTGAAGAATCGTTTCACAAAGTTTCCTGTAGGGGATTGATTTTCCGGGCAAGCCAATCAGTGAGTAAATTGAAGGTTAGGAGAATGCTCGCAAAGACAGCGGTCAGTCCCATGACAAGAAAGTAATCGCGATCGATGATAGCCAAAATAAAATGCCGACCAAGCCCAGGAATCGAAAAAACCGTTTCGACAATAAAAGAGCCAGTCACAAACGTAGTGGCAATGGGTCCGAGTAAAGCGAGTAACGGATTAAGGGCGTTGCGCAAAACGTGTTTGATGAGCACGACTGATTCTTTAAGCCCTTTAGCCCTCGCGGTTCTTGCATAATCGCGCGTTTGCTCTTTGGTCATTTCTGTCAGTAAAAATTCCGTCATCAAAAAATAGGGGCCGATAGCGAGCGTGAGAATGGGCATGAGCAAGTGAGAGGGGCCGCCCCAGAGCGCGGGGGGAAGCCATTTGAGCCAAAGTGAAAAAACCGTGATGAGTCCAATGGCTTTTAGAAAACTGGGCATTGCCACAAAGAGACTGGAGAAAGCGGTAAAAAATAGTCTGAGGCGAGTTGAGTTTTTTAGAGTGAGTATGAGAGCTGTGAGCACAGCCAGCATGAGAGCTGAGAAAAACCCAATGGAACCAATGGTGAGAGATGCCGGGAGGGCTTCTTTAATGATGTCACTGGCATCGCGGTCGACATACTTTAAGGATGGACCCAGTTTTCCGTGCGACAGGTATTTAGCATAGGACACGCTGTCGCGAAAGACCCATATCCAAAAAGGTAATTCTCCGCGTTTGGTGAGGTCATACTTTTGGTAGAGGTTGGCTTCAATTTCAGGCGGCAGTCCGCGATCAGAATCAAACGGGCCACCGGGCACCACGTGCAAAAGCAAAAAGGTGAGGGCGAGCACTGCAGCCAATGTGAAGAGTCTGGAAAAAATGTCACGAAGGAGCCAGCGCATAAACGTCTTTATTCAGCGATGCGGATTCTCAAATGGCAATATCCAAAATCGGCGCTTCAATATCTGTCATCATGAAATGCCACCATTCAGAAGGCAAGGGGGCAAAGCCATAGGCAAACATTGTGGATTTTAAAAACTCCCGATTGGCGATGATGTCAGATGAAAGATCCGGATAATCGCTTGCGGCCTGCGGAGAAAAATCATCGAAAGGTGTGGGCATGGCGAGCTCACGGCCATGAGCATCGATAAGTGTCACGTCGACGGCGAGGCCCCGATTGTGCATGGAGCCAATTTTTGGATCGGCAATGAAGAGGGAATTCGGGCACGCGTTCCATAGGGCCCATTGGACGGACACGGGGCGGTAAGCATCCCAGATTTTGAGGCCGATTCCGGCTTTGCGCAAATCCCCAACAACGCACTCAAGGGCCTCAAAGATATTTCGATGGGCATAGGCATTTTGAGAGGCATAAAGTGACTTTCCTGTTATATTGTGAGTAGTTGCGTAGCGAAGATCGATGACTGCTTCTGGCAAGGCTGTATTTAAATGAATGAATTCTTTGGGGAAACTCATATCTTAGCGTAATCAATTAGATGACGAGAGTAAACTCTCATGACAGATGTGTCGATAAATTGAATGGTCCTCCATATAATGATGGGGGAGTCATTTCAGTTGCGTCATTCCCGCCTTCGCGGGAATGACATTGTTTTTGAATTCTTGGAGCATGAATGGCTGATTCATCAGACGAAAAAACTGAAGACGCGACCCCCAAACGACTGCGTGAGGCGCGCAAAAAAGGGCAGGTTGCCAAGAGCAAAGACTTGACAGTCGTATTCGAAATGATCGTGGTTTTTTCTGTCATGGCCATCACCATGGATGACATGGGGCACGAACTGCAATTACTCATGCGTAAAGCCTTTGACGACATTGCGCGCCCAGATTTTGGCTTTGCCGAAATGAAGGATGTTGGCAAAAATTCCTTGATTGCTTTGGCAGTGACTTTGGCGCCTATTTTGATTTCGGGGTTTATTTCCGCTCTAGTGATTGGCTTTTTGCAAGTGGGGCCCCTGCTCACTGGTGATCCACTTATACCTAAATTTGAAAAACTGAATCCCATTGAAGGGATGAAAAACATGTTCAAGATTGTGACGCTCATCGAGCTAGTCAAGAACATCCTCAAAATATCTGTCGTTCTTTACCTGGCTTACATCACGATCAAAAAGTTCATGCCATCCATTTTGTTGGCTTCTAAAATTTCTCTTTTGGATTCGGCATCGATGACAGGTGGGATTATCGCCAGCTTTTTTCTTAAGGTCTCACTGGTGTTCTTGGTAGTGGCGGCCATTGATTTTGCCGTGCAGCGTTGGAACTACATGAAGAACATGCGCATGAGTAAAGATGAGGTCAAACGCGAGTACAAGCAGGATGAGGGTGACCCACACATCAAGAGTGAACGTAAACACATGCACCGCGAAATGGCGATGGGTGGCGGTGGTAAAAAGAACGTTAAGAAGGCGGATGCTGTTGTCTCCAATCCCACGCACGTGGCAATCGCCATTCAATATGACAGAGACGAAATGGCGGCTCCAGAAATTCTGGTCAAGGGCCAAGATGAAGCGGCTGAGGCGATTTTGCAGATTGCTCGTGAAGAGAATATTCCCATCATTCGCAATATTCCTTTGGCTTGGTCGCTCTTAAAAGTTGGCGAAGGCGAAGCGATTCCGGAAGACCTGTATGAGCCGGTGGCCGAAGTTTTGAGCCTGGTTTACGAAATGAGTGAGAAAGAAACCGCCAAAAAATCGGCTCAAAAAAATGCTCAGCAGCGCCAGAAAGAGGCAGGATCACCAAGCTCCAAGCCAGGGATGTTCAATCCTTTAGGCTAATTTCTTCCAAGTTGCCGAAATCTCGACTTCTTTCTTGATCTCCCTTGTCTCTCTGGTACGCTCTCCAGAAAATAGGATGACTTTATGACTTTTCGCATTCGCTTGGCTTTTTTATTGGCTATTTTTGGTATTGCCGCTTGCACAAAAACGGATGCCAAAGATCAGCCGACTTCCCAAAAACCAACTGAAACGGCTAAAGATCCCCGTACGGACAAATTATCAGGGCCAGAGGCTTTTTATCAGGCACAATTTGCCATAGGCGGCGAATTCAAGTCCGAAGACTATGCGGGCAAAAAACTCGTGTTCGGTTTTTTCAGTGTGGAGCATCGGGATTCTGCCGATATGCTCAAATCGATGGCCAAACTTAAATCGTTTGAAGCCAGCCACCAGTTCAAATTATTTGCGGTCAGTTTGGATTCAGGTCGCGGCGCCGATGCAGCGGCTTTTGTTAAAAAGCTTGGGCTTGAGCTTCCCGTTTTGGTTGATTCTACCAATCTAGATTTGGCCACCAAGCTCAGTGTCGAAAATCAGGTGGCACTTGTGGGAACCGATAACCGGCACACCCCAAAGTTTGGTTTTAAAAAATATGTTTTCAATCAAATGCCGGGCGGCGAGGACTTGTTTATTAGCGAGCTCAAAGAGCAGTTGGGCGTCACGGTTCAAAATCCCAATAAGCCATTTCTGGGTATCTATCCGCCAGCGCCTGATTTTGCTTTCACCACGCTTGATGGCAAAACCATGCGGCTCTCGCAGTTCCGCGGGAAATCGGCTGTGCATGTCATTTTCTTCTCGCCGCGTTGTCCGCATTGTCAGCAAGAAATGAACTTCCTGCGTGATAAAGTCTATCCGGAGTACAAAGCCAAAGGTTTGGAGATTTTGGCTTTTTCCGTACTTCCCTTGGAAGGGGACATTCTTAAGCTTTATGAATCTTTCAAATTTACCTGGCCTGTGATCGATGATTCCAAGCGACTCATTCGTAAGCTATTCTCTAATGAACAAGGTGTGCCCGAGAATTATCTCATCGATAAAGACGGGAAAATTAAATTTACCAGCCAAGGTTATTCTGAAGCCAAAGATAATCTGTACGTTATGCAGATTAAAAAAATCTTGGGAATCGATCAGGTGCCGCTTTTGTCAGACACAAAATTTAGCGGGGCCGATACATGCATGGTTTGTCATGCGGATACGCACACACAATGGCAAACGACGTCTCATGCTCATGCCTTTGAGACACTGGTCGTTAAGGGTGAAGAGCACAATGTTGAATGCATTGGGTGCCACACCTTGGGCATGGATGATCCAAAAGGCTTTTCGACAATTAAGGATCCAAAATCAGGCAAGCAAGTGGCCAATACGCCACCCTGGTTCCAAAATGTGCAGTGCGAACATTGCCATGGTGTTGGTGGCCCTCACACGCCGACGTCCAAAGAAATTAAAGCGCCGGACATGAAGGATTCCTGCCTCAAATGCCACACGGCTGAGTTTTCTCTACACTTTGACTTTGATGAACGGCTCAAGGCCATAAATCACAGCAATACGGATATGATTTTGAAGTTGACGCCTGAGCAGCGTCTGGAGTTACTCAAAAAAGTCGCCAAAAAACCGGAGCAATTATTCAATACAAAAATTCGCTATGTGGGGAATGATCAATGCATGACTTGCCATTCGGCCATTCACAAAGGCTGGGAAGGCGGGCCGCACGGCAAAGCTTTTGAGGCTATTCGCGGAACAAGTAAAGAAAAGGATCCTACAGAATTGGCCCGGCGTACAGTCGGTTATGGTGAAGCCGGTGGCTATCAGGAATCGATGAACAAAAACTTTGAATCCGTCGGTTGTGAATCGTGTCACGGACCGGGCGCTGAGCATGTTATTTCCAAAAAGAAAGTCGATATTCGCGGGCTTGGTGATGATTGTCCTTTCTGCGTTATCGAACAAATTTGCTTAAGCTGTCACAGCGCAGATCCCAACTTTAATATTCACAAAGGGCTCGAGCAGATTTCGGCCGAGCATGGGAAGAAGTGAGGCCGGCATGATCGCTTTTTTGTCGGGGCACATTCACGATAAGAGTGAGGATGCTGTTATCATTAACGTGGGCGGTGTAGGTTATGATGTCCATGTGCCCAAACTCATGATGATGGATTTAGCAGGCGTTGGTGAACCTGTTCGTTTGGATATTCATTCACACACGACAGAATCTGGAACGCAGCTTTATGGTTTTTTGAATGGACGAGACAAAACTTTGTTTCGCAAGTTAATCAGCGTGTCTGGTGTCGGCCCAAAAATGGGGTTGGCCATTCTCTCTGGCATGGCCACAGCTAACTTGATTGCCGCATTAGTCGATGGCGATGTGGGGCTTCTGACCCGTGTGCCGGGAATTGGTAAAAAAACAGCTGAGCGTTTGGTGATTGAACTTAAAGATAAATTTAAAAATGAAGTCCTGGTCGCCCGCTCTGAAGCCAGACCGGTGGGGACAAATCGCGATGAGCGTCTGGCAGATGCCCAGCAAGCTCTTGTCAGTCTTGGTTATTCAGAAGCGATTGTGAGCCGGGTTTTACTTGGACTAACACCAGCTGCCAATGATTCTGTCCAAACCGTAATTAAAACGGCTTTGGCTGTTTTAGGAAAATAACATCATGACCAAACGCGCTAATGCTGAACTCGATGCTGACTTTGATCTGCCCGAAGAAATTGTCGTTGAGCAAAATTTGCGACCCAAGACACTGGCCGATTTTGTTGGGCAAGAGCGGATCAAAAGCAAGCTCGAGGTTTTTATTCAAGCGGCCAAAGGGCGCGGGGAATCACTGGACCACAGTTTGTTTTATGGACCACCTGGTTTGGGAAAGACCAGCTTAGCGCACATCATTGCCAGTGAAATGGGTGCACAAATCAAGAGTACCTCTGGGCCTGTTATCGAAAAAGCAGGGGACCTTGCTGCTATTTTGACTGGGTTGGAGGCTGGCGATGTTTTGTTTATCGATGAAATTCATCGTCTCAATCCTCAGCTCGAAGAAATTCTTTATCCAGCCATGGAGGATTATCAGATCGATATTCTCATCGGGCAGGGACCGTCGGCCAAGACAATTAAAATCGATTTGCCGCCCTTCACGCTCATTGCCGCCACCACGCGAGCAGGTCTTTTGACTTCGCCGCTGCGGGATCGTTTTGGCATTGTTGAGCGCCTGCAATATTATGAACATGACGAACTCAAAAAAATCGTTATGCGCTCAGCTGAAATTCTGGGCGTTGCTATAAAAGAAGAAGCCGCCAAAGAAATTGCCCGTCGCTCGCGCCGCACGCCGCGTATTGTGAATCGTCTGCTCAAACGCGTGCGTGATTTTGCGGAGGTAAAAAATCGCGGTCAGGTTGATTTGGCGACGGCCAAGAGTGCTCTGGAATTACTGGATGTTGATGCTGAAGGGTTTGATTTGATGGATCGCCGTATTCTGGAAATTATTATTGAACGGCATGGTGGCGGCCCCGTTGGTGTCGAAACGATTGCCGCTTCACTCAGTGAACAAAAGGATACGCTGGAAGATGTTTATGAGCCTTACTTGCTGCAAGAAGGATTTTTACTCAGAACGCCGCGCGGACGTATGGTTACGGAGAAGGCGTATGCTCACTTTGGGTTGGCGGCACCGATGCGTCAGGAGCTGTTTTAAAGACTGAAGGATCGACGGCAAGCTCCATGCGGTGACCTGACATGAGGGGCGCAAGCTTCACACTCGTGCCGTAGAAATAATCAGACAGCTCGGCGGGAATCGCCCATTCTAGAATTTCGCCGTGTAAATCATGGAAGTAAATTTTACCCGCATTCAAATCGAGTACGTTGTGACCGGCTTTGAGCTGAGCCTGAAAGCCGTCGGCTTCAAAGTGCAGAGTCTGCCAATTTTTGACATCATCCATACCAATTTTGAGTCCACCCGTTGCTGATAGCGAAAGCTTGCCACCGTCCAAAGGGAGGCCGCGCGAGCCAATGATAGGGATGTTCTCTTGTCCAATTTCTCCTGAAACATGGGCCGTAATGGCTTCACCGGCTGGCGTGCGGAAAGATTTGAGTACGGCTCCTTGCTGAGGTTTTAATTTCGTTGCTTCTGCTCCATTGTCAGTGCTGCCTTGAATCGGATCGTCTGTCAGTTCCAGCACAACGTCTTCAAATGGCA
>Ga0209824_10001445_pt1 | contig 13316 bp, 10 predicted proteins | sample VDWuncwatermetaG_FD_184124 | JGI IMG/M metagenome (GOLD analysis project Ga0209824, IMG submission 184124) | Wastewater microbial communities from Netherlands to study Microbial Dark Matter (Phase II) - VDW unchlorinated drinking water (SPAdes)... ... | reverse complement strand
TCTTTTTCTGCTGCCCTTGATTCTTCTCCAGGCAGCAGGCATCCGGAAACCAATTCGCGCTGAAAAAGCCATTGGCGTACCATTTGGGGTGGGGCTCGGTACCCTCTATTCCCTTACGACAATTTCAGGCCCCCCCTTGGCTCTCCTCTTTAACAATCAAGGCTATCCAAAACAAGACTTCCGTGCGGCATTGGGGATCATTCGCCTAACAGAGTCTTCACTCACGGCCATCGCTTACGGGTTTATCGGTTTCTACAGTGCCGGCAGCATGGAAATAATCCCCTATATCGTTCCCAGCGTCATTATCGGTATTCCACTCGGTACCTATCTGATCCGTTTGATAGATCCTGAAACATTCAGACGCATTTGCATGGCGTTCGACGGGCTGATAGTAGGATTCGGTCTGTCTCGAGTGTTAGTTGAGTTAAACCTTGCGTCCACCCTAACAACCTACAGCATCTTGTCGATCGTAGTCCTGATAAACGGCTACCTGCTGTTTCGATTTTTCCGAGATCGCCCAGATCCCCGACAGATCCCTTCTTGATATCTCCCGTTAGTCTTTTGTCACGGTAGTCTGTGACTGGAAAAACCTACCTGGCTATGACCGTTGTAGGTACTTGAAGGTTGAACCATTCACACCTAGCATTTTCTATTGTTCGAAAGAATATATAACTTCTTTATTAGTAATGGCTTGCATGATCGATCGTGCAGGCACGACAGTTGCTTAATGCGCAGGACATTGTCCCTAGTCTACTAAAGCCAGCTAGCCATATCGCACTTCATGAGTGAGGAGTATTTCATATGCTAAGACCGAAACCTTTGATCATTCCGGTTCTCCGGAATCTCACTATCGCATTGGTCTCCTTGTTAGTTTTGAGTACCATCGTCCTCCCACTTGCCGGGTGTAGCGACAACGGACAGGGTGGACCGAGCATTTCCTCCCTCTCTACGCCGACGGACACTCAACCGAGTGAGAACACAGAGCCCGACACTACCTCTACTGAGACCGCTACAAATGAACAGGACGATCCGACGATTTCTACAGCACCTACAGAAATCGAACCCTTCCCGAGTGAGGTTGCAGAGGCAGATCCTGAACCTCTTGTGGCAGGCCCTGAGGGAGAAGCCGTACCCTTCACTCCAACCGATGCCACCGCGCGGTTAACCTGGGCTGTAAACCCTGATCCCACAGTAACCGGTTACCGTGTCTATTACGGGAAGGAATCTTCCGGAGAACCAGCCTCATGCTCCTATGAGACAAGTCAATCAGTCGAGGCTCCACCAGCTATTATTACTGGACTCGAGCCTAATACGCCCTACTTCTTTGCCATCAGTGCCTTTGGAGGCGAAGAAGGCGAAGCAGAAAGTCCCTGCTCAAATGAGGTCCTCATGATCTCATCTCCAGCCCAAGGCTAAACACACCGCTCACTGAGTCATCACTGTTTCAGCGCTCCCCTGGGTCTCGCCAGGGGAGCGCATCTCTTCATTGACCTCTACTCGCTGATTTGTTAGCCTCCAGCTCGATCAGACTACTGCCAAGAGTATACAACCAACAACTACGTGTGCTTTGATCTCTATGCCGAAAGGATCGTCCATGGCCGGTTTAGCTGCTTCGCCTGAATTACTTAACGCCTTACACAACAAGGCAACCCAACTCCGCATCAACAGTGTGCGGGCCACCAGTGAGGCTGGCAGCGGCCACCCTTCGAGCTGTGCTTCAGCTGCCGATATCGTGGCCGCCTTGTTTTTCTCCGTCATGCGCTACGATCCTCAGAATCCTAAAGCACTCAACAGCGATCGCTTCATCCTCTCAAAAGGACATGCGGCTCCACTGCTCTATGCCGCGTGGGCCGAAGCCGGGCTCTTTCCGACAAGCGATCTCTTAAAGCTACGCACCTTAACGTCTGACCTCGAAGGACATCCCACTCCCCGCTTACCATTCGTTGATATGGCCACAGGCTCACTGGGGCAAGGACTTTCGGTTGGGGTCGGTATTGCCTTGAATGCCAAGTTCGTCGACAAGCTGGATCACCGCACCTATGTGTTGATGGGAGACGGTGAATCTGTCGAAGGCTCGGTGTGGGAAGCAGCCGAGGTCGGACGGCAGCACGGGTTAGATAATCTCTGCGCTATTGTCGATATCAACCGGCTTGGCCAGAGCGATCCCACGATGTTGCAGCACGATATGGACGCATACCGTTCCCGTTGGGCCGGATTCGGTTGGCATGCGATGGTCGTCAATGGTCATGATCTCTCAGCGCTCCTGAAGGCCTTCGATGAGGCCGCTCGCACCAAAGGACGGCCCACCGTGTTACTCGCCCAAACATTTAAGGGCAAGGGTATTTCGTTCATGGAAGACAGACCAGACTGGCACGGTAAACCGCTGAAGAAAGGCGAAGAGACTCAGAAGGCGATCGACGAACTCACACAGCAATTGCGCCCAAACGGTGCTGCGGTTCAAATCCACAAAGCTTCCGCTCCAAGCGCCACTCCCGTCACCATCGGCACGATACCGCCACCACCTTACAAACTTGGCGACTCCGTCGCCACGCGTGAGGCCTTTGGTGCGGCACTAGAAGCCTTAGGATCGGTCAACCCCCTGGTTGTTGTGCTGGATGCCGACGTCAAAAACTCGACCTATACGGATAAGTTCGGCAAGAAATTCCCCAATCGGTTTTTCGAGAATTTCATTGCAGAGCAGAACATGGTCGGAGCCGCTGCCGGTCTGGCTGCATGCGGCAAGATCCCTTTTGCCGCCACCTTTGCCTGTTTTTTGAGCCGTGCGTACGATTTCATTCGCATGGCCGCCATCAGCGGCTCAAATATCAAACTCGTCGGCACACACGTCGGCGTGAGCATCGGTGAGGACGGCCCATCACAAATGGGACTTGAAGACATCGCGATGATGGCTGTGCAACCGAACGTGACGGTGCTCTATCCTTCGGATGGCAACTCGACCTATCGCTTGCTCGAAACCGCTGCGCAGCACAAAGGGATGGTCTATATCCGTGCGGGAAGACCGAAGACCCCGGTGATTTATGGACAGGATGAACGATTCCACATCGGCGGCAGCAAAATCATCCGGGAGAGCACGTCAGATGTCCTCACCATTGTGGCCGCAGGCGTCACGCTGTTTGAAGCGCTGAAAGCCCATGATCAACTGAAAGCAGCTGGGATCGCCGTCCGTGTGATTGATCTCTATAGTATCGCACCCATCGACCGGACAACCTTGGTAGAGAGCGGACGCGCAACTCAACGACGAATCCTGACGGTAGAAGATCACTATGCCCACGGAGGCCTTGGTGATGCGGTCCTCAGCGCGGTGAGCACCGAAGGCATCGCCGTCCACAAACTCGCCGTGCGAGAGATCCCCCACAGCGGAAAACCCGAAGAACTCGTGGATCACTACGGGATCGGCGTGCGATCCATTGTCGAGGCAGCGAAGCGGATCATCAAGTAACCGGTCTTCCAGAACGAGCAACCATGATTTATTGGAGCGAGTTCAAAACCGACATTAACTGTGCCAGTTGCCACGGCAAGGACGGCAAGCCAGTCAAGAAGGGTGCACGCGACCTCCGAGACCCGAAGAATACGACGCGGTAATCGGATAGCTATTGGTTCTGACGTGTATCGAAAGGGGTTCCCAAGACAAAGATGAAGGCCTGGAAGAGACCGTTGTCAGAGCAGCAAATTTGGCAAGTCATCGCCTATCAGCACATATATTCACACGACGAAAAGCCGTCCGACCATACGGGCTAGAAGCCATAATCATCCGATTCTGATCCGACAGACGAAGGGGGAGAACGCGGGAGATCGCTTCTCCTCTTCGTCTTTCAGAGCAAACAGCAATCCCCTGAATCTATCAAGATGGATTCGGTGCGACAAAGACCAGCACGCTAAGCCGCCCGCTTGTATGATTCTTCACACCATGCTCTTGCCCAGCTGAAGCCATCGTGCCCTGCCCTACTTCGAGTACTCGCTGCTCGGTGCCGACCTGAAACGTCCCTTGCCCCTCGATCACGATATACACCTTATCCTGATGGCCATGAACATGTCCTTTTTGCTCCTGACCAGGCTCTAAGCAATAGATGTCACAGAAGAACCGCTCCGTTTGAAACAGGTTATTCTTCTTCATCTTGTCACTGCTGAACTGTTGATAGTCGGCGAGTGTAATCACCTTCATCCTCAAGACTCCATCATTGAACACGTCAACGCTATTTATGGGAGATGGGACAGCAGTTTCTGATATGACTGCTTGAGTTCGTTCAGAGCCGTCGTCATCCCCTCCTGCACGTCATGCCATTTGGCATCCGTGGCACCCTTCAATTCGTCCAACCGCTCTTTGGCACCATCTTTCTTCTTCTCGAGCTCATGCAGTGACTTCTGTAGCTCCGCTCGTGTCGTTTCAGACGCTTTTGTCACTTTCCCACGCAGTTCGACGATTTGCCGTTGAAGCGCCACCAACTCGTCATGCGCTTTCCGCTCAATCGCCTCCTTTTGCTGAACGGTATACTCCTTGGTCGCCTCAATCGTCTCGCGGGCCTCTTTGACGATCTTCTCGGTCCCAGCCTTTGACTCAGCGGCGACGCCCTGCGGGACGCTTAATCCGGCGATTGCCACCCACAACACCCCCATCATGAATGGATATTGATACATTATCCCCTCTCAAAACAGACAATTGTATAGTCGGCGACCATTTCCAAGTCACAACCACTCAACTTTCCTCGGGAAGCAACCGACAAAGGACGGTCATCGATAGATAGTCCTCATTGAGGAGCCCCTCTATGCCTTCTGACACCCAGCCGGCCGCGAGTCAACTTGAGCAGCTCGAACAGGCCTTGGTTCAGAAAATTAAAACCGGCGACGTCGAACTTCCCTTGCTCCCGCAAGCCGCCAGCCAGGTGATGGCCCTGGCATCGGATCCGTCTGCCGATGCGGCCAAGCTCTCAGCATTGATTCATCAAGACCAAGCACTCGCCGCACACGTTCTCCGGATTGCCAATTCCCCGGCCTACATGCCCCGCAGTCCAGTCGTCTCGCTCCAGCACGCTGTGGCCATGCTAGGCATTACCTTGCTGTCCGAAATCGCCTTTACCGCATCCCTGAAAACCGGCGCCTTCAAAGTACCAGGATACGAAGACGATGTAAAACAACTGTGGCGCCACTCCCTGGCAAGCGGAGCCTTCGCCAAGGAAGTTGCACGCATGAGGCGAGTCAACGTCGAAAGTGCCTATCTCTGCGGTCTCTTGCACGCCATCGGAAAGCCCGTCGTCTTGCGAACTGCGACGACCCTTGCAAGTCAACAGCGCATCGCTCTTGAGAAACCCGTCCTGTCTGGCTGGATGGCCGGCTATCACACCGAAGTGGGGTCCATGATCGCCGACAAGTGGGGCCTCCCCAAACAAGTCGCAGTGGCCATTCAGTACTACGGAGACTACGACCATGCGACAGAGTTCCGTCAGGAGTGCCTGCTGACCTGTGTGGCCAATCGATTAGCCAGTCATCTTCTGACACCTGACGAAATGCCGGAGGACACCCTTCGCGATCATTCCGTCTTCGCTGAATTAAACCTGTACCCTCAAGACATCGATAAACTCCTGCTGACAAAAGATCAGGTGTTAACCATTGTGAATGCCATGAACCTATGAGTACACCAAGCACGTATGACATCATTGTGATCGGAGCAGGTCCCGCTGGACAGAAAGCGGCAGTCCAAGGCGCCAAGGCCGGTAAACGGGTTGCCCTCATCGAACGAGAACGCGGGATTGGAGGCAGCTGCGTCTATCGTGGAACCATTCCTAGCAAAACATTACGAGAAAGCGCTCTCCATCTCGATCGACTCAAGCGGGCAGGAGAAGCATTCCAATTCAGCCTGAAGCCGGATATGCACATTGCCACACTCTTGAGCCGTCTTGAACACGTCGTTCAGGCGCACGACTCGTTCATGAGCCAGCAACTTCGACGCAATGGTATCTCCCTGCTTCACGGCCGAGCACATTTCTTGGATGCGCACACCATCGAGATGCAAACCGTCGATGGTGCACAGCAACAAATGACAGCCGGGACCATCGTCGTGGCTACGGGATCGCGTCCCAGAAGTCCCAAAGAGATTCCCGTCGACCATGAACATATCCTCGACAGCGACTCACTTCTCTCCATGCTGTACCTACCGCAATCGCTGACGGTGATCGGTGGTGGGGTCATCGGTTGCGAGTATGCGTCCATCTTTGCCTTGCTCGGGGTTGAGGTCACTCTGATCGACCGTGCACCCTATCCTCTACAATTCATGGATCGAGAGCTCGTTGATCAGTTTGTGCAAAGCCTCGAACGGTACGGCAGCCACTATCGAGGCGGATGTCAAATCACAGAGGTTCGGTGGGACCTGGCGGCGCATGTCATCGCGACCTTGCATGACGGAACCATGGTGAAGAGTGAAAAGATGTTGGTCGCCCTTGGGCGCCAAGCCAACATCGAAGACCTGGAGCTCACGGCAGCCGGCGTCACGGTATCGGACAAGGGGTTAATCCCGGTCAATCAGTATTGTCAGACCAATATCGAGCACATCTACGCCGTGGGTGATATGGTCAGCGGTCCGGCACTGGCTTCCAAGGCCATGGAACAGGGGCGACGAGCAGTCCGGCATGCGCTCAACCTCCCAGTAGGTGATGCCGCTTCAACCATTCCACTCGGTATCTATACGATCCCTGAAATGTCCAGCATCGGCTTGGATGAGAAGAGCGCACGAGAACGGTATAAAGATCCCCTGATCGGGCGGGCGAAGTTTGAGGAAGTCGCCCGTGCGCAGATATCGGGAGCCGGCTATGGCCTCCTTAAAATGGTAGCTGACCCGGACGGGGAGCGACTCCTTGGCGTACAAATCGTCGGAGATTCGGCTACGGAACTGGTCCATCTGGGGCAATTAGCACTTCAGAGCTCCTCAACGATCGAGTCCTTTATCGATAATGTCTTCAATTTTCCGACCTATGCCGAAGCCTATCGCATTGCCGCGCTCGATATTCTTGGCCAAGTGGCAAAACGTCGAACGGCCAAAGCCGCGTAGTGGTCGGTCTAGAATCAAACCCGAAATGGAATGAGCACTGCTGCCAAGAGGTAACCGCAAGTGAGGCACGCACCAACGAATAGTCGTTGACCAAGCCCCCTGGAGCACCCTCAGCCCTGCCTCTCATCTTCTGTGAAAACGCCGTCAACCGAATTCTTCACGATGTGATCAACCCCTGTCATCCTGCCTGAGCCAAGGTCACCGGCAAGTTTGCTGCACGTGGTGGCTTGCGTAGCGTGATTGAAGCAAAGTATCCGTAGGTCTGCTTCCTTCCGCTCCTCGCACATACTCCGCACAGAGTTGTCGACCTACGCCCTGATCTCGCAGCGAACATCCCCCCTGTCTTTTCCAATCCTGACCAAGGCCGATAACTTCGGTGCGGAGCCCCCCCAGGGCCACTCTTTCCTGCTCTCAACCATCCGATTCAGTACGTGAACAGCTACGGGTGCCCTGCAACAGGGCTCGCCATGACTTATACCGGAGACACCCCTCCTAAAACTGGACGTGCCGGCCCATGGAAGGTTAGCGACATGATGCGACTGATTCCGGCCAGAGAGAAAGACCTGAGAAAAGCTCATTGCCTTCTTATATGGAGCCTCATCGGGTTGGCCTTGTACTCGCCACCCGCCCTGCAAGCCCTTGCTGCTAATCCAGACCCGCAACAAAAGTCGGCTTCCGATCTGACTGAATTGAGTCTCGAAGAACTGTTAAACGTTGAAGTAACCTCCGTCAGCAAGCAAGCCCAACCGCTCTCACAAACAGCAGCAGCAATTTTCGCGCTAACCCAAGAAGACATCCGGCGCTCTGGCGCCACCAGCATTCCGGAAGCGCTCCGGATGGTTCCCGGTCTGCAAGTGGCCCGGCTCGATTCAAACAAATGGGCAATTTCATCGCGAGGTTTTAACGGCCGGTTTGCCAACAAACTGCTCGTCTTGATCGACGGTCGTTCCGTGTACACGCCACTCTTTTCGGGGGTGTACTGGGATGTCCAGGACACCTTGATGGAAGACATCGACCGCATCGAAGTGATTCGCGGACCTGGCGCGACTCTCTGGGGCGCCAACGCCGTCAATGGCGTCATCAACATCATCACGAAAAAAGCAAAGGACACGCAAGGCGGCCTCGTAGTGGGAGGAACAGGAACCGAGGAACGCGGGTTCACGGGCGTACGATACGGGATGGCACTGGCCGAAAACACCCACGTTCGAATGTATGGAAAGTTTTTTGCCAGAGACAATCACGCCACCGTCACGGGCGATCCAGGTACCGATCACTGGCAGCAAGCACGCGGCGGCATGCGCCTCGACCACACCACAAACAATGGCGATACGCTGACACTGCAAGGCGACTATTACAATGGAGACTACCGGGAGCGCCTCACCGCACCCACCCTGGTCACCCCGTTCTCCCAAACCTCGGATACCAAAACCCAGGTGAGGGGAGGGAATTTTCTGGGGCGCTGGACCCATGTCGTCTCGCCGACCTCTGGGTTCTCCCTACAACTGTATTACGACCGCAGCGACCGATCGAGTCCTCTGATCGCAGAAAAGCGCGATATCGCCGACGTCGATTTCCAGCATCACTTTGCGTTAGGCACCAGACAGCATGTGGTCTGGGGCCTCGGCTACCGCTTCACCAACGATCAGCTGGTCAATAGCTCAACTGTTCAATTTTTGCCACGGAGCCGGCTGCTGAATCTCTGGAGCGGATTCCTCCAAGATGAGATCACCTTGCTGCCGAAAGCCGTGACTCTCACGCTCGGCACCAAAGTCGAATACAACGACTTCACTGGGCTAGTCGTCCAACCGAACGGCCGACTCCGCTGGACACCCACCCCACATCAAACGATTTGGATATCCGTCTCGCGAGCCATCCGTACCCCTTCACGGGCGGAAGACGATGTGCGCATTAACCAGGTCACTATGCCCCCAAGTGCGGCGACGTTAGGATTGCCGTCTGTCGCAGCCCTCGTGGGCAACCGCGGGTACGGCAACGAGAAATCCTTGGCCTATGAAGCCGGCTATCGCAACCAGCTCACCAGCACCCTCTCGGTCGACCTGACCGCCTTTTACACTCGATACACCGATCTTCGTACGACTGAGCTTGGAACGCCGTCACTCGAAACCAATCCGGCCCCCGCTCATCTGTTGCTCCCGTTCAATGCCACCAACAAGCTGCGAGCCGAAACCTACGGCCTCGAAGCCGCCGTGGAATGGCACCCAACTGAATGGTGGCGCCTTCAACCGTCCTATACCTACCTGCTAATGCACCTGTATACCGATCGCACCACCGACCCCTCGGCGGGAAACGCCAAGGGCGAAAGTCCTGCGCACCAGTTTTCAATTCGGTCCTTGATGTCACTGCCTTACAATACCGAATTTGACCTGTGGGGCCGCTATGTCGATCGACTTCCCGTCGCGCAAATCCCATCCTACCTGACTCTTGATGTGCGCCTAGGCTGGAGACCAACGAAACAATTGGAGCTCTCGCTCGTGGGACAAAACCTACTGGATTCCCATCGTCCGGAATTTAGAGAACCGATCCTCACCACCTTGCCGACGGAAATCCAACGTAGCGTCTATGGGAAAGTGACCTGGCGGTTCTGATGAATCCGCACCGCATCACATGTCGACGAACACACCAAGAGCACTACCGTATTGCTCCTGTGAAAAGAGCCCTTGTGCTGCTGTGCAGCGCCTGCACCCTGCCCGTTATCGCCGCCACTCATCTCCCAGAAGACCTGACCGAGCTGGGTTTGGAAGACGTGCTGAACATCGACGTGACATTGGCATCTAAAAGAAGCCACCCGATCGTGCACACCGCCTCGGCCATTTTCGCGATCGCGCAGAAAGACATCCGGCGCTCCGGTGCCAACCGCATTCCCGAAGTGCTCCGCATGGCCACGAAGCTCCATATGGCAAAGCACAGTTTTTTCGCAAAGCACTACGCCGACATCAAGCCTGAGTTTATTCAGAGTGCCGTCTCTCACGTTTAATGAGGCGCATTCGTAAATGCCGATATGGCGATATTGAACAAGCAGAACACGAGTCACAGCGGAATGTGGGCCACGGTGCATCACGCTCTCCCGTCTCGGAAGAGCAGCACTCGTAGCAGCCTATGCCTCGCACTCATCACCATCTGTGGCATGATCCTCTGCTCAACGGGCCACGTCCCTCTCACGCAGGCACAGGAACCTAAGTCCGAATATATCCTCAAATCCGCATTCCTCTACAATTTTGCGAAGTTCGTGGAATGGCCAACAACCACGTTCCCTGAGCGAACCACTCCCTTCATGATCTGTGTGTTGGGGAGCGATCCGTTTGGGGCGAGCTTGGACGCCATCGCTGGAAAGACGGCACAAGAACGCACCATCGTCATCACACGACTTCAATCAGGCGCCGCAATGGACAGGTGTCATATACTGTATGTCAGCCCAGGAGAGGTAACTCAGACCAAAGAGATCCTTCGCAGCCTTCACAACACACCCGTGCTCACGGTGTGCGACGTGGAATCCTGTGCAGAGGCGGGCATGATGCTCAATATGCGATTGGTCGACAACCGCGTACAACTTGACATGAATGTGGAGGCCGTGCAGCGCACCCTGCTGAAAGTCAGCTCCCAGCTCATGAAGCTTACGCACATCGTCAAAGGAAGCCCCTAATTATGAGTACACGGTGGCGCTCGTTCAGTCACTGGCCTGTTCAGCGGAAATTGACGGGAATGGCTTTGCTTTCAACAGGGCTCGCGCTATCCTTAGTCCTCCTTGCCTTCGTCGTGAATGATCTGGTGTCGTTCCGCCATACGATTGAAGGACGTATGACCGCATTGGCCGAAGTGACCGGAATCAACAGTACAGCCGCGCTCACCTTTCGAGATGAAAAATCCGCAGCCGACACATTATCCACACTCAGGCAAGACCCTCACATCGTGTTTGCCGAAATCCTTTCCTACGACAAAACAACCTTCGCCAGGTATGAGCGATCCGAGAAGACCCGTCAGGCCACGACACCTCGCCACACTGCTCGCTCCATCGAACTGACAGGTACAACGCAGAGCCGCGTGGAGCATCATCTCCTCGAACTCGCAACGCCCATCTCTTTGGATGGGCAGATCATCGGCTGGGTTCTTGTTCGGTCCGATCTTGATGAAATGGATCAGCGTCTCAGGCGGTCGGCCCTGATCGCGCTGGTCATATTTCTTCTGTCAAGCCTGGTGGCTTTCGCCGTTTCTCGACGGCTCCAGCGCACCATTACCAATCCATTACTCAATCTGGTTGCCACCACACAAGCCGTCTCGAACACCCAGGACTACTCACTCCGCGCGGAGCGCGTCCCTCCCCATGATGAAGTTGGGATCTTGGTCAATGGGTTGAATGCGATGCTTGAGCGTATTCAGCTTCAGCACAAACAACTCCAGGGGCATCGAGAAGAGCTAGAGCGCGAGGTGGCCCAGCGCACGGCGGAACTGGTCAAAGCCAAGGAATCTGCCGAAGCCGCGAATATGGCCAAATCACAGTTTCTCGCCAACATGAGTCACGAGATTCGCACCCCGATGAACGGCGTCCTCGGGATGACCGAACTCTTGCTGACCACGCAAATGAGCGAGCGCCAACGTCACATGGCTCAAACCGTCCAACGGTCCGGGACCGCACTCCTGGGTATCATCAATGACATTCTAGACTTTTCCAAGATCAAGGCAGGCAAGCTGGAGTTGGAGCAGATCGAGTTTGGCCTCCGGCAGACCCTTGAGGAAGCCGTAGAACTCTTCGCCGAACCAGCGGGCAAAAAGGGGGTCGAGTTGACCTGTTTCTTGCCGAACGAGATTCCTGATGCGGTCATCGGCGATCCAGTTCGGCTCAGACAAGTCCTATTGAACCTCTTGGGTAATGCCATGAAGTTTACCGAACGAGGGGAAGTGTCCGTCCGGGTTCACTGCCTTTCGCAGGAAACAGACCGGGTGACGTTGAAATACGAGGTGCGGGACACCGGAATCGGGATTCCCGAAGCAGCGCAGAAGCGCCTCTTTACCGCCTTTTCACAAGCGGACGGCTCGACCACGCGTCGGTTTGGCGGCACAGGACTCGGCTTGGCCATCGTGAGACAGCTGGTTCACTTGATGGGGGGGGAGGTCGGCATCGAGAGCGTGCCAGGCCAAGGATCCACGTTCTGGTTCACCACACAACTGGAGTACAACCCGACGCAGCTCTCAAATGAAGCTGCGCCGAGTCGGTCGCTCGCAGGCACCAGAGTCCTGATTGTCGACGACAACGCGACCAATCGTTTTATTCTCGAAGCGCAGTTACAGGCCTGGGAAGCCGAGACCATCAGCGCCACCAGTGCGGCAATGGCATTAGATCTATTAAAACAGGCCGTGACTGAGGGCACGCCCGTCGATCTGGCGATCCTCGACATTCACATGCCTGACATGGACGGCATCGAGCTCGCCCGCGTGATGAAAGCCGACCCCGCACTCCGGACCATTCCACTGCTGGCCCTCAGTTCAGTCGAACCGGACTCATCTTCGGGACAGTCAGCATCATCGAACTTTTTTGCCTGGCTCCGAAAACCGGCCCGACAGTCGATGCTTCGGGATTGCCTCCTGCGGCAACGATATGCCTCGGCAGAGGCCACGCCGATCACGGCATGCGCAACCCCAGCCCCCACAGTCAGCAACAAGCGAGTCCTCCTTGCCGAGGACAACCCGGTCAACCGTGAAGTAGCGTTGGGGATGTTAGAGTTTCTGGGTTACCACGTTGACCTGGCCGAGAATGGCCAGCAAGCTGTTGAGGCCGTATCGAGGCAACGCTATGATCTCGTGTTCATGGACTGCCAGATGCCGGTCCTGGACGGGTTTGCCGCAACGGCCGCCATTCGCCAGCATGAAGCTTCGATCGGCAGCGGTCACCATATCCCCATCATCGCCTTGACGGCCAATGCCATGGAAGGTGATCGGGACAAGTGCCTGGCGGCTGGGATGGATGATTACCTTTCAAAGCCTTTTTCGCAAGAAGGCTTGCGAGCCGCTCTCCAACGTTGGATGGTGACGAAACCACTCGAACATCAGCCCGCACCTCAGGTGATGTTTGCAAGCAAGAGCACCCATCATGATCCGTTGAGCGTTCCGCTGATCGACGAGTCCATATGGAACAACTTGCTGGCCATGGAACGATCAGAACATCCAGGCGCTGTGCAGACAATTCTTTCCCTCTACCTCTCCGATTCCAGGCGGCTGATCCTAGAAATCCGCAAAGCTATTC
>Ga0209824_10001440_pt1 | contig 13366 bp, 10 predicted proteins | sample VDWuncwatermetaG_FD_184124 | JGI IMG/M metagenome (GOLD analysis project Ga0209824, IMG submission 184124) | Wastewater microbial communities from Netherlands to study Microbial Dark Matter (Phase II) - VDW unchlorinated drinking water (SPAdes)... ... | reverse complement strand
CGAGCGCCGAGACGACCTGCATCTGACCCTGGAGTGTGTACTGGAACAGCAGCACCGACAAGAGCTCCGTGCCGATGCCCGCGAGGAGGACGACCGGCGCGACGGAGCGCGAGAAGACCGCGAAGAGCGTGAGCGCCGCGGCGGCCATGACCGGTCGGACCAGCGGGACGAGCACTCGCCGAGCCATGTAGGCCCAGCTCGCGCCGTGTGACCGTGCGCTCTCCTCGAGCTCGGCGTGGATCTGGACGAGCCCGCCGGCCATGACGCGCACGCCCAGGGGCAGACCGCCCGTGACGAAGGCGATGACGAGCAGCGCGGTCGTGCCGTAGAGCGGGAGCGGGAAGAAGATGTAGGCCCACAGGAACCCGAGACCCGCGACGACGCCGGGGATGGTCCACGGCAGCCATGCCACCAGATCGAGCGGGCGGCGGAGTGGATGCTTCGTCCGGGTCACGATGTACGCGATGGCCGAGCACAGCGCCACGGTGACCACCGCGGCCGTCGCGCAGACCCAGAGCGTGTTCGTCAGACCCCGCCAGAGCCGCGGGTCCGACACAAGGGCGGTGTAGTTGTTCAGCGTGAGCATCTCGGGCTCGAACAGTCCGAAGACCCGCGTGAACGAGCCGAGCAGGATCTGCGAGATGGGCAGCGCCGCCGCGAGCACGAAGTAGCCGGCGCAGACCGCGAACGCGACCCAGCGGAACGGTCCCAGGCGCACGACGCGCGGCCGGTACCCCTTTCCCGAGACGACCACGAACTCGCGGCCCCGCAGCACGCGGTTCTGGACGAGGACGAGTCCCAGCGTGAGCGGGATGAAGCTCGCCCCGAGCGCGGTCGCGAGCCCGTAGTTCACGGGATAGTCCTGGATCGCCGAATAGATCTTGTTGGTGAACACGAAGATCCCCGCGCGCGTGCCGAGGAGCACCGGGACCTCGAAGGACTCCACCGCCCGGATGAAGCTCAGCATCATGATCGCCAGCACCGAGGGCGCGATGAGCGGCAGCGTCACGGTCAGCGCCGTCCGCATCGCTCCCGCGCCCGAGGCGCGAGCCGCCTCCTCGAGTGACGCGTCCATGCTCCGGAGCGCGCTCGTGATGAGCAGGAACATGAACGAGACCGAGCCCAGCGCCATGACCCAGAGCATCCCGCCGATGCTGTAGACGTCGAACGGGGCGTCGCTCAGCCCGAAGATCTGCCGCGCCGCGACGTTGATGGCGCCCGTGCGCGGGCTCAGCAGCAGGATCCAGCCGATCGCCTCGAGGATGCCCGGAACGAAGTACGGCGTGATGATCAGGACCTCGAGCGCGCGACGGAACGGAGTGTCGGTGCGCGTGACGATCCACGCCAGCGCCAGGGCCAGCGCCGCGGCGACGAGCGTCTTGACGCCCATGAGCAGCACCGTGGTCGCGAAGAGCTTGTAGGTATCGCCGCTGGTGTAGGCGCTGACGTAGTTGTCGAGCGTGAGCTGACCGGGCAGGCCGGGCCGGCTCGTCCAGAAGCTGCCGAAGAGGAGCATCCCGACCGGATAGAGCACGAGCGCGCCGGTGAACAGCGCGACGCCGGCCGCCGCGACGAATCCCGGTGTCATCCGCACGCGGTGCCGCAGGGCTCGGCGCCGAACGGGGAGGGCGAAGCTCGCGGGTGCCGCGAGGCCCGCTTCCGTCGGCGACGTGCCGGTCACCGTTCCGCTCCTACTCGCGCACGACGAAGACGTCGGCCGCGCGGCAGGCCAGGTACGCGCGCTCGCCCGGCTCCACCGCGGTACGCGCCGGCGCGCTCACCTTGAAGATCCGATCGTCGACCGCGACCTCGTACTCACGATGATCGCCGTAGTAGACGGCGGAGCGGACGACGCAGTCCCAGACGTTCTCGTGGTCGGGCGAAGGGCCGGGCCGCAAGGTCAGGTTCTCGGGCCGGACCGAGACGAGCATCTGCTGGCCGACCGCGGGCGCGGCGGCGCCGCGCCACTCGCACGAGATCGCGCGCGAGCCGTCCCCGAACCGCAGCGATACGATGCCGTCCGGCGCGAGCTCGCGCGAGACCTCGGCGGGCAGGAAGTTGATCGACCCGACAAACTCGCTGACGAACCGCGTGGCCGGCGCCTCGTAGATCTCTTCGGGCGTCCCGATCTGCTCCACGTGTCCCTGTCGCATGACGACGACGCGGTCCGCCAGCGCCATGCTCTCGGCCTGGTCGTGCGTCACGAACACGCTCGTGATGCCGGTCCTGCGCTGCAGCTCCTTCAGCTCGGTCCGCATGCGGACGCGCAGCTTCGCGTCGAGGTTGCTGAGTGGCTCGTCCAGCAGGAGCAGCCGAGGCTCGAACACGAGCGCCCGCGCCAGCGCGACCCGCTGCTGCTGGCCGCCCGACAGCTGCGTCGCGGAACGCTGGGCGAATCCCTCCAGGCCCACGAGCGCGAGCGCCCCCTCCACCTTGTCCGCGATGGCCGCGCGGCGCGCGCGGCGCGCGCGCAGCGGGAAGGCGACGTTCTCGAAGACGGTCATGTGCGGCCAGATCGCGTAGCTCTGGAAGACCATGCCGATGCCGCGCCTCTCGGTCGGCACGAAGACGTTGCGCGTGGGGGAGCTCACGAGCGTCCCATCGATCGTGACCTCGCCCTCATCGGGCTCTTCGAGGCCCGCGATCATCCGAAGGCTGGTCGTCTTGCCGCAGCCGCTGGGGCCGAGCAGCACGAGCAGCTCGCCCTCGTGGACCTCGAAGCTCACGCGGTCCACCGCGCGCACGGCGCCGCCGGCGAACTCCTTGGTCACTTGGTCGAAGATCACCGCCGGCATGGCCTCGTCCCTCTCACCCACGCCCGGTCGTCGCGGGGCGGTCACGCCTGCGCCCGCAACCCCGTTCGCGGATCGACGGCGTCCTCGCCGCGGATACCGGTGCACTGCGCGATCACCGAGCGCATGCGGCAGGTCGCTCCGGACAGCGAGAGCTCCGCCTCGTACGCGCGGTGGATCTCCGGATCCTCGTCGGCGTACTCGATCTGCGCGCCCTCGACGTCGTAGGAATGCCCCGTGGTCCAGCCGAGCGCGCCGCCGAGATCCCACTTCACGCTGCCCCACCGCAGCGCCAGGTACCGCGCGGGCTCGGCGCCGGTGTTGAAGTGCTGGTGGAACCACCCCTGCGGCGGCACGAACATGCTCCCGGGCTTCCAGTCGGAGCGCGTGGGCGTGCCGCCCCGCGGCCAGAGCAGCGAGAATCCGGTGCCGCGCAGGAGGACGACGTGCGCGCCGGGCCCGTGGAAGTGCGCCTTCTTGTACGTCCCGACCGGGAACTCGGCGACGTGCGCATGCGTGGTGTTGCTCGCGAGCTCGAAGCGCACGCCCTTGCCCGTGCCTCGCGCGGGATTGCGGTACAGCTCGAGCGCGCGGACGTCGGGGACGAAGTTCGTCTCGAGGATGCGGCCCGAGTAGAGCGTGCCCTTCGCGTTGAAGTACGTCGGCTCGCCGCCGAAACGGTCGGGGAAGGCCAGGGGAGCGTCGAACACGAAATCGGCGTCGTGGAAAAGGTTCATGACGAGCGGCGCGCTCGTGACGGCGAGGAACCGGGCGGGGCGCGTGCCCGCCACGTTGTGCAGGCGGTGCCAGGCGTTCAGCGGGATCGCGAAGAGGCTTCCGGGACCCCACTCGAACGAGACCGGCTCCCCTCCGTCGTACCAGACCGAGGCCGTGCCGTTGCCGGACAGCACGTAGACCGTCTCCTCGTAGAGGTGGCGCTCGGGTTCCAGGCTCCGGCCGGGGGCGATCTCGCACACGTACGCGCCGTTCGTCCCCCCGGTCCCATCGAGGTCGATGAAGGTGCCACGGCCCCCCGTGCGCCGCCAATGGCCGAGCTCGACCGTGTCGAGATCGTCGATGGCGAAGCCGCGCAAGACGGGGATCCCCTCCCGCCGCTGGAACTCCGCGTAGGTGTTGACCGCCTGTAGCCGCTCGGCGCTCTCGACGATCTCGGCCTTCACGGTCGCTATTTCCCGAGCAGCTTCTTGAGCTTCTCCAGCTCCTTCGGGTTGCGGCTGTCGAGCGTGTAGTCCCAGCCGTACGCGTCGAAGTACTCGAGGCCCTTCTTGGGGTACGAGTACTCGGACGCCCAGGCCGAGTTGTCGACGTCGGTTCGCGCGCTCAGCGTCTTCTGCGAGCCGTGCCAGACCTCCTGGCCCTCGCGCATCGCCATCCAGTTCGCGAACAGCGCGGCGGCCTTCGGGTGCGGCGCGCGGTCGAACATCACGAGGAGACCCGAGCCCGAGGTGACGGTCCCAGGACCGTCGGGGAGCCCCGAGACCACGGTGATGGGGAACCCCTGCGTCTTGAGCATCTCGATCTGGTCCGCGCGCAGCGCGATCGTGATGGGGTACTGCCCGCGCGCGTTCCAGTCGGCGAGCTGGCTCGGGTCGCCGCTGATGCCGGGCTGCTGGTCGACGTACAGCTTCTTCACGAAATCGTCGCCGAAGGTCTTCCACAGGTAGTTGGACGTCTCCCAGCCCGTCCCCGCGCGCACGGGGTCGAACGCGGCGATCTTGCCCTTGAACTCGGGCCGGAGGAGATCCTTCCAGCTCTTGATCTGCGAGGCGTCCACGTACTTCGTGTTCACGATGATCAGCGTCGTCGCGTAGTTGCCGAGCCGGACGATGGTGTCGCCCTTGGGGTCCATGTACCAGACCTTGCCGCCTGTCCATTTCGAGCCGTCCGTCGCTTCGCGGTTGATGAGGATCGGCTTGATCGGCGCGAGGAAGCCGTTGGGGTACGCGACCGTGTACATGCTCTGCGCGCCGCCGAGCGCGTTGTCGATCGTGTAGAGGCCGGCCTTGCGCTCCGCCTCGACCTTCACGAGCAGGTCCGCCGTGGAGCCAAGCGCGATGTACTCCATGTCGATCCCGAAGCGCTCCTTGAAGCGCTTGGGGAGCTGCTGGCGCGTCTCCGTCGTGGGCGGCCCGGAGATGACGAGCTTGCCCTCCGCCTTGGCGGCGTCGATGAGCGCCTTCCACGCGGGATCGTCATCCGCCGCCGCGGTCGCCGCCGGTGCGCTCGGTCCGACGGGTGCTGCCGAACACGCCGACGCCAGGAGCGCGGCGAGCATCACCACGATCGCGACACGCGTGCGCAGAAGCTTCATCGCGTCATCCCCCCGGCGCGGTGTGGAACACGAGCGTCTTCACGACGACGGGGACCGCCCCGTCGCGCTCGACCTCGCTTCCCACGTCGATGTAGTCGAAGTCCGAGAGACGGACCTCATCGATGGCGATGATGGCACGCTCCGGCAAGAGCTCCTCGTGGAGGATGGCGCCGACCGAGCGTCCGAGGTCGGTGTCGAAGACCAGGACAAGTGGCTGCTCGAGCGACAGGCCCGCCGTGCCTTCGGCGATGCCGGCGGCGAGCTCGCGCAGACGCGTATAGGACGGCTCGACCCGCGCGCTCACCGCGAGCGCGACCGGCCGCTCGCCGCGATCCCGGCGCAGGCGTTCGAGCACGCCGGACACCGCGGCCGCCACGCCGGAAGCGCTCTCGCCGTCGAACGCGAGGCGCGTCACGGCGAGGTCGCGCAGCGGGAGCAGATCCGGGCGCGAGAGGAACACCGTGCTGCCGCTGAGCTGCACGGTGTACTGGCCCGCCCCGATCACCGTCGCGCGGATCCCCTCGTCGCCACGCTCGAGCGGCGGCATCCCCGTCCGGGCGAGTCGCTCGCCGATGGCCGTCCCGAGCAGCGGACCGAGATCGCCGAAGTCGGCGCTCTCGCGTCCGTACACGTACTCCGCGACGCCGCCCGAGACGATTAGCACGTCCACGCGCGGGAGCTCGATTTCCTCCGTGACGAGCAGCTCGCGCGCGAGACCCTCGAAGCGCCCGCTCTCGAGCACGGACGCGAGCGCGTCGGCGAGCGCGTCGGCGAGCGCCGGGCGGTCGACGGGCGCGCCGAGCCGCAGCACGATGCCCGCGCGCTTCGCCACGAGCCGCGCGCCATCCTCGATCTGGCTCACCGCGCCGTCGGGGCCAAAGGCGACCAGGCGCGCTCCGATCGCGAGCGCGGCGGTCGCGACGACGCGCCCGTCGCGCACGACGGCGAGCTTCGTCGTCCCGCCTCCAATGTCGACGCCGAGCAGCGTCCGGCCGCGCGAACGCGCGACGGCGCCGGACCCGTGGGCCGCGAGCAGCGCCTCGAGGTGCGGGCCCGCGGTCGCGCACACGAATCGGCCGGCCTCAGCGGCGAACAGGTCCGCGATCGCGTGCGCGTTCTCCTTGTTCGCCGCGTTCCCGGTGACGATGAGCGCGCCGGTGTCGACGTCGTCGCGCGCGACGCCCGCGTCGGCGTAGGCGCGCGAGAAGAACGCCTCGAGCGCGGCGGTGTCGATCTCGGTCGCGGCGCTGTAGGACTCGGAACTGGCGTTCCTGCGGCCTGCTACTTCGTAGTAGGACTCGGAACTGGCGTTCCTGCGGCCTGCTACTTCGTAGTACGGCGTGAGGAGGATCGGCGAGCGATGGAGGATCTCGCGATCGACCACCTCGTACGCGCTCGAGAGGCGCGCGCCCTGGCGCTCGAGCACGAGGCGCGAGAACACGAGGTGCGTGGTCGACGACCCGACGTCGATCCCGACGCTGCGCAGGACGATGACGTCGGGGCTGTCGATCGGGTGGCCGGTCAGGCCCGCGCGGGCTGTCTCGGGGCGACCTCGTCCATCAGGCTGCGGACGCCCGCCCCGCGCAGCTCCGCCTCGTACTCTTCGCGGACCCTGGGGTCCTCGTTCTCGTACTCGATCTGGTCGCCGCCCTCCATCCGCCGCGTGTAGTGGTCGAAGCCCTCGATCGGGAACTCGGCGTTGTTCCAGCGGAACGCGAGGTAGCGGGCGGGGTCGCCGCCGGTGTTGAAGTGCTGGTGGAACTCCTTGTCCGCGGGCGAGAGCACCGATCCCTCGCGCCACGGGATCTTGCGCCGCGGCTGGCCCTCCTCCCACAGCAGCGAGTAGCCGGTGCCGTTGAGGATGATCACGTGCGCGCCGGCGCCGTGCCGGTGCGCCTTCTTGTACGTCCCGACGGAGAACTGGCTGATGTGCGCGGCCATCGCGCTGGACGCGAGCGAGAACATGCGGTTCGTTCCCTTGCCGCCGCGCGCCGCCCACGTCTTGAGCTCGAAGCTGCGCACGTCCGGGATGAAGTTCGTCTTCCACTGCCGCTGGCCGAGATCCTGCCCCGGGTCGGTGAAGTACTCGCTCTGCGCGTCGAAGCGCTCGCGGAAGCGCCACGGGTTCTTGAAGATGAAGTCGCGGTCGCGCACGAGGTTCAGCATCTTCGGCAGCGACGTGACCGCGTAGAGCCGCGCCGGCTCCTTGCCGCTGGTGTTGTGATGGCGGTGGGCCGCGTTCAGCGGCATCGCGAAGACCGATCCGCGCTGCCACTCCAGCGTGCGCCGCGGGTCGCCGTCCTCCTGCCACACCTCCGTCGTGCCGCGGCCCGAGAGGACGTAGGTGAGCTCCTCGAACAGATGTCGTTCCCCGTTCAGCGTGCCGCCCGCCGGGATCTCGACCACGTACGAGTCCGCATCCTGCTGGTCGGCGAGCGTCGCGTACGCGCCGCTGCCACCCAGACGCGGCCAGGGGCCGAGCTCCAGCTCGTGCAGGTTCGCGACCGCGCTGCCACGGTGCACCGGGACGCCCTCGGCCTCGAGCCAGTGCTCGTACGCCGTGTGGCGCTCCGCGAGTCGAGGCCACTTCGGATCCGACGTCACCGCTTCCCCTCCCCGTTCGGTACAGCGCACTGGTGCGCGAGCCGCACCTCGTGCCGCTCGCGCGCCGAGGTGAGGATAGCGAGGCAGACCTCGAGCGTGGCCTTCCCCCAGCGCGCCCCGGGGAAGGGATCGCGGTCGGCGCGGATCGCGTCGACGAGCTCGCGCAGCTCCGCCCCTCGCGCCCGTTCCGCGGGCAGCACGACCTCGCGACGACCGGCCTCGCCGTACACGGCGAGGCCCTGTGGCGACTGTCGGATCACGCCGCGCTCGCAGCTCACGATCGTGAGGCCGAAGAACGGCTGGCCGCGCTCGCGCGCCGCTTCGTCCTCCCCTTGATATCGGGGCAGCGCGTACTTGCGCTCCGCCGCGAGCGGCCCCGACGGCGCCGGCCGCGGCCCGGTGCGCGGCGCCTCGCGCTGGCCGCCCTCGCCGGTGTCCCAGGTGAGCTCGGTGGCGTTGAAGTAGCCGTACCCGTTGAACGACAGCGTCGCCGCGGCGCCGCCCGCGAAACGCACGAGTGCGCTGAAGCCGCCCTCGGTGTCGAAGGCCGGCTCGCTCCTCGTCGCCGTCGCGGAGACCGTCTCGACGAGTCCACCGCCGAGGTACCGGACGATGTCGACCTGGTGCGGGCCCTGGCGGTACACGACGCCGCCGCCCTGCGCGGTGTCGACCTCGGACGCGACGCGTGGCCGCAGGAGCCAATCGTTGAAGTTCCAGGTGTCGATCTGGAGGGCGCGCCCCAACTCGCCGGACGCGATGACCTCGCGCATCGCGCGGATCGGCCGGTCGTAGAGCTTGGAGTGCCCCTGGACGTAGCGGACGCCGGCCCGCGCGCACGCCTCGATCATGCGGTCGCATTCCGCCAGCGAGATCGCCATGGGCTTCTCGCAGATGACGTGCTTGCCGTTGCGCGCCGCCTGCACCACGTGCTCGGCGTGGAACGCGTTCGGCGTGGCGATCCACACGGCGTCGATCTCGGGGCTCGCGCACATCGCCTCGACGCCCGCGAACGTCGCAACGCCGTATTGCTCGCGCGCGCGCTCGAGCTCGTCGGTCCGCAGGTCGGCGACCGCCGCGAGGCGCGCGCCGTCGTATCCGCGGAACACCGGGACGATCTGACGCGCCGCGACGCCGAAGCCCGCGATGCCGACCCGCAAGCGAGGGCGATCAGCGAGCGTCATACGCACGCTGGCGCACGAGCGCAGCGAGTACAAGCGTAGCGTGTACGCGGAGCACGGCGCTGCCGACGGCCACTGCCCGCTAGGTGGTCGCGGCTACGCCACGCCGCCCGGGAGGGCGTCGCGCTTCCGCACCTGGTACTCCTCGCGCGCCTGTCCGGCCGAGATGTCGAAGGAGATGCACTCGTTCTGCGCCGGGTCGGTCACCAGCGCCATCGGCCGCCCGCCGGCGCGCACGATCTCGATCTGCTCGCGGAGCATCTTGCGCCACATCGTGATGCCGCGGTCCGAGGCCGAGAGGTGCTCTTTCGTGCGGTCGTAGCGCGCCCCCTGCGTCTCCCAGGCCATCTTGTCCTGGCTCTGGAAGCTCGTCATCTCGTGCTCGTCCTCGGCCGTCTTGAGCGAGCGCAGGTGCTCCACCGGGATGTCCGAGTCGCGCTGCGCGATCTCGCGCCCATCGTCGTCCGGCAGGAAGCCCATCCAGAAGATCTGCGTGCTCTCGTCGTCGATGGGCAGGCGCCAGTGGAATGCCTGCCAGCGATGCTCCGGCACGCGCAGCATGTTCGGGAAGACCGCGGGGTGCCCGCGCTCCGCCTCGGCCTGCTCGCCGCCGTAGTACCGCTTCTTGGTGATGCCCCACTCGTTCGAAACGTACTCGTAGCGCTCGATCGGGCGCAGGTAGTACTCGCCGCCGGGGAGGCCCTTCGATCGCATCATCACGCCGTGCAGGTAGTACGTGTGGACGGTGTCGACCGAGTTCTCCTGCGCCTGCAGCCAGTTACAGCGCAGCACCGGATGGATGACGATCTTGCGCGTCCCGTCGGTGCGCGCGGTGACATCCCAGCGCGGGATCAGCGGTGCCGGCTCGGGCCCCATGTACGCGAAGACGAGGCCTCGGTAGCGCTCGACCTTGTACGCCGGCTGACGGACCTTCTCGTTGTAGTGGCTCCCCGGCGGCTCGAACGGCTGCTCTAGGCAGCGCCCCTCGGCGTCGTACTTCCAGCCGTGATACGCGCAGCGCACGGTGCAGCTCTCTTCCTGATAGCCGTAGTAGAGCGACGCGCCACGGTGCCGGCACTGCTCCGCGAGGAGCACGTAGCGATCCTGATCCGCGAACCAGAAGAGCACGAGGTCCTCTCCGAGCACGCGGACGCGCTCGCGCGGCTTCTCGCGGGTGAGGTCCGCCGCGGCCGCGATCGGATGCCAGTAGCGACGGAAGAGATCCCCGCACGCCGTGCCCGGCCCGATCTTCGTGAGGAGGTCGTTCTCCTCCTGCGTGAGCACGCCGCGAGTCTATGCCCAGTACGCGAAGGCCATCCCGCAGCCGGTGCCCGCGGGCGAGCGGTACGTCGGCACGTAGTCGACGAGCGTCATCGGCTCGGCAGCCATCGCGCCGGCGACGGTGACCCACGACAGGATCTCCGAAGTCCCGCCGCGCAGCTTCTCGCGCGGAAGAGCGGCGAGGCGCGCCTCGTCCTTCGCCTTCATCGCGTCGAGCGCGGCGTGGTCGAGCTCCTCGTCGATGATCACGTGGCTGAGGCCGCCCGAGGCCATCACGACGACGCGCGCGTCACCGTCGTACGACTCGATCGCCCGGCGGATCGCGGCGCCGAGCGCGTAGCAGCGGTGCGGCGTGGGCTGGTTCGGTGGATAGAGCGTGTTCACCATGACCGGCACGAGCGGGACGTCGCCGCCGGGCCAGATGCGCCGATAGAGGAACGCGAACGCATGCCCGATGCCGACCTCGGGCCGAAGTCGGTTCGTGCGCGCGACGTCGAACTCGGCGTTCGTCAGCGAGCGCACGAGGTGTTCGCCGAGCGCGGCGACCGAACGGTACTCGGGCTTCGTCGGCGCCCAGCCCGCAATCTCGGCCTGCTGCCATTGGCTCGAGCGGCCCTCGCGATGGGCCATCGGCAGCGTCTCGCCGTTGAAGATCGCGAACGTGGGCATGTTGTCCTCGTGGAACTGCTCCTGCTGGTCGTCGCCGACCACGACGAAGGCGTCGGGCTTCACGGCGCGGACGCGCTCGCCGAGAGAGGCGATCGCGCGCTGGCATGCCTCGTCACGCTCCCGCCAGCGGTCGGGCTCGAGGTCGCGCTCGATACCGGGCTTCGCGCGCTTCGTCAGGCCCGCGTAGTCGAGCCGCGGGTCCGTTTCGTCCTTCTTGCGGAAGACGTCCCAGCGGTCCCAGCGGACGCTGAGCTGCGGGCTGTGCGAGGTGCCGATGCCGAGCACGACCTTCGCCATGTCAGTCCTCCCCTCGCTGCAGGACGTGGTAGCCGTGGCGGCGCCGCGCCTCGCCCAGCGGCGTTCCCGAGAGCGCCTCGTCGAGGATACGGTCCTCCGTCGCGACGATCGCGCGCGCGGCCTCGAGGACGCGTTCCTCGTGCGCGCGCGGCACGACGACCACGCCGTCGTCGTCCCCGAGGACGAGATCGCCGGGGCGGACCTGCACGTCGCCCAGCGAGACCGGCGCGCCGACCTCGGCGAGCTCGACGCGATCCTTGCCGGTGCGCATGAAGCGGCCCGACGAGTAGATCGGGTAGCCCAGCTCGCGGGCCTTCGCCGTGTCGCGGCACGCGCCGAAGATCGCCGTGCCGGCGATGCCCTTGGCGTGCGCGAGCGCGGTGAGGATGTCGCCCCACACCGTGCAGTACAGGCGCCCGGCGTTGTCGAGCACCGCGACCTGGCCCGAGGTCATGTCGTCGATGTAGTCGCCGACCGTCCCCTTCGTCGCGCCCGCCGGGACGTAGCGCACGGTGAAGGCGCGGCCGGCCATGCGCTGACCGGGCCACAGCGGAGCGATCCCGAGCGCGCTCCCGGGGAGCCGCAGCCGGTCGAGCGCATCCGACACGCTCGCGGTCTCGAGCGATCGGAACGCCTGCACGATGGCGTCGGTCACGAGCGCTCCTTGAGAGCGGCCTCGAACGCGCTGTCCTTCATGACCTCGACGACGCTGCGGCCCGCGCGGACCGCCTCGACCATCGCCGCCTCCTTCGCGGCCAGGCGCTCGGCCGCCGCGATGACCTCTTCCGCCCGATCCTGTGGGACGAACACCGCGCCGCTGCCGTCGGCAATCACAAGGTCGCCCGGTCGCACGGTGACGCCGCCCATCTCCACCGGCGCGTTGAACGACTCCATCACGACGCGCCCGCGCGCTGTGACCGGCACGACCGCGCGCCCGAACACGGGAAAGCCCGCCTCGCGGCTGCCATCGATGTCGCGGCACGCGCCGTCGATGACCACTCCGGAGACGCCCCTGGTGCGGGCGGCGTTCGAGAGGATGTCGCCCCAGCTCGACACGTCGGTGCGCCCGGCGTTGTCGACGACGATGACGTCGCCCGCGCCCGCCGCTTCGATGGCCGGCGTCGCGAGATGCGCCGGCGGCGGCGTCGGGCCCTTCGGCACGACCTTCACCGTCACCGCGCGCCCGGCGATCTTCGGGCACGGCCACAGCGGGCGAAGGCCGGTCGTCGCGCCGCGCAGGCCGAAGTGATCGAGCGCGTCGGAGACGGCGCAGGTGTCCAGCTTCGCGAGGCGCTCGACGATCGGGTCAGACATGCGGGGGCTCGGCGGACCGAAGACGCGCGGCGAGGCGCGGGAATACCCGCAGCGCGTTGTCGTGCAGGAGGGCGCGCCGGTCGGCCGCGGACAGGAACGCGATCCGCTCGAGGACCGGCACGAGGTCGTCCGACGGGCGGCCCGTCTCGGGGTTCTTCGTGCTCGTGCCCGAGCCGGGGGCCTCGCTCCCGAACACCATCTGTTCGACGCCGCGCTGGCGGATCGCCGCCTCGAGGAAGTAGGGGTCGTACGCGCAGCTGTCGAAGAACAGATTGTCGCGCCACTCGCGCGCCTCGCGCGTGCGGCGGCGCACGGACATGCCGACCTGGCCGCCACCGGCCTGACCGCTCTGGCCCACGACGCCGCCGCGCGTGCGGCGGCCCGCCTCGAGCGAGCGGCGCAGCGCGCCGCCGCAGTGGCACACGACCACGCGCAGGCGCGGGTAGCGCTCGAACACGTCCGAGTGCTCCAGCAGGAGCGTCGCGAGCGTCTCCTCGGTGAGGTTGTTGTACTGGTAGTTGTGCGGGATCCGCTCGACGCGACGGTCCCGCGTGAGCGAGGGATGCACGATGAGCGTGCAGTCGAGCTCCTGCGCCTTCTCGTACAGCGGGAACCAGTACGGATCGTCCATGCCCGGCGTCTGGCGGTCGCCGCCCGGATCGGGATTCACGATCGCGCCGACGAAGCCGAGCTCCGTGATCGCGCGCTCGAGCTCCTCGAGGCAGCTGCCGGTGTCGAGCTCGCGGCTCTGCGGAAGCTGGGCGACGCCGACGAAACGGTCGGGATGCAGGCGGCAGTGCTGCGCGATGAGGTCGTTCGTGGTGCGCGCCCACGCGCGCTGGATGAACGGGCGCTCCCAGTGCATCATCGCGACCGGCCGCGGCGAGATGAGCTGCACG
>Ga0209824_10001438_pt1 | contig 13377 bp, 16 predicted proteins | sample VDWuncwatermetaG_FD_184124 | JGI IMG/M metagenome (GOLD analysis project Ga0209824, IMG submission 184124) | Wastewater microbial communities from Netherlands to study Microbial Dark Matter (Phase II) - VDW unchlorinated drinking water (SPAdes)... ... | reverse complement strand
TATTTGCCAGGCTTAAAAATGAAAAAGAGCAGTATATGGATCTTGATTTTATGTTCGTGGATGAAGATGTGCTTGATAAAATCATAAAAGACGGCGAAAAAGCCTTTATTGCCGGGTATGAATTTATAGTTCCTTCCGTTTTTCATCTTATAGCCCTTAAACTGCACGCAATAAAAAGTAACAAACAGCGGGAATATAAAGATTTAGTGGATATCATTGATTTGATCAGAAATAATAATATTGATATAAAAAACAGAGATTTTAAGGAATTATGCCTTAAATATGGGACTGAGCAGCTTTATAACAGAATAATAAATCATTTAGCTCCTAGAGGTTAAAATATGAAAAAATTACAATTGCCGGTAATAAAAGAAAGCCCGCTGCCCGGCAGGCCGTTATCAATGGACGATTATGTGAAATTTGTCATGTTTATGAAGCATGCGTTTGGAAAAAGAGCTGAAAAAAAAGACAATAGGCCAATACCAGTTGATGTGCCATTCTACCTATGAAATCCGATATTGAAATCGCGCAAGCTGCCAGGATAAAGCCGATCACGGAAATAGCCAGGGGAATAGGCATCCGCGAAGACGAGCTTGAATTATACGGCAAATATAAAGCCAAAATTGAGCTATCGATTTTAGAGAGGCTCAAGAACAAACCGAACGGAAAATATATAGACGTAACCGCTATTACGCCGACGCCGTTAGGCGAGGGCAAGACTGTTACGACAATTGGTTTGTCTTTAGGGCTTGCCAAGATTGGCAAGCGAGTTTCAACCTGCATAAGGCAGCCTTCGCTAGGGCCTGTATTCGGGATAAAAGGCGGGGCAGCAGGCGGCGGGTATTCGCAGGTCATCCCTATGGAAGATTTTAACCTGCATCTGACAGGCGATGTGCATGCAGTGGGCCTTGCGCATAACCTTTGCGCCGCGTTTCTTGACAATCACATTTTTAAAGGCAACAAGTTAAACATAGATGCTTCAAATATTTTATGGCGTAGGGTGCTTGACGTAAGCGACAGGTCTTTACGCAATATTGAAATAGGCCTGGGCGGCAAAGACGACGGCATACCCCGCAAAAGCGGCTTCGATATTACTGTAGCGTCTGAAGTAATGGCAATTCTTGCTTTGACAAGCGATTTAAAAGATTTACGCAAGCGGCTGGGTAAAATCGTAGTCGCGTTTACTGTTGACGGGAAACCGGTTACAGCTGAAGATTTGAAAGTCGCAGGCGCCATGGCAGTATTATTGAAAGATGCGATTAAGCCGACTTTGATGCAGACATTGGAGCATACGCCGTGTTTTGTGCACGCAGGGCCGTTCGCGAATATCGCGCACGGCAACAATTCTATTATCGCTGACAGGATCGCTTTGAAATTGAACGATTATGTTGTTACGGAAAGCGGGTTCGGCGCTGACTGCGGCGCGGAGAAATTTTTCAATATCAAATGCCGCGTGAGCGGGCTTGTGCCGAATGCGGTTGTTGTTGTCTGCTCTGTGCGCGCGCTAAAGATGCATAGCGGAGATTTTAGGGTTGTAGCAGGAAAGCCCTTAAGTGATGATATTACAAGAGAGAACCCGGATGCAGTTGAGCGCGGCTCATGCAATCTTGAAAAGCAGATTGAAAACATGCGCCTATTTGGGGTTCCTGTAGTTGTTGCCATAAACAAATTTACAACAGATACTAAAAAAGAAATAGAAGTAATACGCAAAAAGGCCATTGACGCAGGCGCGGAAGATGCCGTGTTAAGCGAGGTGTGGGCTAAGGGTGGCGAGGGCGGCACGGAGTTGGCAAAGGCAGTGGATAAAGTAACCAAGAAGCCGTCCAACTTTAAATTTTTGTATCCTTTGGATGTGCCGATAAAAGAGAAGATTGAAAAAATCGCTATTGAGATATACGGCGCAGCAAGGGTTGAATATCTGGCAGAAGCTGAAAAAAAGATCGCGCTCTATACAAAGTTAGGTTATGATAAGCTGCCGATTTGTATGGCAAAGACGCATTTATCGCTTTCGCATGACCCGTTATTGAAAGGCAGGCCCACGGGCTTTACTTTACCTGTGCGTGATGTGCGTGCGTCAATCGGAGCGGGATTCCTGTATCCATTGTGCGGCGAGATGCGTACAATGCCTGGTTTGCCGTCAGAGCCTGCAGGCAATAAAATTGACCTGGATGAAAACGGAAAGGTTGTGGGGTTATTTTGAAAAGTAAAAAGTCAAAATTAAAAAGCATGCCCCGAGCGAAGTCGAGGGGTCAAAAGTATAATATGAAGACGTACCTGAATGAACTGGCGTCCAATGAGCCGACGCCGGGAGGCGGAAGCGCGTCAGCGCTAGCCGGCGCTTTAGGCGCGGCATTGATTGAGAAAGTATGTAATTTTACTATAGGCAAAGAAAAATTTAGGCCTGTTGAAGCAGATATGCGGAAAATATTAAAAGACGCGGCCATTGCCAGAAAGCGGCTTTTGCAATTAGTAGAACTGGACAGAAAGGGCTTTATTCCTGTGGCAAAAGCATATAAATTGCCGAAAAATACAGAGGAACAGAAAATAGTCAGAAAGCAAAAAATAGACGAGGCGATGACGAAGACAAGCGTTGTGCCGCAGGAGATTAAGAAAATCTGCGATGAACTATTGCCATATTGCGATAGATTGGAAAAAGACGCAAATAAGATTTTGATAGACGATACGCGCTGCGCAAGGGAATTATTAAAAGGCGCAAGTTCAGGAGCGAAAAGTTTTGTATGGCAAAATTACTGGACGGGAAACCCATAGCAGCTAAAATAAACGAGCAGTTGGCGCATGAGATTAAAGAGCTGAGGTCGAAATTCGGCAAGGCGCCTTTTCTGGCTGCTTTGGAGGTGGGCGCAAATGAATCTTCGGCCGGTTATATTAAATCGCAGGCAGCGGCCGCAGCGAAACTCGGCATAGGATATAAACTCTATACGCTCGGCGCAGGTTCGACTCAAGCCGAAGTTGAGAATTGCCTGCAGAAATTAAACAGGGATGAAACAGTGACCGGCATTATTTTGCAAATGCCGTTTCCGCGAAATATTGATACAAAACGTATTCAGAGTTTAATCGCGATAGGAAAAGATGTTGAGGCAATTCATCCTGAAAATCTTGGCCGTGTATTCAAAGGCGATTATAAAATAGCGCCTTGCACGGCTATGGCTGCAATAGAACTCATTTTGTCGACCGGAATTGATTTGACCGGTAAAGAAGCTGTTGTGGTCGGCCGCAGCGCTATAGTTGGTAAACCCGTCGCGGTTCTCTTGCTTGAGAAGAATGCGACTGTAACAATTTGCCATACAGGCACAGCCAAGCGCGAAAGATTATCAGACCATGTGAAAAAGGCCGAGGTGCTGGTTGTTGCCATAGGAAAACCTGGATTAATCAAAGGCGATTGGATAAAAAAAGGCGCGATTGTCATAGACGTGGGCACGACAGCTGTCGGCAATAAGATCGCGGGCGATGTCGAATTTGATAAGGCGGCTGAACGCGCAGCGTATATAACGCCTGTGCCAGGCGGGCTCGGGCCTCTGACAACAGCCGTATTGATACGCAATACAGTGGAATTGTTTAAAACAAAATACACCGCGTAGGTGTATTTACACCTACGCGGTGTATTTACGAGTAAAAATGATAAAAAAAATATCAGATATCCTGAAAGAGAAGCCTCGCACATTTTCATTTGAATTTTTCTCGCCTAAAACAGATGCCGGTATCGCCAGGCTTTACGACACCGTAAAAGAATTAGCCAGATTAAAGCCTGATTTTCTGTCGGTAACCTACGGCGCAGGCGGCACAACCAGAGAAACTACGACAAAAATAGTTGATGAATTGCAGAAACGGCACGATATATCAGTGGTGCATCACCTTACCTGCATAGGCCACACAAAAGAAGAACTTATCGATATAATAACAAAGATTAAAGAGATCGGCGTAAAAAATATCCTTGCTTTGCGTGGCGATCCGCCGCAAGGTGTCAAGGAATGGAAGAAAGTTTCCGGCGGTTTTGAGTATAGCTATCAGCTGGTCGAGCTGATTAACGCTTTGCATGATAAATATTTTTCAATAGGCGTAGCCGGTTTTCCGGAATGCCATATGAATTGCCCGTCCAAAGAACTTGACACTAAATATCTTAATTTAAAGATAGATTCAGGCGCTGATTTTGTGCTCACGCAGCTGTTTTTTGATAACAAAGATTATTTCAACTATGTAGAGCGCCTTAAAAAAGCAGGCGTAAAAAACAGGATAATACCTGGTGTGCTGCCTGTTGTTAATTACGAAGGGCTTGTGAAATTCTGCGCTAATTGCGGGGCGACTATCCCTCAGGGCGTGCGCGATATCTTTGAGCCGATAAAGGATAACGAGGAGGCAATGCATAAGGCAGGCGTTGAATTTGCCATAAGGCAGTGCAGGGAGCTACTTGATAACGGCGCGCCTGGATTGCACTTTTATACTTTAAACAGAATAGAACCTGTGCGTGAAATTTTATTGTCATTGCGAGCCCGAACGAAGTGAGGGCGAAGCAAACTCCTTGGAGCGAGTAGATTGCTTCGTCGCCCCTTCGGGGCTCCTCGCAATGACGGAGGTGTCTATGACGATTGCCGATATACAAGCCAAAAAAAAGCAAGGCAAAAAGATTACATTGCTTACTGCCTATGATTATCCTTCTGCAAGTTTTATCGATCAGGCCGGTATAGACATAATTTTAGTCGGCGATTCGCTTGCCATGTCTGTGCTGGGATATGAGTCCACGCTGCCTGTCACTATGGAAGAGATGCTTCATCATGCAAAGGCAGCGCGCCGGGCGGTAAAAAATGCGCTTCTTGTGGGCGACATGCCTTTGGAGGCCTCTAATAAAAGCGTTACTGCCACGGTAAAAAATGCCGCAAGATTCATAAAAGAAGCAGGCTGCGATGCGATTAAGCTTGAAGGCGCCGGCAAAATGCTTGAAACGATAAAAGCGGTGATTAAAGAGGGCATTCCAGTGATGGGCCATGTCGGTTTGACGCCGCAGACAGCAGACAGTTTTAAGGTGCAGGGCAAGGATGCGCAAGCCGCGCAGAGAATAATAGATGACGCAATATCACTTGAAAAAGCAGGTGTTTTCAGTATAATACTTGAGTGCATGCCTGATGAGCTTGCAAAGATTATAACGGGAAAGCTTAGCATACCTACGATAGGAATCGGCGCAGGTATCTGGTGTGACGGCCAGGCATTGGTTACAAACGATATGATTGGCTTATTTGAGAAATTTACCCCGAAATTCGTGAAAAAATACGCGAATTTATCAGAAGAAATGCTGAAGGCGTTTAAGGCGTATAGAGAAGAAGTGGAAAATTTAAAATTTCCCGCAGCAGAACATTCATTCCATATGAAAAAAGAAGAGATAGAGAGGTTAAAATGAAAATAGTTATTATCGGCCCGGGGGCAATGGGGTGTTTATTGGCAGGGTATCTGGCGAAAAGCGGACAGGAGGTTTGGTTGTTGGATAAACCGAACCAGAAACGAACAGAAAGAATTGCGCAAGACGGTATAAAAATTGACGGGATAGGCGCCAATTATAAGATCAAGGTAAATGCGACCGCAAAAGCGGATGATATTAAAAGGCCTGACCTCGTAATTGTTTGTGTTAAATCTCACGATACGGAAGCCGCAATAAAGCATGCAAAACCATGTTTTTCAGAAAACACATATGTGCTCACATTGCAAAATGGGCTCGGTAATACAGAAACAATAGCGGAGATTGCCGGCGAAAATAATGTTATAGCAGGCGTGACATCACATGGCTCGACGCTTTTAGGCGAAGGTCATGTCAGGCATTGCGGAAAAGGCGAGACAATTATAGGAAGATTTCAGCCGTCAGGTAAGCGTCAGTCAAAGCAATGGAAGATACCGCGCCGCACCCTCGAGGATATCGCGGATGTACTGAAGGATTCGGGTTTTCCGACCAAGGTTTCGGAGAAGATAAAAGACATCATATGGTCCAAGCTGATTATAAACGTGGGTATAAACGCCATTACGGCAATAACGCGCCTGAATAACGGCAGGATAATAGAATATGAAGGGACAAGGCAGGTCCTGAAGCAAAGTGTTTTAGAAGCGAGCAAGGTCGCGCGCAGAAAAAAGATTTCATTGGATTACAGCGACCCTGTGAAAAAAGTCGAGAGCGTATGCGCTGCGACAGCCGCGAATACTTCATCGATGCTGCAGGATGTTTTGAAAAAGAAAAAGACAGAAGTAGATTTTATAAACGGCGCGATAGTCAGAGAAGGCGAGGACTTAGGAGTCCAAACCCCTGTAAACAGCGTATTGACGGATCTGATAAAGACAATAGAATCAAGTTATGATAAGCAGGTTTAGCAAAGATGGGGTCAGGTTTAAAACCTGACCCCATCTTTGCATTGGAAGGAGCATATGATTATCATAGGTGAGAGGATAAATACGTCGAGAAAAGAGATAGCGCAGGCTGTCGAGAAGAAGGACGCCGAATTTATAAAACTGGAAGCCAAAAAACAGGCAGAGGCAGGCGCTGATTTTATAGATATAAATTGCGGCACGAATATCCATACAGAGGTCGAGGATATGAAATGGGTTGCCGGGCTGGTTCAATCGGTAGTCGATAAGCCTCTGTGCATAGATAGCCCCAATCCAAAAGCCATAGAGGCGGTATTGTCGATTCACAAAGGTAGGGCATTTGTGAATTCTGTTACCGCCGAGTGGCAAAGGGCAGAGCTGGTTTTACCTCTTGTAAAAAAATATGACTGTTTTGTTGTAGGGCTTGCTGTAAGCGGGTCCGGAGTGCCTGCCACAGCTGTCGAAAGGGCCAATGCGGCAAAACAGATTTTGGAATATATAGATAAATTCAGCATAGACAGAAGCAGGTTGTATATAGACGCTGTGGTTCAGTCTATCGCGACTGACCCTAACCAGGGCCTGGAGTTTTTAAACGGAGTGAAGCTGATAAAGTCATCTCTTGGGTTAAAAACTATAGCAGGCGTCAGTAACATTTCATTTGGTTTGCCCAAAAGGACCGCAATTAACGCATCTTTCCTTGCAATGGCAGTCAGCTATGGCTTGGACGCAGCAATAATAGACGTTATCAACCCGGGAATTTATACCACTCTTTGCGCCGCAAAGCTCCTTACAGGCCTTGACCCGTACTGCCATGGATATATTTCAGCATATAGAAGCGGTAAAATTCATGCATAAATATATAATCAGAGAAAGCGATCTGGTTGAAAAATTTGTAAAGTCATCAGGCAAGGGCGGCCAAAATGTAAATAAAGTCGCGACCTGCGTATACCTGAAGCATATTCCTACGGGCATAGAGGTTAAATGTCAGAAAGGCCGTTCCCAGGCGGTAAATCGTTATTTGGCGCGTACGCTACTGGTGAAAAAGATTGAAAATCTCATATTTGGCAAGCATTCAGAAGAGAGAAAGAGGGTTGAAAAGATAAAGCGTCAAAAAAGAAAAAGATCCAAAAGAGCTAAATTAAAAGTTTTAGAGTCAAAGCGCCTTCATTCCAACAAGAAATCATTAAGAGTCAGCGTTAGAAGCAATTTTTATTGACAAATTATATTGAATGCCATATAATAATTGTCTAATTAGGCAGATTTACGAAAAAGTAATTAAAAGTTATTATAAAGTCTGCGCTAAATGGCACTTTTTAAAAGACATTTATTATGGGACAGCTATATTATATTTCAACTGAAGAGTGGGCAGCTTTTTTAAATGATATTCTGCTAGAATGGTATGTGTACGCGCCCACCAGGCAGGGGAAAAAACTTAATTTTGAGCATATAACAGTTAATAATATTGCTGATATAGAGCTAAGCACTTACCGCGCCAGCCAGCCAATTAAATCATTTCTTTTATTTTTCTATGAGCAAATCACAAATATAACGAAATTTCCTAATGTCAGGGGCTGCGCAGTAATGGGCCTTAAGGGCTGCGATTTAAACAGCCTCGAGACATATGATAAGATGTATCTGGAAGGTGAGTTCGCGGAGCCGTTTTATAAAAGGCGCAGGCAGGATCTGGTTTTGATCGGCTCGGATTGCCAGGAGCCCATTGAAACCTGTTTTTGCACTGTATTGGGCAAAATGCCTTATCCGGAAGAATATTTTGACATAAATTTATCCGCAATAAACAGCGGGTACATAGTGGATATCAGTTCCGAGCGCGGCGAAGAATTCATTAAATCGAAAAAAGAATTTTTTAAAAAGATCGTTGATCGCAGTATATTGATAAAAAGAGAGGCAAAGAGAAGGGCGTCAATTGACGTAGTCGAGAATATAAACAGGCACTTTGACATAAAAGCGCCTTTTCTGGATTTATTGAGGCAGACGTTGACATCCGAAGTCTGGGATGAGCATGCAAAGACATGCGTTACCTGCGGCGGGTGCACTCAAATCTGTCCGACCTGCCATTGTTTTCTTATAGAGGAAAACAAAAATAGAAAGGACCATGCGGTAAGCAAATTCAGGCACTGGGATTCTTGTCAGTATACCGGATTTGTCAGGGTTGCCGGCGGTGCGAATCCAAGGAAAAAACGTCACGCAAGGCTGCGGCACAGATATTTGCACAAATTTGATTACAAACGCGAAAATTACGGATTTGACGCCTGTACAGGCTGCGGAAGGTGCGTTGAGGTCTGTCACGGTAAAATAGATATGAGAAAAGTTTTCAGTGATTTAAAAAAGGCAAGGGTTTGCCCAAATGCTTAATCCATACGAATCGCAGGATGCGAAAATAGACGATATAATTTCAGAGACGCCCGGCATCAAGACATTCGTTATCAGGCCGAAAGAAAAATTTTCTTTCCTGACAGGCCAGTTTATCGAGTTTGGCATAAGAGGCATGGGTGAGGCGCCGTTTACTCCGTCTAGTTCGCCTTTTGAGACAGACCGTATAGAAGTAACTATAATGAAAGCGGGATTTCTTACCGAAAAAATACACTCTTTAAAAAAATCTTCATATGTTCAGATCAGGGGGCCATACGGGAAGGGTTACCCTATCGATAAATTTTACGGCAAGGAGATATTGATCGTAGGCGGAGGGGTGGGGATGGCGCCATTGCGTTCATTTCTTTTAACATTATTGGAAGAGCGAGATAAGTTTAAGCGCGTGATTTTGTGCTATGGAGCCAAGACGCCGCAGGATATCATATACAAGGAAGAATTTACGAAATGGATGAAAGATAAAAGGCTTGAAGTTTTTCGTAGTGTCGATAAACCGGATGTGTCATGGAAGGAAACCGATGGCGTTGCAACAGTTTTGCTCGATAAGTTCAGCGTAGACTTAAATAACAGCGTTTCGGTTGTCTGTGGCCCGCCGATAATGATGAAGTTTACCACTTTGAAGCTGCTTAAGCTGGGGCATTTGCCTGAAAATATATATCTTTCAATGGAAAAGAATATGTCGTGCGGGCTCGGCAAGTGCGGGCATTGCGGCCTTGGCAGGTTTTATGTTTGCCAGGACGGGCCGGTGTTTACATATGAGCATATAAAGAATTATCACGAAGTCTGGGATTAGGGAAGTTAAAAGTAAAAAGGCAAAAGGTAAAAGTGAAGAGACTATTTCTTGATTTGGAAAAATTCGACCCGCGTAAATGCGCCGAATATTCATGTATGAATGCCCTTCTTGAGAGCACGATTTTTACTTATATATGCAGGCATTGCGATGAGGCGCCGTGCGTTAATTCCTGCCCTAAGGACGCACTGGAAAAATTGCCCGGACAGGACCTGAAAAGATTCAATAACAGATGCATAAGCTGTAAATCGTGTATGATAGCCTGTCCGTTCGGCACAATAGTGCCGCAGGTTGTGCCGTATCTGTCTAAGAGGTGCGATTTGTGTATCGGCAGGCTGAAGGGCGATGAGGCGCCTGATTGCGTAAAAAATTGTGATGACGGCGCCCTGGAATATAGAGAAGTGGAAGAATCGCCTGATAAATATGTATACGTTTTGAATGATTACCTGGCTGTTCACTGTATGCCGTGGACTAAGCCGCAAGGCATATAAAAATGAAAAACGTGTTTTATTTCTTAATATTTCCGGGTTTTCTGTTTACAGCGATACTTGGTTTGCTGCTGACATGGCTTGACCGCAAAATCACAGCCCGCCTGCAGTGGCGCGTTGGGCCGCCCTGGCATCAGCCGTTTCTTGATTTTTTCAAACTGCTCGGAAAAGAAATTATCATTCCTGAAGGCGGGTCTGTTTTTGTCTTTTTCTTTGCGCCTGTCGTCGGGGTTACGGCGGTCGCTGTTATTTCAACCGTTCTTTGGCTTGTTTTGATTGCGCCGGCGCAGAGTTTTAACGGCGACCTTATTGTGGTGCTGTACCTTTCGATTATCCCCGCCTTGAGCGTGATATTGGGCGGTTTTGCCTCCGGCAATCCGCTAGCTTCTCTGGGCGCCTCAAGGGAAATGAAGTTGATGCTGTCTTACGAGCTGCCTTTTATTTTGAGCGTTTTTATACCGGTCATATTGTCAGGCGGCCTGATAAGCTTAAACGGCCTTATCGGTTATCAGAAAGAGTCAGGCATTTTTTTAAGGCATATATCCTGTATGCTGGCTTTTATGGTCAGCATCATATGCATCCAGGCGAAATTGACGCTTGTCCCTTTTGATTCGCCTGAAGCGGAGACAGAGCTTGCTTCCGGCGGGCTTGTGGAATATTCAGGCGCTGCTTTGGCGATTTATAAACTTACAAAAGCAATAAATTTTCTGTGCATGCCTCTTTTTCTTACGGTAATATTTTTAGGAGGCAGAATTTTTCTTCTGCCGTTTATCATACTTGTGATAATTATTTTAAAAAATACGAATCCCCGCATCAGGATTGACCAGGCAGCCGTATTTTTCTGGGGGCCTGTGACAGCTGTTGCGGCAATTGCGGTTTTTCTGGCATTTTTGGGGTTTTAGTATGTCTATAAGCAGTAAGGCTTTTACAAAATCTCTGTGGGCGTTTCATGTGTCTGTCGGATCGTGCAATAATTGCGACATAGAGATGCTTGATTTATTGACTCCGCGTTTTGATGTCGAACGATTCGGCATAGTATTAGTGGGAAGCGTCAGGCACGCAGACCTACTATTGGTTACCGGCATTGTTAACAGGAAAGGCGCGCCTAGGTTAAAAAAGGTTTATGAGCAGGCATCCAAGCCTTGCCTTGTTGTTGCAATAGGCGTATGCGCCTGCGGTCAGGGGATATTCAGGGGCGGATACAATTCTTATGACCCTGTCGACAAGGTTATACCTGTGGATGTTTATGTGCCTGGCTGTCCGCCTAAGCCTGAGGCAATTCTTCTGGGTATAAATAAGGCGATAGAAAAAGTAAAAAGTAAAAAGTAAAAAGTAAAAAGGCAAAATTTATGGCTAAACAGTTGATCTTCGATATAAAAGAGCGGCTCGGCGATATCGTGTTTCAGATGGAGGAAAAATCAGGCAAGCGCATCTATCTGTCTGTGCATAAATCCGATTTGAGGCGTGTGGCCTCGGTATTGCATAATGATTTAGGCGCGAGATTTTCAACGGCGTCAGGAATGGATAACATAAAGAATTTTGAGATTTTGTATCATTTTTCTTTTGACGATTCAGGGAAAATAATTTCCATAAGGACGTTTGTCGATAAGGATTTACCGTCTGTTGATTCCCTGGTGCCGGTTATAGGCAGCGGCGCTGAATGGGTCGAGAGAGAGATGCATGAGCTTTTGGGGCTGGATTTCAGCGGCCATCCGGGGCTTAAAAGGCTTCTTTTACCGGAAGATTGGCCCCAAGGCAAGTACCCGTTAAGAAGGGATTTTAAGAATGAATGATAAGGAAAAATTGCGCAAGACGATAATACCCATAGGGCCTTTTCATCCTTTGCAGGAAGAGCCGGAGTTTTTTAAACTGTATGTGGAAGGCGAGACCGTTGTGGATATAGATATAAATATAGGTTATAACCATCGCGGCATAGAAAAGCTTTCAGAGGCAAAATCTTATGACCAGGCGGCTTTTCTCGTTGAGAGGATATGCGGAATCTGTTCCAATGCGCATCCATTGGCATTTTCGCAGGCAGTCGAGGATTTGTTGGGCGTCGAAGTTCCTGAACGCGCGCTTTACATAAGAACCATAATAGCGGAGCTGGAGAGGATACACAGCCATTTGTTGTGGCTTGGGCTTGCCGGGCATTTCCTGGGTTATAATACGGTTTTTATGTGGGCATGGAAGTACCGCGAGCCGGTGCTGGATATATTTGAAATGGTTACGGGAAACAGAAATCATTACGGTATGAATAAACCGGGCGGAGTAAGAAAGGATATAGCTGAAGAGGATATCCCCAAGATTTCGAAAATGATCGCAGAGTTAATTCCGGCTGTTGATATGTTCAAGGGCGCTGTGTTGGATGACCCCGTTTTACACGCAAGGCTTAAAGGCGTAGGCGTTCTCAAAAAAGAAGATGCTGTTGAGTACGCGGCCCTGGGGCCTGTTGCCCGGGCGTCAGGCGTAAATATAGATGTGCGCAAAGACGAGCCTTATGCCGCTTACAACCTGGTTGACTGGAAAGTTATAATAGAGAATGACGGTGATTGTTTCGCAAAGACAAAGGTCAGGATACTGGAGCTTTATGAATCCATAGAGATAATAAGGCAGTGCCTTAAAAAAATTCCCAAAGGGCCCATAGACGCCAGGTTAAAAGAGGTGCCGCCGGGCGAAGGCATTGGAAGGATAGAGGCGCCGCGCGGCGAGTGCATTCATTACATACGTTCAGACGGCTCGAATTCTCCTGTCAGGCATAAAATCAGGGCGCCAAGTTTTATGAGCGTTCCTACGGCAAAGGCAAGTGTGGTAGGCCAGCAGGTCGCGGATGCAACTATAATACTTGCGTCAGTGGACCCGTGTTATTGCTGCACCGAGCGCATGGCGGTTGTAGACAGAAAAAGCGGCAAAGAGGTGATTTCATCGCAGGGATTAGTAAGGTTGAGTCAAGAGAAAACAAGGAAGATAAGTTTGTCATTCTGAGGCCACGAAGTGGCCGAAGAATCTAACGTTAGATTCTTCGCTTCGCTCAGAATGACACAGTAAACGGAAAATAATTATGGAAATTTTAATTTTATCGTTCATAGCCGGTTTGATATGTTTTCTTATTCCGAAAAGGGCTGCTGTTTTTTCGGGCGTTGCGGCGGTTTTATCGTCTTTGGCCTGCCTGGGTTTTTCCGTAAAATTATTTATGGATAAGCAGTTCAGTTATTCGGCTGCGCTATTGCAGGTAAAAGATTTTCTGGTAAAAAATGAACTATTTAAAATTAATACCCTGAATGTTTTTATAACGGGTTTTATATGTTTTTTTGGTTTTCTTGTAATTTTATATTCGCTGGGTTATATAAAAAC
>Ga0209824_10001436_pt1 | contig 13404 bp, 12 predicted proteins | sample VDWuncwatermetaG_FD_184124 | JGI IMG/M metagenome (GOLD analysis project Ga0209824, IMG submission 184124) | Wastewater microbial communities from Netherlands to study Microbial Dark Matter (Phase II) - VDW unchlorinated drinking water (SPAdes)... ... | reverse complement strand
CGCTTGGTCGGTGTCGCCTCGCACAAGGGAAAAGCGCAGACGGATGAGAAGATCCGCCGTGATTACCTGAAACACCTGGAGGCCAAACATCATTGGTAACAAGATTGGTTGACAATTCAGAATCCTAGACTCATTGCCACTCTAAAGCCGTAATCCGCATATCTGAAAGTCGGAGGCAGGGAGCTTCTGGCGGCGCAGCGGCTGAATTTAATGTGGTGGCGCCAGGAGCCGCCGCGTGAGGCCCGTCTTTGTCCCGATGGCGGGCCCTTCGGGTTCCGCTCCGGTGAATTCTGATAGTAGCCGGGATCATAAAAATCACTGCACCACTCGTGAACCCCCTCGCTCATATCATGGAGGCCAAAGCCGTTTGACTCATTGAGGCCCACGCGCTGTGGCCCTCCGGTCTCAAGATCATAGCCCGGATAGGGCCTTTCCCAGGGCGGCTCATCTCCCCAAGGATATTTTTCGCCTTCGCTTTGGCCTCGCGCTGCTCGCTCCCGCTCCGCCTCGGTGGGCAGACGGAAGCCTTTTCCAATGCGCCTGCTTAGCCAGTCGCAATACGCGATCGCATCGTGCCAACTGGCGCCGACGACCGGTTGATCCGGGTGAGAAAACATCGGTTCACGCCAAAAGGGCGGCTCTGGGGCGCCAGTCTCATCGACAAAGATCCTGTACTCGGCGTTGGTTACAGGAAATTTGCCGATCAAAAAGCTATCCACCCATACCCGGCGAACCGGTTTTTCGTTGTCCGGTCCATCCTCGCTTCCCATGAGGAATGCCCCTTCGGGAATCAGGACCATCTCGGGAACAAATTCTTTTTTCCAAGAGGGCATGATAGAAAAGGTTAAAGCAGGAGAAAATAAATTGTCAACAGAGGCAAGGCCCGCTGCGGCGAGCGCCGCTCTCAACCGGGGAAGGATCTACGTTCTGCTTGCCGGCCTTCTATGGAGCCTGGCCGGGGTCTTCAATGAACTACCCCGCAGCAAGCTGACGGGGTATCAGAACAAATCGAGAATCACTTGCTCAATTGTCACCCCCGCATGTCTCTAGCGGGGGTCCAGTCCTAACTTCGCCTGGATTCCCGCTAAAAGCATGCGGGAATGACGGACTTCGTACAGGAAATAAATTCTACGCAGCAAGCTGCGGGGAATTTACTCCGAAGAGATTAAATCCCTGGAGCTCCATCCGCCAACGATTGTTTTTTACCGCTGCTCCTCCTATTTCACTTTTTAGGGGATTCTATGATAGGTTTTGACATTCCATTGTTTCGGAGAAGGAGGGTATAGATCACTATGGATTGGGGAATGAAAAACAGGTTGGCGAGGATTATTAAACCTGAGGATGGCCGTGCGGTGATGCTGGCGGTAGACCACGGATACTTCTTGGGACCCACGAGCGGTCTCGAGGAGCCGCGCAAGACCATTGAGCCGCTTCTCCCTTATGCCGATTCCCTCATGCTCACGCGCGGGGTTTTGAGGACATCCGTGGATCCCGGCTCCCATACCCCGATTGTCCTTCGGGTATCGGGAGGGACGAGCATTCTCAAAGAGCTTTCCAACGAAGATATCACGGTCTCCATCGAAGATGCGATTCGCCTGAACGTCTCGGCCATGGCCCTTTCTATCTTTGTCGGCTCGGAGTTCGAGAAACAGACTTTGGTGAGCCTGGCGAGGCTCGTGGACGAAGGAGAGCGGCACGGCATTCCCGTGTTGGCGGTCACTGCCGTAGGCAAGGATATGGCGCGAGATGTCCGCTACCTCGGGCTCTCTTGCCGCATCGCCGCGGAGCTGGGGGCCCATATCGTGAAAACCTATTATTGCGAGGAGTTCGAGAAGTTGGTCGAGAGTTGCCCTGTCCCGGTGATCATCGCCGGCGGCAAGAAGACGCCTGAGATCGAGGCCCTGGAGCTTACCTTTAACGTCGTGCAGGGAGGCGCCGTGGGCGTGGATATGGGTCGAAACATTTTTCAGTCCGATTGCCCGGTGGGCATGATCCGCGCGGTCAGGGCCATCGTGCATGAGAAGGTTTCCGTGAAGGAGGCTTATAAAATTTACGAGAGCGCCAAGGGGACGAAGGCAAGAAGGGCGGCAGGGTAAGCAGGCGTCTGGTGCTATGTTTGGCTTCGGGGCTCCCCTCGCTTCACGAAAGCAATGAAGAGAGGGACCTCCCTATCCTCTTGGCTCACCGTCTCGTCGGCTGGAAGGTTCGTTCGGGGACTCGCCTCGCGCGCCGAAAGCAATGGGTCAGTGGGTTCTTTGAACCGTTCACTCTCGGTGCTTTCGGCTTGCTCGGCAAGCCCCCTCACTCATGAAGCTCGGCTCGCAGAGGGTTCCAACGCCTCCGAGCCGATGTTCGCTTACAAGGACAGGGAGGTCCCGGAGATGGAAGAGGTCTGGGTGCCTTTCTGAGGGACGGAGGAGTCGAAAGCGAGCGAGGGGAGCGCGAATGAGGCTGCGGACATGCCCTTCGGGATTTCAAATGGCAAATCTCAAATCTGAGATGTGAGATCTGCAATCTGAGATTCCGAGCGGAGCGAGGACGGCCCATCGGCTGCGCTCGGACGAGTCGCCCCCGAGGAGCGCACTTAAAAAAACCATGCGCGTTGCCATGTACTACAACAACCGGGATGTCCGGCTAGAGGAGATGCCTGTGCCCTCCGTCGGCCCCGGTGAGTTGCTGGTGCGCGTCAGGGCCAGCGGTATCTGCGGCACGGACGTGATGGAATGGTACCGCATTCAAAAAGCTCCGCTCGTGCTGGGACATGAAATCGCCGGCGAGATAGCCGAGGTGGGAGCGGGAGTGGAGCGTTACCGTGTGGGCAACAGGGTCTTTGTCTCTCATCATGTTCCCTGCATGAGCTGCCGCTATTGCCTAAGCGGTCACCACTCGGTGTGCGATACCTTGCGCCGGACCCATTTCGATCCCGGCGGCTTTGCCGAGTATATCCGCGTGCCGAAGATCAACGTTGAGTTAGGTACTTTCCTCTTGCCCGAAGAAATCTCTTTTGAAGAGGGCTCTTTCATCGAGCCCGTGGGATGCGTTGTGCGGGCACAGAGATTTGCCCGGCTCCACGTTGGACAAACCGTCCTGGTGATCGGCAGCGGCCTCTCCGGCCTTCTCCACGTGCAGATGGCGCGCGTGCACGACGCGGCTCGTGTAGTGGCGACCGATATCAATGATTTCCGTCTCAAAGCGGCAAGAGAATTTGGCGCCGATACGGTGATCCATGCCGCCGAGGACGTTCCCGCCCGGCTGCGCGAGGTGAACGACGGGCGTCTCGCTGATCTGGTGATTGTCTGCGCCGGGGCGATGCCGGCCATTCAACAGGGCGTCCGATCAGTAGAGAGAGGGGGGACTATCCTCTTTTTTGCTCCGACGGCAGCGGGAGTCGAGGTCCCCATTCCGCTGTTCGAGTTGTGGCGCGATGAAGTCACGATCGCCACTTCCTACGCCGCCAGCCCTCAGGACATTACCGAGGCGATCGAAATGATCCGCAGCCGGCGCATGCGCGTGCGCGAGATGATAACTCACCGGTTGAGCTTAGCGGAGGCGGGTCACGGATTTCAGTTGGTAGCGAATGCGCGGGATTCCATCAAAGTCATTATCGAACCTCAGCGCTGACTCCTACCTTCTTCCCCATCCCACCTTTGATTTTCCACATCGATGAGTAATGGCAGAGAAGGGCTGATCCATATCTCATAGTTTGTCATTCTTTTCCATCGGAGTTCCTTTTTGTCAATATTTGTCACTATTATTGCCCGGATTTTCTCTGGCTAAAAAAGGAAAGTATGTGAAAACAGTTGGTTACAGCTCGTTTTTGTTTATGGCATAGAGATTGCTCACTTGAACAGGCAGGGATGGGTTAAATTATGGGCAATACTCAAGAAGAATTCAGACTTCTAACCCTGGAAGCCGCCGCCGAGATCCTTCAAGTTTCTAAACGGACCCTTATGAGGATGATCCAAAAGAAAGAGGTGCCGGCCTTTAAGGTCGGTGGCCAGTGGCGCATCCGGGAGAGCCAATTTAGAAAGTGGGTTGAGAACAAAGAAAACGGGGTTTCTGAGCTTGGGTAGAAAGGGAAAAATATGGACCAGGTAGCGAAGTGTGTAATGATAGAACAAATGCGAAGATACTGGTGGATATTTTTCTTGGTCTCGGCTGCCCTACTTTTGTCTTGGCCCGTGATGGCCAAAACCATAGTCGTGGGTTCTGTAGGCGACGTGCCGACGGATGAGATCAAAAAGTTTCTGCCGCTTGCAAACTACCTTGCAAAACAGCTTCGATCAGAGGAATTTGACCAAGGGAAGGTCGTGGTAGCGAGAGGAATTCCCGAGATGGCCGACTTCTTAAAGGAGGGAAAGGCGGATCTCTACATCGACAGCCCTTTCCCCTCCGTCGCTGTGAGTCGTGTCTCCGGGAGCAAGTTTTTGCTCTTGCGGGAGAAAAAAGGGCTCAGCGAATATCACTCAGTTATCTTTGCGCGGCAGGACAGCGGCATCAATCGGCTGCAAGAACTCAACAAAAGGATGATCGCCTTTAAGGAACCCTTTTCTTCCTCGGGTTATTTCGTTCCCAAGATGGTTATGGTGCAGCAGGGATTAAAATTGGTTCCGAAGAAAGACGTCTCTAACCCTGTAGGCGCTGGCGAAATAGGGTATGTCTTCAGCAACGATAACGAAAATTCCATGGTATGGGTGCTGAGAAAGAGGGTGGTGGCCGGAGCGTTAGACAATCAGAGTTTTGAGAAAGAGGCGCGCGGAGAGCTTCGCAACTTGAAGATACTTTATAAGACCTTCTCTTTCCCTCGCCATATAGTCAGCTATCGGGCGGATCTCACTGCCTCACTTGTCGCGAAAATTAAGGAGATATTGCTTAAGATGCACGAGTCGGAGGAGGGGGAAAAAACCCTTAAGGAATTTGAGAACACGGCGAGGTTCGACGAATTGCCTGAAAAAGCTATGGTGCCTTTCTTAAAAGCGGGGAAGTTTATTGATGCCGAACTTGGAATCAAATGAATTTCAGTATCCGCTCTAAGTTAATCGTCTTCACCTTTTGCGTTGTTCTCCTGGTAGGAGGGAGCATCTCTCTCTACTCCATTTATCAGGGGCGCCAGCGAATCAATGAGGACTTCCGAAAAGAGGCCCTGGAGACTACGGCTCTAATCTCCGGGAATATCGATAACGATCTCTATTTCCTCAACGTTCATTCCCTGCGCGTGCGATTAGAAAGCGCTCGGGCAAACCCTGATATCAGCTACATCTATGTAACGGACTCGGAAGGGGTGGTGTTGGCCGACGGAACTCAGGAGAACGCCTTACGGGATCAGAAGTTAACCGATGGCTTCAGCCGGGAGATGCTTCGTTCCGACAAGTGGATATCGGGCCTGGAGGGGGAGATACTTAAGGTGGGCGGGCCGGTCTTGACTCCCGACGGTAGCCGTATCGGGCATCTCCAAGTAGGATTTTCACTTGCTGAACCTAAACGAATTATTCGTGAGACAAGCAAATCGAGTCTTTATATCACACTGATCTGTCTTGGCATTGGCGCTATCCTAGCATTCATTTTGTCCACAAACTTCAGCCGCCCCATTTGGTCTATCGTGCAGGCCGCCAAGGAGATTGGTGAAGGGATGCTGGATACCCGTTTGCGAGTCAATAGGCGCGATGAATTGGGTACCTTGGCTGGGTCTATCAACCAGATGGCTGAGTCCTTGCAGCAACGTCAGGCCGAGACCAAGAAGGTGCAAGAGGAACTCCAGGCTCGTTACAAGGAGATGGAAGCCCTCTACGAGATGGGCCAAACAGTTTTGGGTTCGCCGGATCTTAAGACTGTCCTGGAAAAGATGCTCGACCAAGTGCTGTCTATCTTCCATCTCGATATTGGTAATATCCGGATGTTTAGATCCGACGGCAGCATGCTCATAGGGGCCTACAAGGGTTATCAGGATCCCGAAAACGTACGCATGCATCTTATGCGCGTGCACGGGAGCGGTCCGGGAACAGGATCGCTGGTTCCCAAGGTGATTGCCTCCAAGAAAAGCTTAGCGGTGGAGGATGTGCCGGCGGTCGAGGGAATGAGCACGTTTAAAAGAGAGGGGGTCCAATCAGCCATCATCGTACCCATCTTTTCGCAAGAAGAGGGGCTGGGGATTATCGAAGTCGGCAGCCGGACCCCGCGGAAATTCCATCTCAATGAAAGCCATCTCCTGGAGGCTATCGGGAACCAGATGGGCGTTGCCGTGCAAAAGGCCCAGCTCTTCGAAGAGATCCAACAACGGGTGCGGCAGCAGGAGGGGCTGAACGCCATCGCCACGGCCACCAGCCGGTCGCTGGATCTCAAGGAGCTTTTCGAGATTGCTTTGGATAAAACGGTAGAGGTTACTGGGCGCAGCCGGGTCAACATCAGGCTCAAGGATCCCCTGACGGGGAGGGTTGAGCTGATTGCCCATCGAGGGTTTTCGGATGGGGAAATAGAGGAGCTGCGTCGCAGAACACCGCATCCCATGAGCGAAGAAGTCTTCACCTCCGGAAACCCGCTAATCATTAATGATACCGGAGAAAATAGTTCTCGCGATTTTTTAGACCGGAATCGCTCCGTCGCCTGGGTTCCAATTAAGGCAGGGGCGAGGGTTGTTGGTGTTCTAGGCATCTCTGATAATCAATCGAAGCCCTTTTCCGCAAGCGAAGTGGAACTCCTCGAGGCCATTGGGAGCGTGATCGGTGTTGCCATCGAGAACGCGCGGCTGTTTGGAGAGACCAAGCGCAATCTAGAAGGTATCCGGGCGCTGCATGAGATCGACATGGCCATCACCTCCACCCTGGATCTCCGCGATGTCCTGAGGGTCCTCATGGACAAGATAGATCTGTTTCTGCCCTATTCTACTGCCACGGTTAGACTGTTTAACAAGGAGAGCGCGCTGTTGGAGCCGGTTGCCTGCCGGAATCTCGACGAAGCAGAGTGGAAAGTTGCGGCGTGGAAGCCTGGACGCGGTCCGGCCAACGCGGTTTTCGAGTCGAGGGCCCCTTTGATGATTCGCGACTGCTTAAACGATCCGCGCGTTAAAGACCGGGAATTTTTCCGCAAGCACCGGCTGGTTTCCTACCTCGGCGTTCCGATGTTTGCCAAGGAAGAGATCCTTGGGGTGCTATCGTTTTACACTAACGAAGAACACGAATTTACCAATGAGGAAGTCGAGTTCCTCACTGCCCTCGCGGGCCAAGCCGCGATAGCGATCCATAACTCCGAGGTTTATGAGGAGATGGCAAAGTTAGCGGCTGATCTGTCGAGGTCGAATAAGGTCAAGGATGAATTCTTGAGCGTCATGTCGCATGAGCTGAGAACCCCCCTGAACGTGGTCATGGGCTACACGGGGATGATCAGGGATGGGTTGTTAGGGGAGATTAACCCGGAGCAGGAAAAGGCGCTGGGAAAGGTCATCAGCCGCGCTAGGGATCAGCTAACCATGATCAGCAGCATATTGCAGGCGACCCAGTTGGAGGCCGAGGGGGTAAGAGTAGAGAGGCATGAAGTGAGCCTGAAGGATTTTCTCGATGATCTCAGATCAAGCTATACGATTCCATTGGGTAAGGAGATCTCGTTGGTCTGGGACTATCCTTCTGACCTTCCGGTTATCAATACAGACGGTGAAAAGCTCAAACATATACTGCACAATCTTATCAATAACGCTATGAAATTTACCGCAAGGGGCCATGTGACTGTATCGGCGAGATGTCTTACCGGGGCAGGGATGGACGCGAGCGGGAAGCGGCAGGCGGCGAGCAACGGGTTCGAGGCGGTGCAAATCGCCGTGGCCGATACCGGTATCGGCATTGCGAAGGAATTATTCCCGGTTATCTTTGAGCGCTTTCACCAAGTGGACAGCTCGGAGACCAGGAAGTACGGAGGTGTGGGAATCGGCCTTTATATCGTGAAGAAATTTACCGAACTGCTAGGGGGTAAGGTAGAATTGGAAAGCGAGGAAGGCAAGGGCTCGACCTTTACGGTAACGATACCTTGTGAAAGTGATCCGTCCGCAATCAACAGTCAGCGGCCAGCGGCACATCCGAGAGAGTCAGTTTAGGAGATGGGTGGAGCAAAAAGAGAGTGTGATATTCGATTGAGAAGATTTGAGGAGGAAAAATTCTATGAATCCCGTTAGATCTCATAGGCAGTGGCTGGCAATTTTGTTCGTAATGGCCGGCGTCATTCTAGGAACCGTTTCCATCGTTGGAGCACAATCACCGGGCTATCGGGTTGCAGTTTTAACCCCGGGACTAACCTTTGACCTGGTATTGCACGGGCTTCAAGAAGGTCTGGCCAACCTCGGATATAAAGAAGGAAAGAATATCACGTTCATTGTCGAGGACACGAAAGGGTCCGTGTCCGACCTTGTCAATCGGGCCACGAGGCTTGCGGAGGCCAAACCGAATGTGTTGTTTACCGTGGCCACCACCCACACGACTGCGGCCAAGAAGGCGACAGCTACTATCCCTATAGTCTTCGCATGGGTCGGTGACCCTCTTCGATCCGGATTCATTGCGAGCTATGCCTCCTCCAAGAACAACTTGACCGGCGTCTCAAGCTATGCCGGTCCGCTCTCAGGTAAACGGCTCGAGGTATTGAAGGAAATCGCCCCTAAGATCAAGCACATCTTGGCTATAGTTGCGACGAAGGATAGCGTCGCTGAGAACTCCTTCGAGTTTCTCGAAGAGACAGCGAGAAAAATCGGGGTCCAAGTGCTCCGCCGGGATGTGACTACTAGGGAAGAGATTGAAAAAGCGATTCGGGGAACAGCCAAAGGATCTGTGGATGCGATCTACCATGTCCCTTCGGCCCTTGTGGGAGCCTATATCGATCTCCTCATCGAAAAAGCCAAGGGAGACGGGATTCCACTGGTCGTCCATGAAGAATCCATGGTGGAGAGGGGTGCTCTGTTTACCTACGGGGGTGACTTTCGACTGGTCGGTGTCCAGTCCGCTAGGCTCATGGCGAAGATCCTAAAGGGGGAAAAACCTTCGGACATTCCGAGCGAGACGCCGGAGAAGCTTTTGCTCGTTCTCAACCTAACTACTGGTAGAGCAATCGGCCTGAAGATCCCGCGCGCGGTCTTGGAAAAGGCGGACCGCTTGGTGGAGTAGCGTCACAACGGGGGGCAAGAAGAAGGAAGAACGGCAATGGAGCAGATTAAATCACTTAAGTTGATGCTCGAAGCATTGCTCGTAGCGACCTGGATGATCCTCCTCGGTGTGTCGCCTGTCTTTGGCCAGCCGTCGCATGCGGAAGTCGCTATTCTCACCCCTGGAGTGACCTTGACCGCTGTGCATGAAGGGCTTCAGGAAGGGCTGGCCCGCCTCGGATACAAAGAAGGGAAGAGTATAGCGTTCGTCGTAGACGACACGAAAGGAAGCACTTCGGATCTTGCCCCTCGGGCGGCGAAGCTGCTGGCCGCTAGGCCGAATGTACTCTTCGCTGTGACCACTTCTTACGCAGTCGCGGCCAAGCAGGCGACCACCACTGTCCCGGTGGTTTTCGCCTGGGTCAGCGACCCGGTTCAAGCCGGCTTGGTCGCCAGCTATGTCTCTTCGAAGAACAACCTGACCGGAATCTCAACTGCCCCTGACTCTCTTTCAGGGAAGAGGCTCGAGGTTCTTTTGGAGGTGGCGCCAAAAATCAAGCGGCTGTTGGCTATCGTGGCGTCTAAGGACAGCGTCGCACAAAGTTCATTCCGATTCCTTGAGGAGACGACGAAGAAGCTTGGGATTCAACTAGCGCGTCTAGATGTGACGAACAGGGAAGAAATCGAACAAGGTCTGCGGGAAACGCCTAAGGGATCAGTTGATGCCATCTTTTACCTCCCTTCAACATTGGTGAGGGCTAACATTGCTCTCCTCGTCAAAAAGGCTAAGGCGGAGAGGATTCCACTGTCCGTCAACGAGTACTCTCTGGTGGAGCTCGGGAGTTTGGTTTCTTACGGACCTAATCCTCGTCTAGTCGGGCTTCAGGCGGCCGGGCTCGTGGACAAAGTGCTAAAGGGGACTAAACCCAGCGAGATTGTCATTGAAACCCCCAACAGGCTACTCCTCGCTGTCAACGTCACGACTGCGAGGGAGATAGGACTCAAGATTCCGCGTGGAGTCTTAGAGAGGGCGGACCGCCTTGTGGAGTAACATCGTGCGGGAAAGGGCAAGGGATATTCTGACGAAAATTTTGCCATCCTCCGGCTCCATCCGGCGCCGCCTCTTCTTCCTGCTCGGCGCGAAGATCGATATGGAGAGCAAGGTCGGCAAAGGCTCCACGTTTACCGTAACGATACCTAGGTCACCAGAAGGAGAGGAGAAACATGAAGCAAAACAGGTTTTTTAGGCGACCATTGAAAACTTTGCTGTTATCGATGGCGCTCTTTCTTACGGTTGTATGCGCTTCTTGGGCGCAATCGACTGGTCCGCGGGTTGCGGTTCTGACCCCGGGATTGATCTTCACACCTGTGCATGAAGGGCTTAAGGAAGGGCTGGCTCGCCTCGGGTATAAGGAAGGGCAGAATATCACCTTTATCGTGGAAGACACGAAGGGAAGCTCCGTTGATCTTGCCCCCCGGATGGCGAAGCTCCTGGCGGCCAAGCCGGATATGCTCTACGCTGTGGGGACAGTGCACGCCATCGCCGCCAAGCAGGCGACCTCTACAGTCCCTGTCGTGTTCGCCTGGGTCGGCGACCCTGTGCAAACCAAACTTATCGCCGCCTATGCCTCTTCGCAGAATAACCTGACCGGGATCGCGACTGCCTCCGATTCCCTTTCGGGAAAGAGGCTGGAGGCCCTGCTTTCGGTCGCGCCAAAGGTCAAACGGCTGCTGGCTATCGTATCGCCCAAGGAGTACGTGGCGCAGAGTTCCTTCCGTTTCCTCCAGGAAACGGCGCAGAAACTTAATGTGCAGGTAGTCCGGCGGGACGCAACCACGGAAGAAGAGCTCAATCGGGTGTTGCAGGAGATGCCCAAGGGATCGGCGGACGCGATCTACCACATCCCCTCCTACTTAGGAAGCTATATTCATCTCCTTATCGAAAAGGCCAAGCAGGATAAGCTTCCCCTGGTGGTTCACGAAGAGAGTATGACGGAAAAAGGGGCTCTCCTCAGCTACGGACCCGACTTTCGATCCGTCGGGGTTCAGTCCGCCAGGCTGGCGGCAAAGATCTTAAAGGGGGAAAAGCCTGCGGAGATTCCGAGCGAGACGCCCGAGAAGCTCTTGCTTGTTCTTAATCTCAGTACAGCCAAGGCAATCGGTTTGAAAGTCCCTCGCGAAGTCCTGGAACGTGTGGACCATCTGGTGGAGTAACATCGCCGGGGAGACAGTCAAAAAGAGAGGAGGAGGGGAATGGCGCAGACTAAATCATGCAAATTGGCGCTCAAAATCGCGCTCGCAGCGATCATGCCGGTCCTCGCGGTTGTATCGCCGGTGTTTGGCCAGCCGTCACATGCGAAAGTTGCTATTCTCACCCCTGGAATGACTTTGGCACCAGTCCATGAAGGGCTGAAGGAGGGGCTGGCCCGCCTCGGGTATAAGGAAGGGCAGAATACCATCTTCATTGTGGAAGACACGAAGGGAAGCACCGCTGATCTTTCCCATCGGACAGCAAAGCTTCTGGCCGCCAAGCCGGACGTACTGTTCACGGTGACGACGACTCACTCAATCGCCGCCAAACAGGCGACCGCCACCCTCCCTATCGTTTTTGCCTGGGTCGGCAACCCCGCTGAAGCCGGACTGATTGCCGGCTATGCCTCTTCGCAAAATAATTTAACTGGCGTTTCGTCCTTGAACGCACCCCTTTCCAGCAAAAGACTTGACGTACTTATGGAGATCGCGCCGAAGATCAAGCGCATCCTGACAGTTCTTGCGATAGATGAGAGCATAGCTCTCAGCTCATTCCGATACCTTGAGGAAACGGCGAAGAAGATGAGGGTTCAACTGGTTCGCAGGGATATAAAAAATGAGGAGGAAATCGAGAGGACGCTCAGGGAAATCCCTAAGGGAGGGGCAGATGCGATTTACTACATACCTGCGGTAATGATGAGAAACAAGATTGATCTCCTTATAAAAAAGGCGAAAACCGAGAAGATACCTTTAATTGTCCAAGATGACTCTCTGGTCGAGCAGGGGGCTCTGATCTCTTATGGCCCTAAACCTCGTCTCATCGGACTTCAGTCTGCGCCATTCGTGGACAAGGTTTTGAAAGGCGCCAAACCCAGCGACATCGTGGTCGAGATTCCCAATAAGCTCCACCTCGTTGTCAACCTTACTACAGCCAAGGAGATCGGACTGAAGATCCCCCGCGACATCCTGGAGAGGGCGGACCGCTTGGTGGAATAAGATCATGCCCGAACGGACGAGGAAGATTTTGGCGAAGATCTTGCCGGCTGCCGGCTCCATCCGGCGTCGGGTTTTCTTCCTGCTCGGGGGGATGAGCCTGGGGGCTATCCTGGTTACCAACTTGATTTGGCTCCCAAGCGCAGTTGAGGAGATTCGTCAAGATCAGATCGAGCTCCGGCATGTGTCGGTTCAGTTGGTCCACGACCAGGTACAACAGTATCTTGAAGATAAGGAAAAGAACCTAACTGCAACTGCCCAGCGCTTTCGTCCTGCCCTCGTCGAAGGGGATCGGGAGGGACTCCGCATTATTGGCCAGCGCCTTCTCCAGAGTGATCCTTCTTTCGAGGAAGTTGGCATCCTCAACGAAAAGGGGGAAGAGCTTATTAGACTATCCCGGAGAATAGCCATCACGGATCAAGACCTTACCGACCGCTCGAAGAGTCCACTTTTTCGCGAGGGAATGAAGCAGGAGAACTACTGGGGACCGGTCATGATCACTGAGACTTCGGAGCCCTGGGTCACTCTGACAATACGTCTCCCAAGCTCCGCTACCTCTTTGAGGGGGCTGGTGTTTGGCATCATCAACTTGAAGTCGCTCTGGAATCTAACGCGCGAGTTCAAGCTGAGCCATGAGGGGCGGGCGTATATAGTGGAAGAGAAGGGAAGGCTCGTGGCTGCCGCCGACCCAAGTATAGTGCTACGACAGCTCTCGTTCGCTGATCGGCCTTTGATCCAACGGCTCATTGATCCAGAAAACTCTAATGACCGCTCTTTTTTGGAAGGTGAATACGCTAACGAAAGGGGAATGAATGTGGTGGCCACAGGACTTCTCCTCGCGAGGCCGCTGTGGGGAGTAGTGATCGAGCAGCCTAAATCGCTGCTCTTCGCACCTATCCGTCATAAAATATGGCTTTTTGCCGGCCTGTCTCTTATGGGTCTTATACTCAGCTTCAGTCTGGCCCATATATTGAGTCGCCGTCTCACTGGACCCATCATCCGGCTTCGGGAGGGAGCGGAGCAGGTAGGGGCAGGCAACCTTGAAT
>Ga0209824_10001435_pt1 | contig 13407 bp, 14 predicted proteins | sample VDWuncwatermetaG_FD_184124 | JGI IMG/M metagenome (GOLD analysis project Ga0209824, IMG submission 184124) | Wastewater microbial communities from Netherlands to study Microbial Dark Matter (Phase II) - VDW unchlorinated drinking water (SPAdes)... ... | reverse complement strand
GTACAGGAGGAAATTCAATCTGGGGAAAACCTTTTGCTGATGAATTTGACCCCAATGCTAAATTCGATAAGCCTGGAATACTTGCTATGGCAAACGCTGGCCCTAACAGTAACGGCAGCCAATTTTTTATTACTACAGCTAAGACTCCCTGGTTAGAAATGCATCATACGATTTTTGGCGAAGTTGTTTCAGGTTATGATGTAGTACAAAAAATCGAAAACACTGCTGTTAATTCATCTGACCGGCCGGCCTCTGATCAGAAAATCATCAAAGCATACTTAAAATAGTAAAGGTTACAACTATGTCTTGCATTAAAAAAGAGCTTAAGGTAGGCAGGTTCATCATTCCATATAGGATATATGAGAATGATGGGCCGCATATTGTCTGTGTTAACGGTGTGCAGCAGTCCATGGCAATGTGGCATACTTTTGTCAGGCGCTTTTCCCACGATTATCGGGTAGTGCTTTTTGATTTTCCTGACCAGGGAAAAGGTAAAATTCTTTCCGGTCCGGCACGGGTATCATTTGACGAGCAGGTTGAGATCCTGCTTAAGGTGATGGATGGAACAAAAACTAACTCCAATGCCACACTCTGTGCTGCTTCTTGGGGCGGGGTGGTAGCGGTTGGTTTTGCTGCCAAGTATGGGGAGAGGATCAAAAGGTTGATTTTAGCCAGCCTCGGCACAAAACCGAACAAAAATATGGTAGAAACAATTAAACTCGGAACAAAGATAGATATGAATAATCGTAAAGAAATGGCCCGGGTTTTAATCAAGAGTTTCGGGGAGAGCCTGACCGAACAGTTTAAACAGAAAATTATCAGCCAGTTTAATACCATGTCAGAAGAAAATCTACGCGCATTTAGCGAGCACGGATTGTTCGTAATTGCCTCCAAAAAATTAACCGACCTCGTAGATCTAAAAAAGATCAAAGTAAAGACCATACTCATAAACGGAGAAAAAGATACCATTATCGATCTGGATGATGTAAAATCCCTTGCTTGCCAGATCCCAAACTGCGAAATGAAAATTATTAAGGGGGTCGGGCATTTCCTGCATATGGAGCGCGAAGAGGTCCTGGATATCTACGCAGAAATTCTTTCTTCCCGCTAGCTTCATCCCCCCGATTTTAAGTTTAGATAAATAATGAAGAATAATTTTTTTAAGCTAAGAGAACTTATTGCCGTTGCAGGCTTTTGGAGAACTTTTGCTTATTTATTCAGCATTGTTCCGGAAAGGTGCGGGTTTGGGATAATCAGGATTTTTTTATATGATTGCGAGGCGCGCCTGACAGAGATTGCCAGCGAACGAAGTTTTAAAATCATTAAGGGTATGGATCAATTAGCGGATACGCAGATTGATTCTTTGCGCCACTACAGAGGAGAAAAAATCTGCTCTCACTTTGAAAAGCTTTTTCAGAGAGGATGCTATTGTGCAATTGGCTGTATTAAAGAGCAGCTGGGCTGTGTTTGCTGGATAATTCCTTTAAAAAATCGCACCCTTTTAAAAGGCAGGACGGGTTTTATCATTAGGCAGTCTTTTACCCTGCCTTCGATGAGAGGTAAGGGGCTCTATCCTGCGACCTTGAATTTTCTCTGTGGTTATCTGGAAAAACAGTATGCAGAAGATCTAAAGATATTTATCGAAGCAACCATTTTTAATTATTCTGCTTTAAGGAGTATCGAGAAAACTGGTTTTAAAAACGCTGGGATTGCCTTAATGTTTTTTGGGCTGAGGATATATTTGCCAAGCTAAATTTTCTTGGAATTCAAGTTTTCAGGGCTATAATAAGCAGTTATGAGAAAATCTATTATTGGGTTATTTTCATTATTATTGATTATGCCTTTAGGTTTTTGCGCTGCACAAAGCGCGAGTGTAGTAAAGCTTATTCAGGCCAGGGGCTTGGTAAACACCAAGGAGATCGGAGGCAGCGGGCTTTGTGTTTTTTCCCTTTGGGATAAGCATAAGTGTTCTGCGCTAGCGGCAGATGGGAGTTTTAGTACGGTAATTTCCGGAGCAAGGCCGCAGAAGATATCTCTTAATGATTCCAAGGGCTCAACGCGCGCACTGGCTATTGCCCTACCCGAAGATTCCGATAAGATTATTTTTGACGCGAAGTCTACAGCGGCCGCACTTTTATTCCAGGATGCGAATTTATTTAGGGATTCTCAGGTAGCAAAAAATTATTTCATGGTAATGGAGAAGAAAAAATCTTTTCACGATCTGGTGGTTTTTTTTCAGCAGGAACTTCCTTCTAAATCTCTCGAGGAACTGAACAATGACGCGCAATGCGTTAAACTTTTAGATAGATGCAGCAGTGAGATTTTTGGCAATGATCCGGCTGCGATAAGGAATTCTTTAGAGAAGGCAAAGATAAGGCTCGAGGAACTGTTTAAGGAATAATTCAGGAGGTGAGAAATGGAAAAAAAGAACATTTTGATTGCTGATGACGATAAGGATATTTTGGAAATTTTAGAAAAGAAATTCAGGGAAAATAATTATGAGGTTTTTGCGTTGGCAAAAGGCAAGGACGTGCTAGAGAAATTTAAGGCCTATAATTATAAACCCGATTTACTTATCCTAGATATTGTAATGCAGGATACAGATGGTCTCGCTGTAGCTACCTCTTTACGCGAGGATCGCAGGTTAAAGGACCTTCCGATAATCTTTATGACGGCAAAGGATTTAAATTATTCGGCAATTGAGAAACGGCTCGTAGAATTAGGGGAATGTACTTATATTGGTAAGCCATGTACTTTTGAAGATCTCTTAGCCAAAGTTAAAAGGATCATTGGTTAGAAGAAATATTCAGGCGAGCCTAAAATTGATATTGCCTCATTCCCATGGGCCTTATGGGTGTAAATTTCTTGAATCTATATTTTTGCGCGGAACCAAAATTTTCCCAATAGTCATCCGGGGCTAAATTCGGGTTATCCAAATAAAATTGCATCATTGGGTCATTGAAACTGTAGGGGTCATTAAGATTATTTAAAGGATCGTTATAGTTTTTGAAACGATATTTTGAGTAAGATAAAGAGCGGTTTGAGCCGTCATTTGTTAAGTTAAAGGGGTCCATATATCCTATTGCGATATTATCAAAGGTGTAATAGGGTGTTGGTGTAATGCGTCTGTAAGGAACGAATCCTGCGTCATTAAATGATCCCGTATCATTGGTAAAAGGGGTAAATAGTTCTTGTAATAATAAAAGTTGAGTCAGTTGTGCATTGGTTTCGGCTGTCGTTGTTCCAAGAATATCTGTTGTGCTGGTAGAGTCCGTAACTTCTGGTTGCTCAAGTTGAATTGTATCAAAATTATCATTGGGTAGGTTTGGAAAATCCGGCACAGAGACATCAGGTTCTTCGGGTGGCTCGCTATCGTAATCTTGCTGTGAAAAAATTAAATTGTCGTTTTGATCAGAAAATTGGTCATTAAGAAAGGCAGCTGCATTACTTATAAAGAAAAGCGATGTGCAGAGTGCCAGAGAGAATATTACAAATAATCTCTTTGCAATTATTAACATCTTAGTAATTAGTAGCTATAGAGATAGGTTCTTATTTTAATTGCCCCTTAACCTTAAATATAACATATTTTTTAGCTATTTCAAGCAGCCCAGAGGAAGAAAAGAAACGATTTCTTGAGGCAATATCAGTTGCTTTATATATAACTAATTATGTTTAAACAATTTACAAACTTAAATCTTACTTGTGTTATTTTAAGGGGTGGGTTGGAAAGAAGAAAAACTTTCAGTTTTTCTGAATTAACCCCCAAAAATTATAAAAGGAGGGGGGTGAAAAAATGAAAAAATTTTTATTGCTAGTTTTTATCTTTGGTGCTTTTGTTTCTCTGGCTTTTGCCCAGGGGGCTAGCGTACCTGCAGTAACATCTACATCTGCTGTTGAGTTAGCAATCTTAAAAGGCGAGATCATTGATAATATGTGTGCTTCTGGACATAAGGATGATCTAGCTAATTTCGTGAAAACTCATACCAAGCAATGTGTCCTAACGCCTGCATGTGCAGAGAGCGGTTATTCTATCTTTGCAGACGGTAAACTTTACAAATTCAGCAAAGAGAGCAATGCGATGATCGCAAACTTCTTGAAGAAGGATGAAAACAAGCTTCAAGTAACGGTAAATGCCCAGAAGATAGGCGATGAATTAAAATTGGTTTCTATTGAAAATCAGAAATAAATTTTTTAAGTATCCAGAGTGTTTGTTGATTTACTCTGCCATTACATATACAATACAGCTATGTTTAAAATCGGAGATTTAAAATTAAAATCTAATCTCATCCTGGCACCTATGGCGGGTATAACGGATTTGCCCTTTCGTATGCTTTGCCGTAAATTTGGCTGTGAATTGGCGTTTGTAGAGATGATTAATTGTCGTTCAATCAGTTATAAGAGCTTAAGGACCAGGCAAATGCTTTCCACAAATTCCAAAGACCGTCCCTTGGGGGTGCAACTTTTGGGCTGTGAAAGTAATTTCCTCCTGAAATCGCTGGAGGTACTGAAAAATTATCATTTCGACATTTTGGATTTTAACGCTGCTTGTCCGGCAAAAAAAGTCGTGCGTAGAGGAGAAGGTGCCAGCCTGCTTAAGGAACCGAAAAAATTACATCAATTATTAAAACTCATGGTGCAAAATTCTTCGGTTCCGGTGACAGTGAAAATTCGTATCGGTTGGGATGAAAATTCTATTAATGCCAGGGAGGTCGCACTTTTTGCGCAGGATGCCGGTGTCGAAGCCATATTTATTCATGGAAGGACTAAATTACAGGGCTATAGCGGGCAAGTGGATTATGAAACTATCCGTAAGGTAAAAGAAGCGCTGGAGATCCCGGTAATTGCTAGCGGAAATATATTTTCTGCACAATTGATCAAAACGATGCTCGAGCAAACCAATTGCGACGCAATTGCCGTTGCGCGGGGAAGCCTGGGGAATCCCTGGATTTTTAGCGGTGAAAAGCCGGGCCATCAGGAGATAATTAAGGTGATGATTGAGCATCTTAATGAAAATGTTAAATTTTACGGGGAACGGGTGGGTGTGGTTAAGTTTCGTAAATTTATTGCTTGGTATACTAAAGGTTGGCGTAAAGTCAGGCAGATTAGAGAAAAATCATCGCGGGCAAAGAAAAAAGAAGAAATTATAAGTTTGATTGAAGATTCTCGGCAAGTAATCTAGGCTTTAGCCTTTTATCCTTGACACAAACGGTTATCCTTGGCACGAAATCGACGATACCTAAGCTGAACATTACGTGCCAAGGATTTATTCGCACATATAATTTACTCACACTGTGTGTTCGTAAATTATGTGCTCATAAACAAAAAACCCCCGACTTCTTTCGGGGTTTTTTGCAGGTGATAGGCCTCATAGCTCTCGCTATCTACCGACCTCCTTGTTCTGTTACTGTTCTCTTATTAAAGTATGGCATATTTTTTTAAAAATTCAAGGGGGCATTTTTCTTTTTGCTTTTTTCTCCGAGAGTAGTATAATATTTTCATGAAATTAAAATTTTTCCTGACGCTAGGTATATTTTTACTGATTATTCACCCTGTTTTTGCGCAAGTTACGATTAAGGCAGAAGTGAATAAATTTAAAATTTCTACTGATGAAAGGCTAACCTATAAATTAATCATAGCTTCTTCAGAAGCAAATTTAGCTCAGCCACAGATCCCTAAATTTAGCGGTTTTAATATACTTTCACAGTCTCAGTCAACCACGCTCTCCTTAGAAAAAAATGGCTTAAAAACATCCCTGATTTATGAATTTATTCTCTTACCTGTTAGTGCCGGAAAATTAAAGATCGATCCCAGTACGATAAAGATAGCAAATCAGTTTCTTAGTAGCGAACCGTTTGAAATAGAGGTGACACAAGGCAAGGCTACGCCTAAAATTCCATCAGAAGAGAGCCCAGCTTTGCCGCAGAAATTCCTACCAGAATCAGAAGAGCCGCAAGTAACGCTTTAGATGGAAAAATCTTTACACACTTCAATTCGCTATTTAAAGGGTATCGGCCCAAAAAGGGAAAAATCATTTAATCAAGCTGCAATTTGTACCATCGAAGACCTCTTATATTATTTCCCCCGCCGTTATGAGGATCGCAGGAATTTTAGCCCGATTTCAAAGTTGGAGGAAGGCCAAACGCAGACTATCCGCGCCCAGATATTAGTAAGCGGAGAGCATCGGTCATTTCGCAGGCGTAAATTTAGCATTACGGAAGTAGTAGTGGCGGATGAAAGCGGAAAAATATCTTCTGTATGGTTTAATCAGCCGTATCTAAAAAACTATTTTAAAGTCGGCACCAATCTCATACTTTACGGCAAAGTTGAACGTTATGGAAATCGCCTGCAGATGAGTGCCCCTGAATTTGAGATTATTTCCGAAGGAGAGGGTGAATCGTTGAGCATGGGCAGGGTAGTTCCGATTTATTCTCTGCCGGCAGGCATTGGACAGCGTAGCCTGCGCCAAACCATCAAAGCCGCATTGGATGAATATTTATCGGCTCTGAATGATTTTCTTCCCTTTGATCTGAGGACTAAGGGAAAGTTGCTTAATTTAGCCAAAAGTATACTCAATATTCACTTTCCTGAAACTATCGAGTTGCAGCAGGAAGCTTATCGTAGATTGTCTTTTGAAGAATTTTTTCTTTTTCAACTGCCCTTGGCAATCCGTAAGTTAAAAAAGAAAGAGAAGCGCGGCATTGCACATAAAACAGATGGTAGCCTGGTGAGAGATTTTGTTCAGAGCCTAGTTTTTAAATTAACCAGCGCACAACAAAGAGTTGTTGATGAAATCAGGCAGGATATGCTTAAGCCACAGGTAATGCAGCGTTTATTACAAGGAGACGTTGGTTCAGGTAAAACCGTAGTTGCTACTATTGCTAGCCTGATGGCCATCCAAGGTGGTTATCAGGTTGCCCTTATGGTTCCTACGGAAATATTAGCCAAGCAACATTATGATAAAATACAGTCACAAGTCAGAACAATCAAAATTGCTTTACTCGCGAGTAGTTTAAAAAAAGAAGAAAAAGAAAAGATTTACAAGGAATTAAAAAGCGGGAAAATCGATCTACTGATTGGCACCCATGCGCTTCTGGAAGAATCTGTTCAGTTTAAGAATTTAGGATTAGTGGTAATTGATGAGCAGCATAAATTCGGAGTGGGGCAGAGAGCACTACTTCCGGAAAAGGGGGCGAATCCGGATGTCCTGATCATGACCGCTACCCCCATACCGCGCACACTTGCCATCACTTTATATGCTGATTTGGATATTTCGGTAATAAATGAGCTACCTCCGGGAAGAAAGCCTATTGATACAAAATCTATAGGCGAAGCCCAGAGAGATTGGTTGTACAGTTTTCTTAAGGAAAAAATCAGCCACAAACAGCAGGCGTATATTATTTATCCTGTAATCGAAGAATCTTTTGCCCTGGATCTAGAAGGCGCTAAGAACATGTATGCGCAATTAAAAGAAGGCCTTTTCAAGGATTTTAACCTTGGTTTAATTCACGGCAGGTTAAAAGATCAGGAGCAGCAGAAGATCATGTCTGAATTTAAAAGTGGCCGGATCCAAATTTTAGTGGCAACTACAATATTGGAAGTTGGTATTGATGTACCTAATGCCACAGTAATGGTAATCGAACACGCGGAAAGGTTTGGATTATCACAGTTACATCAGTTACGCGGCCGTATTGGCAGAGGCAGTGAGGAATCTTTCTGTGTTTTAGTTTCTACGAATCGCACTAAAGAAGCAGCGGCCAGGTTAGAGGCAATGGTGAAATACCGGGATGGTTTTGCAATTGCCGAGCAGGATTTAAAGATCCGCGGGCCAGGAGAATTCTTTGGCAGTAGGCAACACGGCTTGACGGAATTAAGGATCGGTAACCCCCTAACACAGATGCAGCTTTTAAAAAAGGCAAAGGAAGAGGCGGTGAAGCTGGTTGAAAAGGATCCTTATCTAGCCAGTCGCCAGAATCTTATACTAAAAGAAAAGCTCTTGCAAAGATTTCCGGAGTATGAAAAATTAATCGTGGTTGGGTAAGAGGTGAAGCGGTTCGAACAAAATAGCTTGTGGTAAATAGATACTAGAGATATAATATAAAACTAATTAAAATATAGGCGTTGGATCTATAAAATGGCAGAAAAAAGAGTGGTAATCACCGGGGTGGGGATCATCGCCTCTAATGGAATTGGAAAAGAGGCGTTTATAAGCTCTGTAATTCAAGGGGTCTCAGGAATTAAGCCTGTATCTTTGTTCGATACAGCCTCTTTTAAGGCTAAATTGGCAGGCGAAGCCAGGGATTTTAAAGCAGAAGATTTTTTAGGCGCAAAAGGCCTACGTACCTTGGACCGCAGCACAAAATTAGCTTCTGCCTGTACAAAACTGGCATTAGAGGATGCCAATCTGCAAATTAGAGAAGATAATGCAGCTGAAATTGGCATGGCTCTAGGCACTACCCTGGGTAGCATTTCTAGTATTATAGATTTTGATAAAGAAGCCCTGGTAGAAGGGCCGCGTTATGTAAATCCCGCTCTTTTTCCTAATACGGTGATTAATTCTCCGGCAAGCCAAGTTGCAATAAGATTTGGTATCAAAGGCTTTAATGCTACCATTTCTACGGGATTTTCCGCCAGCCTTGACGCGTTTGGATATGCTTTGGATTTTTTAAGGGCTGGCCGGGCTAGTTTTGTTTTATCCGGTGGAGTGGAAGAATTGTGCCTGCAGACTTTTTTGGGATTTTATAAAAGTGGCTGCCTTGCAGGGGCAGATGGAATAGGTCTTGAAATTTCCTCTCCTTTCGATCAGAGAAGAAATGGAGTGATCCTTGGTGAGGGGAGTGGAATTTTTCTTTTGGAAGATCTGGATTCAGCTAAAGAAAGAAAAGCCGAGATTTATGCCGAAGTTAAAGGCTTTGGCACTGGTTTTATGCCACATTCCATAAATAAATATGATTTGAGCGCTAAAGGCCTTTGCCGGGCAATGCGGTTGGCCCTTGATCAATCCAAGTTAAATCCTGAGGATATTGATTATATTTGCGCTGCGGCAAATTCAACGCAAGATGCGGATTTAATTGAGACCAAGGCGGTAAAAGAAGTTTTTGGCAGCCACGCGCCAGAGGTTCCTTTGAGCGCCCCAAAGTCAATGCTTGGTGAGTGTTTTAGCGCCTCCGGTAGTTTTGGCTTGGCAACAGCCTTAGGGGCAATCGAAAAACAAAGCATCCCGCCGACAATTAATTATCAGGAAAAAGATCCGCTTTGTGATTTAGATTATGTTGTTAATCAGTCGCGCAGCAAAAAAATAGAAAATGTATTAATTAACGCTTTCGGGCCAAGTGGCTGTAATTCAAGTTTAGTGGTTTCGCGATTCAAAGGATAAAATGATTCTAAAAGATAAGGTTGGGATAATTACTGGTGGTTCAAGAGGGATCGGAAGAGCAATTGCCCTGGCATTAGCTAAGGAAGGTGCGAATTTGGCTTTTACATATTTAAAAAGCAGCCAGGAGGCGCAAACCCTTGTTCAGGAAATTGAGAAGATCGGTCGAAAAGCAATAGGGACACAAACCGACGTCAGGGATTTTGAAAAATCAAAAGAAATGGTGGAGAATGTTAAAAAGGAATTTGGCAGGCTGGATTTTCTGGTGAATAACGCCGGCATCACAAAGGATAAGGCGTTAATGATGATGAGTAAAGAAGATTGGCAGGAAGTAATTGATACTAATCTTACCGGCATGTTTAATGTTACCCGGCATTGTATCGTGACTTTTTTAAAACAAAAAAGCGGCGATATCATTAATATTAGTTCAGTAAGCGGCATTGCCGGAATGAGCCGTCAGACTAATTACGCTGCGTCGAAAGCCGGGATGATCGGTTTTACCAAGTCTTTAGCCAGGGAAGTGGCGGCATATAATATCAGGGTAAACGCGGTTGCCCCGGGTTTTATTGAAACAGAGATGGTTGCAAGTTTAAAAGAGGACTATAAAAACGCGATGATCAAAAACATCCCACTCGGTAGGTTTGGGAAAGTTGAAGATGTTACGGGGACGGTGAAGTTTTTACTTAGTGACAGTGCAAATTTTGTTACCGGACAGGTAATTGTTATAGATGGCGGATTATTTATACAATGACACCCTGCCCTCACCCGATTCAATCGGATGAATCGGTGTCCCGCTTCTGCGGGAATCGATTGGCCGGTGTACATTTCTATGTAAAGGGGAGGTTTGATAATGCAAGAGCAACAATTAGAGAATGAAATTAGGAATATAATCGCGGAGATTATTGAAAAGAAGCCAGAAGAGGTTACCCCGGATGCTAAATTTTTTGAGGACCTGGGTGTTGATTCGATGATGGCTTTGGAAATTATGGCGGCGATTGAGAAAAAATATAAGATTGCTATTCCTGAAGAAAAGCTTTCTCAGCTTACTACTTTAGGGGAGACGATCAGGGTAGCAAAGGAATATTTAGCCAGCGGAGGATAAAAATGCTTGATATCGAAACGATCCAGAAATTTCTGCCGCAGCGTATCCCTTTTTTGATGATTGACCGGGTGATAGAATTGGATCCCGGGAAAAAAGTCGTGGCGATAAAAAATGTCACGATCAACGAAAGGTTTTTTGCCGGGCATTTTCCGCAGCATCCGGTGATGCCGGGGGTTTTAATTATCGAGTCGATGGCGCAGGCCTCAATCATGCTTTTTTGCGATGATCCCGACAAAACTCCAGATAAGCATGCCACTTATTATTTAAGTTCAGTAAAAGTAAGATTTTTAAATCCGGTATTCCCCGGAGACCAATTGAAGATAACCGTGGAACCGGTCAAAGTAATTTCCAACGCGGCAATTGTCAATGCCGTAGCACAGGTAGGTGATAAGGAAGTAGCGAAAGGGGAATTAAGTTTTAGTATAAAAGAATAATAAATGAACCTGTCCGTTTTCTCTCGCTCAAAGTCGATTTTGCCCGCTACTAATGAGCGATTGCGTGCCGGCAAAGGTCTCTCGCATTTTCGGCGTCAAAATAACTCGCGCCTCGCACTCTTGCTCGGCGCTCAAACAAATTTTGCCGTGCCGCGATTGTCAACACTTTCGTGTTGACCGCGGCATTCCCTCAAATGCTCAAGCTGCTTTGCCTAAAATCGACATTCGCTCGATAAACCGGCCAGATTCATTTATAGACTTATTGTAGATTTTACGGTTTTGCTTAGAGCGTGCATTAGAAATTTTTTGGCCCGTTGTTCTTTGCTTGGAGTGTGCGAGGAATTACGCCGAACGAGAGGTCGCGTTGACCTACGTGAGCATACTGCCCGAAAGTGAGGGGTAAGCCGAAGCACACGGCAAAAAATTTCAGCACGCGAGAAGTAAAACCGGAAAATCAACTTTGCTTAAAGGATTAGATAAATAGCTGAATTAAAAATGAATAAACGTATCGTCGTTACTGGCATCGGTGTGGTTTCTTCGATTGGCATCGGAAAAGAAAATTTCTGGGAAGCTTTAATTAAAGGCAAGTCTGGTATCAGCGAAATTTCTTCTTTTGATACCTCTGGATATCCTACCCATTTTGGCGCAGAGATCAAAAATTTCCAGCCCGAAAAGTTCATCAAGAAAATAAAAAGCGAAAAATTAGGACGAGCCTCGCAATTGGCAGTAGGCGCGGCAGATTTAGCAATTGAAGATGCGCGGATTGATTTAGCTAAGCTGGATAAAGAGAGTATTGGAGTTTGCCTTGGCACGACCATGGGCGAGGCGCAGATTTATCAGCAATTAAATGAGGCCTGGGTGAGAAGAGGTATTGATGCCATGGATGTTTCTTTAATTCCTTTTTCCCCTCCTAATGTCTTGGCAGTAAATCTGGCGATAGAATTTGGATTAGAGGGGCCGAATTATCTCATTCCTACTGCTTGTGCAGCCGGAAACTATTGCATTGGATATGCCTGTGATTTGATTAAGAAAGGCTCGGCCAGTGTGATGTTAGCAGGCGGGGCAGATGCTTTTTCCCGGTTAGCCTTTACCGGATTTAACCGGCTCTTGGCAGTTGCACCGCAAAAGTGTCAGCCCTTTGACAAAAATAGAAAAGGAATGTTAGTAGGTGAGGGAGCTGGATTGTTGGTCTTAGAGTCCATGGAAGATGCCCAGAAAAGAAATGCCCATATCTATGCCGAGATTTTGGGTTACGGGCTAAGTTGTGATGCCAATCATATGACTGCCCCGCATGCGGATGGAATTTCCCAAGCGCTTGCCAAGGCGCTCAAAGAAAGCGGCCTTAAGCCGGAAGATGTTGATTATATTAATGCGCATGGAACAGGTACGCCGGCAAATGATAAGGAAGAATGTTTGGCAATTAAAAAAGTATTCTCAGGGTCCTACAAAAAAATTCCCGTGAGTTCAATAAAGTCGATGCTTGGACATACCATGGGAGCAGCTTCTGCGATTGAGTCAGTTGCTTGTTGCCTTTGTGTTCAAGATGATATTATCCCGCCAACAATTAATTTTGAAACTCCTGACCCGGAATGCGACATTGATTGCGTGCCTAACGTTGCACGCCAGGCACGCGTAGAAATTGCACTGAACAGCGCCTCAGCTTTTGGCGGCAATAACGCCTGTGTGGCATTCAAAAAATTTACCGTTTAAATTATACCTTTTTTTAGCTTTGTAATTTCTTTCAGTGAGGAATCGATATTTTTTGGCTCGATTGTCCTTGCGAATACTCTGATCAGAAAATTAATCAGAGGGTTAGAGGCTTTTGTGTAGATAAAGAGCGGGATGAGTTTTGCGCCCAAGCGGATCTTGGGATGGTAATCTGTGGCCCCCGGCTGATAAAAGCGTACACCATTCTGGATGCACCATTCCAGGTTATGGCAAAAGGTAGTAAAATAAAGATGATATTCCTTAGCCAGTGCCCTATCGAAACCGATGAATTTATCGATGAGCAAGCCGTCTTTAACGAAGCAGAGATTAAAGGCAACGATCTTTTCTTTATCACGGGTAATAAAATATTTAACTGTATCTGGCATATTTGTGTTGATCCGTTCAAAAAATTCCTTAGTGAGTACTTCAAAATGTACGTCTGAATCAAGAAAATTATTCATATAGAGTTGGTATACTTCTTCGCTGATCCCGTTAATATCCTGGCGCCTTTCCGTAGTAAGTTTAGCTCGGCAACTGGCCGTTTTAAGTTTATGCCTTAAGTCCTTACGCATATTTTTGCTTAAGCCCTTAATGTATTCTTCCAATGAATTTGCTTTAATCTCGATAATCGTAGAGGGCAAACCTTCCATTTTGATTAAGCGTTTTTTTTCCAAATACTCTATCAGCCCGGTATGTTTCCGGGATATATTATAAAAAAGAAATCCCGCTATTTTTTCTTTTCTGGAAAATTCTTCAATTTTTTCTATTATACCGTCTAGGGTGGACCCTAAATT
>Ga0209824_10001434_pt1 | contig 13407 bp, 12 predicted proteins | sample VDWuncwatermetaG_FD_184124 | JGI IMG/M metagenome (GOLD analysis project Ga0209824, IMG submission 184124) | Wastewater microbial communities from Netherlands to study Microbial Dark Matter (Phase II) - VDW unchlorinated drinking water (SPAdes)... ... | reverse complement strand
CACCGCGCGGATCGCCAGTTCGAAGCCGTCCCATGCGCCGGGCACGCGCAGACCCGGTCGCGTCGCGACCAGAGGCGCCAGTGCTGGATCCTTTGCGAGATGGGCGGAGATGGGGAGCGGATCGGCTGCCAGGTCGAATACGCGGCGCAGCCGCGCGATGATGACTGGTAGCGCCGACAACTTGGGGAAACGGATCCTCGCACGCAGCGCGTTATCCTCGGCAGGTCGAATGGAAACAATCCCCTGCAGGCCGTCCAGCTGGATGGTTCGGGAGTAACAGCTCTCGACAACACGCTCGATGCCGGGAATGGCGCGGAGCCGCAGAAACTCCAGCATGCCAGGCCAATCGTAGGGAGGCTGATAGCGCAGAAGCAGACTGATTTCGCTCCCCGGGTTGGCTGAGATCCCCGGTCCGCTTCCGCGGCGCAATGCGCACGGCGCACGACCGAACAACGCCAGAAACGTCTCGTTGAATCTGCGGATACTGCCGAAGCCCGCGGCGAACGCGATCTCAGTCATCGGCAGGAACGTCTCATGAATGAGCTGCTTCGCGAGCAGAACGCGTCGGGTCTGAGCGACCGCAACCGGTGACGCACCGAGATGCTGGCGACATAGGCGCCGGAGCTGCCGCTCGCCCAAACCCAGACGGCCGGCCAAGGCGTCGACGCTTCCCTCGTCCAAGGCTCCCAGCTCGATCAGCGCAAGCGCTCGGGACACCGTGTTCGACGTTCCCCGCCAGGCGCCCGTGTCTGGTGCTGTCTCCGGCCGGCACCGTAAGCACGGGCGGAACCCCGCCTCCTGCGCCGCTGCCGCCGTGGGATAAAATGTCACGTTCTCCGACCGCGGCGTCCGCGCCGGACAGACCGGGCGGCAGTAGGTGCCCGTCGTCTTCACGGCTGTGAAGAAACGGCCGTCGAAGCGAGCATCGCGCAGCTCGATCGCGCGGTAACACGCGTCGTGATCGAGATCCATGCGGAGATACTCGCCTGGAGGATTGTCGCCGTCTAGCGGTTTTCGGACATCGTCATTGGTGGATGCCATTGGATGATCGCGTCCGAAAGCCGCCAGCCGACCGGCATTCGTCTTCGCGACAAGTCGTCGCCTCAACGTTGGCTCTCCGCCCTCGTCGCCGTCCTGCTGGGCCGAGCCATGTTCGGCGAGCCGTCAGCGACGCGCGGGCCGCGCGCTGGTCCCGACCGTCATCGCACTCGCGCTCCCGCCGGGCTACGCCGGTCTCGTGCTGCCGCACTCGTACATGCCTATCTATTCGTGCTCCAGAAATTGGCGGACCCGTTCCATCAGGGGCTGGGCATCGAAAAGGTTGGTCAGGACCACGGCATTGCGCAGGATGTCGCCCTGGAAGAAGCGTTCGTAGAGTTGCTGCCGGCCGCCGAACGCGCTACAGGCCACATCCCACGCCAGATGAAATAGCGACGCGCGCTCGCGGGCCGTCCGGGTATCCGTCTCCAGATAGCGTTCGAGGTCCGGGGCGATCGGGCTGGCGAAATCCGCCTCGGTGGGGAGCGCCATGAGGCTGCTGGAGCCCAGGAGCTGGATGATCTCCACCATGCGGGGATACATGCCGATGAACAGATTGCGGGCCACCATGATGGGCATGAGGGCCGGTGACATGATCCCCCAGCGATCCATCGCGGCATCCGCCTCCGCCGCCCGCAGACAGGCCTTCTGGACCTCCACATAGCCGATCAACTCGGCCAGCTTCTCTTGCACTTGAGGCAGCTTGCCCGACCCCAGGGTGGTCACCATGAGGCTGGCCAGCCCGACGATGAACTCGGCCTTGGCCACATTCTTCGTCACCACCTGGTGCCCCGAATGCAGGTACTGGTTGGTGGCATGGCTCATGTCATTGGCCAGCTCGACATCCCCCAGCAGAAAGACCCGCTCCCAGGGGACGTGTACGTGGTCGAACACGGCGATGGCATCCATCTCCTCGAAGCGGGAGCCGAGGGGATGATCGAAACGCGACCGGCCCAGATCGTAGCTTTCCCGACACACCAACTTGAGGCCCGGCGTACTGCAGGGGATGGCAAAGGCAAACGAATACCGGCCCGCGGCATCGTTCGGCAAATGGTGCGACCGTGCCGGATACACCGCGATCTCGTCTGAGAGGGGCCCAAGGGTCGCCAGCAGGCGGCACCCATGGACCACGATCCCGCCATCAGTTTCGCGGACCACGGACAGGGCGATGTCCGTCTGGTCCGTCAGGGGAGTCGGACCGGGGGCGCGGCTGCGCTGCATATTGAGCAGCGTGTGCGTGAGCGTCAGGTCGTGCTCCCGCACGTACTCGTAGTAGCGGCGGATGTGGTCCTTAAATGCCGGGCGATTCTGGGCGAAGTACTCCCCGGCGGCGGCCATCGCCATCAGGCTGACGTTCAGGAAGTCCGGGGTGCGACCCATCATGCCACAGGTCGCGCGGGCCCAGTGGGCCATCATGTTGCGACGACGCTCCAGGTCCTGCGTCGTCTGCGGGGTGATGAACGACAGGCCCACCTGATCGCCACTGGTCGGGGAGCGATAGGTCATGGGCTCGCGCAAGAGGGGGTCATGTTGCATATCGTAGAGGGCCGCGAGGGAGTGGGCGCCGTTACGCAACGAGGGATGGGTGGTCACGTCCGTGACCCGCTCGCCCCCTAACCAGACCTCGGCGGGCCGCTCCCTCAATCTCGTAATGTAATCGCGTCCGCCACGCGCTGGCATCGACTGGCCTCCTTTCTCCTACCACTTGTCAGCCTACTTCTCATGATGCCTACGCCGGGTCGGTGGAGAGCTCGATCCGGTGGCCGCAGGGATCGTAGACGTATACGGAGTAGCCAGGCCCACTGCCGTGCATACGGATGTTCTCCACCTCGATGCCCTTGGCTTCCAGCTCCTGCACCAGGGCGTTGGGATCCCGCGGGCCCTCAAAGTCAAAGGTATGGTGGGCACGCCCCGCCGGGGACCGTCCTTGGCGTCGAAGACGCCCAAGCCCGTGCTCCCAAGCTTGAGCCGCACCACGTTGGCGCCGGCCACCTGGTGACGCGCGGTCTCCTCCGCGCCCAGCACGTCCCGGTAGAAGCGGACCGCGGACTCGAAGTGTTCGGCATTGATGTTCCACGACCGCAGACCGTTCACTCTGTACGGCATCGATCGCCTCCTTTTCCACCGGGTTCGCCGATGACCGGTCAGCTCACGCTGACCCGAAGCTTCTGCGGTCTCCTCAAGAGAGCTGCAGTCGGGATGTTCGTGCGATGCACGCGATGGGAGAGGCCGAGCCGAGGCCCGGGCGAACTCACCGCGAGCCAGTACCGCTCAGGCACACCCCATGGCGTAGACCTGCGTGGCCCCTTCCGGCAAGTGCCGCTCGGCCCAGCTCTGGCCGCGATCCTCACTGGCGAACACCTCACCGCCGCTGCTCGCACAGTACATGCGCTGGGGCTGCCGCTCGTCGAAGGCGATGGTGAACATGGTGGTCTTTGGCGTGACGCCCATGTCCACTCGAGCCCAGTTCAAGCCACCGTCCGTGCTGCGGAACAGGACGCCGGTGTCGCTCTGGAAATTCGCACTGGCGGCCACCCAGAGGGTCTTCGGATCACCTGGGACCTCGCGTATATCCCGGCAATAGGTTTGTCCCTTGGGATTCAGCGGCTCGAGCCGGGCGCTGGCCCAGTGCTGGCCTTGGTCCGTGCTGCGGAACAGGCCCGCGCGGCCGATGGCGAAGACCATTCCCGGACGCCAGCGCCCGACCAGCACGCCGTGCATATCCACCGTGTCATCGTTCAGGTACTGCCCATGACTCATGTTCTCCCAGTGCTCGCCGCCGTCGAGGCTGCGGATGATCCCGCCGACTTCGATGGCACCGTAGATCTCATTGGGGTTGGCGGGATTGGCGGCCAGCTCCAGGACACGTTTGGCCGGGTTGGCCCCGGGGGACACGGTGACTTCCGGGAAGCGGACGGTCACCGGGAGTTGCGCCCAGTGCTCCCCCCCGTCTGCACTCCGAAAGATCTCACAGTTCTCGTAACCGGCGAACAGCACCTTGGAGTCGCGAGGGTCGAACAACAATGACCAAACGGGCAAGCCGTGATCCGAGATGTTGAGCCTTTCCCAGTGCTCGCCATGGTCAGTGCTGCGGTAGGGACCGTGCTGCGTCGCAGCATATACGATCTCGGCGTGCTCGGGGTGTGTGGCAATGGCCCGGATGGCGGGCGCCTCGGGTAGGCCATGAGTCACAAGCTCCCACCGATCATCGCCCACGGCCATGCGATAGAGACCGGACTTGACGGAGCGGCCAGGGGCGGTCTCCCCCGCCAGGCCCACATACACATAAGACGTGCGATTCGTAGTCATGCCGCGCTCCTCCCCGCCGGCGTGATGGAACTGTGCAGCCGGCGCATGCCGTGGCGACCACCCACCAGAGGGCCACTCCCGCCGGCGCCGAGCCTGCTCCCGGTCTGGGCAGTCCGCTCGATCACGTCAGATGTCACGCGAGTCGCTCGATGCGCCCGAGGATCTGCCTAAGAGGCTTCCCCGTCAAGTGGGTCTCGGCCAGCTGGAGCACGAAGTACCGCGCATGCTGGATGAGGCGTCCACCGGTCTTGAACGGCCGCTGTTGGAGGCTCGGGAGGGACCAGCTCTGGATGGAGACGTCATGGACGTCGCGGGTCGACGGGTTAGAGATGGCGCGAGGGCTTGGACGAAACCCTCACGGTGCTGACGCTGGGGCTGCCGCATCCGCGGGCGGATGGCGCGACCCCCCCTCTGGGCTCTATACTGCGCTCGTGCGCGCAACGTGTTTGACGGGGAGGGTGTCCGTCCTATCGTGAGACCGTGTCGCGAGGCGGCGTTTCCAGGGCCGTCGGGGAAATCCATCGACCTCGACCGCGGTTGACTCCGCCTCGAGAGGAGGGCGTACATGGCTGATCTCCCGAAACGGGAAGTCGGGCGCACCGGGCTTCAGGTCACGATGTTGGGATACGGCGCGATGGAGCTGCGTGGAGTCCCGCGTGGCCGCGAGGTCACCGAGGCGCAAGCCGAAACCATTCTCCACGCCGCTCTCGACGCAGGCATCAACTACATTGACACCTCGATCGACTACGGACTGAGCGAGGAGCGTATCGGCCGCTACATTGCGGGCCGGCGCTCCGAATATTACCTGGCGAGCAAATGCGGCTGTGTGGTCGGCGCGACCCCTGCCCCGCGCGGTCAGCGAAACCCCCACGTCTTCACGCGCGACAACATCACCGCGGGGGTCGAACAGAGCCTCGTCCGCATGAAGACGGACTACCTCGACGTGCTCCAATTCCACGCGTCTCCTTCTAAACAGACCCTGGAGGAGCACGATGCCCTCGACGCCGTGCGCGCACTCAAGCGCGCCGGCAAGGTGCGGTTCGTCGGCATGTCCTCCACGTTGCCGCACCTCGCGGACCATATCGCGATGGGCGTGTTCGACGTCTTTCAGATCCCGTACTCGGCCGTGGAGCGGGACCACGAGACGGTCATTACCGCCGCGGCCCAGTCGGGAGCGGGCATCGTCATCAGGGGCGGCGCCGCCAAGGGTGCTCCATCCGGGGCAGCACAGGCAGGGACGCCATGGGAGCGGTGGCAGAAGGCACGACTCGATGACGTGCTCGAGGGCATGACCCCGATGGAGTTCATCCTGCGCCTCACCTTCACTCATCCGGACATGGCCACGAACATCGTGGGGACGATCAACGCGGAGCATCTACAACATAACATCAACGCCCTGCGGCAAGGGCCGCTCCCGCCGAACTTGTATGCCGAGGCCAAGCGTCGCCTCGTTGCCGCGGGTTCGGCGCCGTAGCCGTCGCCTTCAGGTGAGGAACCCATGGAACTGATTTCCGTCGCCTCATTGGGCAACGTCATGATGACCAACGCGGCCGTGTCTCCGAACGGGAGGCTCTTCGGCAATTCGACGGCCGCCGAGGGTGGCTCGGCGGCCGTCAGGCCTTCAAGGGACTTCGCTCGCGTGACGTGGTCGGACGCTAGCCCCGACCGTTGTGGGTACCGTGATACCGGGCGTTGTGCAGCACGCGGCCGGGGTAGCTCCCCGTGTGCGTCCCCTTCTCGAGGAGGACCTCGCCGTTCACGACGGTGTAGTGGATCCCCTCGGCCAGCTCTCGCATCCGCCAGCCGTTGTTCGGGAAGTCGTGCACCACGTCTTCCGTGAGCGGCTGCACGGTGTCGGGATCGAAGACGACGAGGTCTGCCGCCATCCCCGGCTGCACCAACCCGCGATCGTAGATGCCGAAGGCCGTGGCCGAGTCGAAGGTCAGCCGGCGGACAGCTAGCTCGAGCGGCATGATCCCCTTGTTCCGCACCCAGTGACCGAGCAAGCGGGTGGGGTTCGACACGTTCGAGTGGAACTGCACGTGCGCGCCCCCGTCGGAGAGGCCGACGACGGCGTAGGGGCTTCCGAGGATCTGCGCCACCGCCTCGGTGTCGGTGTTGTTCTCCCCAAGGGTGAAGACCGTGTTCAGCTCCTCCTCGACCACCAAGTCGAGGAACGCGTCGAGCGGATGCTTGCCCTGGGCCTTCGCGATCTCCGCCATGTTCTGGCCTTCGAGGCCGCGGTTCTTCGGAAGCTGAGGCTCCTCCACGAGCATCAAGTCCCAGCGCTTGGAGAAGATCGAGTCCGGCCCCAGGGGCGCGTCGACCTCGGCCCGGAGCTTCGCGCGGACCTCCTGGTCGCGATACGCGCGCATCTTCTCGGCATCGGAGCCCTGGAGGTGTCGCTCCTCTCAAGGTCTGTCGATCATTCCGTAGTATCGCCGCCGCCGATCCCTAGCGCTTAACATAGACGGTATCCCCTTCGACCCGCACCTCGTAGGTGGGGATGTCCGCCGAGAGGGGCCCGCTCAGCAGCTTGCCGGTGCGCACGTCGAACCGCGCGAAGTGCAACGGGCACTCGATGACGTGGCCGTCGAGCGTTCCCCGCGAGAGTGATGCCCCGCGGTGACCGCAGGCGTCCCGCAGCGCGTAGAAGGCGCCGTCGACGTGCGCGATCAGCACTCGCTCGTCGTCGAGCACCACCCACGTCATCGCGCCCGGCGACAGCTCGGACGCTCTCGTCACCGGCACGAACCCGTCCGCCATGCCACGGTTGTCGAGGGGTGCCCCGGTCTTGCCGGGGCACCCCGAACGTTGGGGGGTTTGGGGGGCCATTTCGGGGCCCACCATGTGGTCAGTTCAGCTTGAAGCCGAATAGCCGCGCGGCATTCTCCGAGGTGATCTTGCGCAGATCCTCCTCGGGGGTCCCGGCGAAGATGCGATCCAGGAACTCCCTGGACTTCGGCCACGTCGACTCGGCATGCGGGAAGTCGCTCCCCCAGAGCATGTTGTCCACACCGATCGCGTGGCGCAGCTGGATGCCGAGGTCGTCCTCCATGAACTCCACGAACATGTTGCGGCGCCAGTAATCGCTCGGCAGGAACCCCTCCCGCGATTTCCAACCCCGGGTGAACACCGGCCGCTCGCGATACGTGAAGTCCATTTGCTTCAGCCAGTGAGGAATCCACGCCGCCTCGTGCTCGACGGAGCCGACCTTGAGCCGGGGATACCGGTCGAAGACGCCCGCAAAAATCATCGCGGATAGCGAGTAGCGCACCCAGTAGTCCGTGGTGGAACGCCCCGCCCCGGTGAGGTCGTTGAGGTTCATGGTGAATTCGCAGCCGGGGACGCCGCCGCGCGGGGTTCCGATGTGCAGGAGCAGCGGAATCCCGACGTCTTGTGCCGTCCACCAAAAGCGCTCGTAGATCGGGTGGCGATAGGGCCGATCAGCCAGCGGAGCGACGGGGATGAACGCCCCGACCAGCCCGAGCTTCGCGCAGCGTTCCAGCTCCCCACAGCCCTCCTCGACATCGTCCACGTTGAGCATGGCGATGCCTTTGAGGCGATCGGGATAGGGCGTGCAGAAGTCCGCGATCCAGTCGTTGTAGACGCGGCAGATGGCGGAGAGCAGGGCGCGATCCGGGATGCGGTACCAGAAGAGGCCTTGGCTCGGCTGCAGACAGGCCCCCCACACGCCATCCATCTCGTTCTCTTTGATCATGGCCTGCGGATCGTACGCGCCGAGTCTGACGTCCTCCCACATGCCCAGGAAATCGATCTGGGACGGATCCTCGAACCGTTGTCCCGCCTGCATCACCGCGCCGAGCGTGCCGACCTGCTGCCCGTCGATGACCCACGCGTCGTACTTGCGACCCGTGGGGGTCTCCATCCGCTCCATCCGCGGCGCCCGCTCTCTGAACCTTGGCTCGATCCGGCTCGTGTACATGTCCGGTGGCTCGAGGATGTGGGAATCGGCCGAGATGAGTTTATAGGTCGCCATGGCACACCTCCTCATGTCCTGTGCGGCGCGCGATCCGGTGGCCCAACCGTACGTCCGTCCGCCGTCGTTGTCAAAGGCGTCGGACGTGAGACCGCCCATGACATCAAGCTGACCGGCTCGGGCAAGGACGCGGACGATCTCATCGGTGAGGCCAGAGAAGTGACGCCGCAACTCGCCGCGGTGTCCTTGACCACGCCAGACCCGGGCGGTTACTCTCGGCCCACGCATCCGCCCCACGGCGGCTGCCAAAGAGAGGCCAAACATGCGAGCGGTGACCTTTTCTCGATTCGGTGGACCCGAGGTGCTGGAAGTGTCGGAACGGCCTGAGCCGCAGCCCGGCCCCGGCGAGGTGCGCATTCGCGTGGCGGCGGCGACGGTCAACCCGACCGACGTCAGCTTCCGTTCCGGACGGCAGGCCGCCCAACTGACAGGGACGGGTGTGCTGCCGCCCTACATCCCCGGCATGGAGCTGGCCGGGGTGGTGGACGCCGTCGGCGAGGGCACGGCCTGGCACACCGGTGACCGCGTGATGGCGATCGTCAATCCGCGCCGTCCTGGCGGCGGCGCCCAGGCGGAGCTGGTGGTCGTTCCAGCCGCGTCTGTCGCCCGCGTGCCCGAGGGAACCAGCCTGGAGGCCGCCGCCACCCTGCCGATGAACGGGCTGACGGTGCGCCTCGCGCTGGACCGGCTCGCGCTACGGCCGGGGCAGACCCTGGGCGTCACCGGCGCGGCCGGCGCGGTCGGCGGCTACGCGGTTGAACTCGGCGTCAGCGACGGACTGCGCGTGATCGCCGTGGCACGGCCGCAGGACGAAGCGCTGGTGAAGCGATTCGGCGCGCAGACGCTGGTGCCCCGCGGCGACGCGGCGGTCCGCGGCCTCCACGACGCGGCTCCCGGGGGCGTTGATGGGCTGATCGACGCGGCCGTGCTCGACGCCGCGGTCCTGCCCGCCATCCGGGATGGCGGCAAGCTGGCCACCGTGCGCGGCTTCGCCGGCCCATCTGAACGAGCCATCACGATCGAGCCGGTGCGGGTGACCTCGTACCTGCATAATCACGACGCGCTCGATCGGCTGGGCCATCTGGTCGCCGAAGGCCGGCTCACCCTGCGGGTGGCGGAGACCTTTCCGCCCGAGCGGGCGGCGGACGCCCAGCGCAAGCTGGCCGCTGGCGGGGTCCGAGGGCGGCTGGTGATCGTCTTCTGATCAAACTCCCAAGGAGGTTCCATGGCCCGCGTACCGCTCGTCACCAGAGACCAGATCGTCGAGAAAGAAAAGCCCGCATATGACGCCTTCATGCTGAGCCGAGCGAACAGGCCCAACATCGGCCCGTACACGCTCCTCCTGCATATGCCCGAGATGGCGCAACGACTGGAAGCCCTGCGGATCTACCTCCGCGACGAGGCCAGCCTGCCGCAGAAGCTGCAGGAACTGGTCATGATTTCTGTGGCCAGGGAGATGAGCTGTGGCTTCATCTGGTACGCTCACGTCGCCGCGGCCCGGCAGGCCGGAGTACGAGACGACGTTGTGGACAATATTCGCGAGAAGCACGCGCTGGCCAACCTCGATCCCGAGGAGCAAACCGTGGTGGACTTCACCCGCGAGCTTCTCCAGAACCGCAAGGTCAGCCGACCGACATTTGATGCCGCCACCGCCCGATTCGGTCCTCGTGGGACCATGACCTTGACGAATCTGATCGCCTGCTATGCGGTATTGGCGTACAACATGAACACCTACGACTTGGAGGCCCCGGCGCATCCGACGGAAAAGGCCTTACCATGAGGGACACCATGCACTGGGTCGGCACCTGGACTGCGGCCCCGGCGCCCGCCGAAGGCGCCGCCTTCAGCAACCATACGCTGCGGATGATCCCGCGGGTCAGTGTCGGTGGCAGCAGGCTGCGCGTGCGCATCTCGAATGCCTATGGCACTCGCCCGTTGGCGATCGGCGCGGCTTGCGTTGGCCTGCGCAGCACCGGGTCGGCGCTCGTGCCGGGCTCCAACCGCCGGCTCACCTTCGGCGGCGAAACCCGCGCAACGATCGCCGCCGGCGCGCTTGTCGTCAGCGACCCGGTCGAGCTGGGTTTCGCGCCGTTGTCGGACCTTGCCGTCAGCGTGCACCTGCCGGACGATCTGCCGACGAGCTTCGGGATCACCGGGCGCTACGCGCGGCAGACCAACTACATCTCGCCGCCGGGCGATTTCGCTGCCGAAGAGATCATGCCGGTCGGCCGCCTGACCGACGACTGGTACTTCGTCTGCGGCATCGATGTCGTCGCTCCGCGGGAGACGGGCGCCATCGTCGCGGTCGGCGACTCGCTGACCGACGCCAATATCTCGACCCATGACGGCCATCACAGCTGGCCCTCGCAGCTCGCGCGCCGGCTGATCGCGCGGCAGAGCGGGCGGCCGATGGCGGTGATGAACCAGGGGCTCGGCGGAAACCGCATCCTGCACGATATCCGGGGCGATAGCGGCCTGCGCCGCTTCGACCGCGACGTGCTGGCGCAGCCCGGCGTCACCCATACCGTCATCATGCTGGGCACCAACGATCTGCGGAACCGTAACGGCAAGCCCGAAGAAGAGGTGACCGCCCCGCAGATGATCGCCGGGCTGAGGCAATTCGCCGTACGCGGCCAGGCCCGCGGGATCAGGGTCATCGGCGGCACGCTGACCCCATTCGAGAATGAGACCTTCCTCCCCGGCGCCTGGAACCCGAAGCGCGAGGCGGTGCGCCAGGCGGTCAACGAGTGGCTGCGCCAGACCGACGCCTTCGACGCGATCGTCGATTTCGACCGGGCGTTGCGCGATCCCGACCATCCGACCCGGATGCTGCCGATCTACGATTGCGACGACCACCTCCACCCGAGCGACCTGGGCTACCGCACGATGGGAGACGCGATCGATCTGTCGCTGTTCGGATAACCAACATGGGGGGCCCAGTCACGGGCCCCCCAAGCCCCCCGACACTCGTCACGCCCCGGCCAAGCCGGGGCGCTTCTCGAAATACTCGAGAGGCTCCCAGGCCAACATGGGGGCCCCGACATGGCCCCCCATACCCCCATCGCTCGTCACGCCCCGGGGAACCCGGGCGCTCCTCGAAAGACTCCGACAGGCTCCTGGATAACTCTGCGGTCAGCGGAGCGCTGGACTCGGGGGTGGGGACCTTGTCGTGGTCAAGACTTGACTGCCGTTGCTATCCCCCTCTAACGTCTGACCACGCCGTCCACATTTGGCGGAGCTGCTGCAAGCTGGCAAAGACCGCTTGAGGATATCGAAGGCGGCGCGGCGAGAACCCTGGCCGACTTGTCGCCGTGGCGCGAGCCACGTAGCCTCTTGGCCCCTGAGGGGGCGGGCGCGCGGAACCTGCACGACTCAGGATCGTTGAGGTCCTCACCGGAGACCCGATACCCCATGATATGGTGGGCTCGGGGGAGCGCAAGATGGCAGGGAATCATCCAGGATCGGGCCGCCGACACCGAATGGCAGGCCGCGGCACCCTGCGCGATGCGGACGCGGCGGTGCGCCGCCTCCTGCGCGAGCACGTCGGGGATCCGATCGTCCTCTACCGGTTCGGCTCGTCCGTGGCGGGGGCGATCCGCTCCGACAGCGACCTAGACTATGCCGTCCTCGCAACCCGGCCGCTCGAGGCGGTCGAGCGCTTCGAGCTTCAGGAAGATATGGCCCGTGCGCTCCGTCGCTCGGTGGACCTCGTCGACCTGCGCCGCGCGTCGGCGGTGATGCGCATGCAGGTGGTCGCCTCGGGCGTGGCGGTGGCGGTCGGCGACGCCACCGAGCGAGAGCGGTTCGAGATCTTTGCCTATGCCTCATACACGCGACTCAACGAGGAGCGCCGCGCCATCCTCGATCAGATCGACGAGGAACGCACCGTGTATGGTCGATGACGTCATCGTCAACAAGGTTGCGACCATCGAGCGCTGCCTGGCACGGGTCCGCGAGGAATACGGCGGCGACGAGCGGAACCTGCGCGACAATCTCACGCGGCAGGACTCGATCATCCTGAACCTACAGCGCGCCTGCGAGGCATCCATCGATCTCGCCATGGCGCTCGTCAAGACCCATCGCCTGGGGCCGCCGCAAGAGAGCCGACACGCCTTCGATCTGCTGCAGGACGCCGGCCTCCTCGACCGGGCGCTGACGGCACGCATGGCACGGATGGTCGGCTTCCGCAACGTAGCCGTTCACGACTATCAGCGCCTGAACCTCGACATCGTGAAGGCCATCATCGTCGAGCGCCTCGACGACTTCGCGGCGTTTGCGCGTGTCGCGCTGGAACTGGCTCGGCGGAAGAGCTGAGCGACGGTGACTCGGCCTCATCGTGCGAAGAGGGGGGAGTCCCGACCATGACCCATGATGCTCTGCGTACGATTTTGCCGGTCGCCGGCTGGGGCGAAGAGCGCGCCCGCGCGGTCGAGATCACCGGCGGCACCGATCCGATCTTACCGACGCCGTTCCGTATCGGCGAGACCAGTGCCGCCGCGCTCGCGGCCGTCGGCCTCGCCGTCTCCGATCTGTGGGCGTTGCGCACCGGGCGCCGCCAGGAGGTCGCGGTCGATACGCGCCGGGCGACCGCCTCGCTCCGCAGCGGGCATTACATGCAGATGGACGGGGCGCCCGTGTCGACCGAGCGCAACACGGTGATGGGCGTCTATCCGGCCAAGCACGGTCGCTGGAGCTATCTCCACTGCAATTTCCCGAACCACCGCGCCGCCGCCCTCAGCGTGCTCGGCGTGCCGGAAGATCGCGAGGCGGTGCGCCACGCGGTGGCGCAGTGGGACGCGCTCGAGCTCGAGGAGGCGATCATCGCCGCGAAGGGCGCCGGGGGCATGGTGCGCACCATGGACGAATGGGCCCGGCACCCGCAGGCCGCCGCGATCGCCTCGCTGCCGCTGATGGAGATCGTCAAGATCGGCGATAGCCCGCCGGAACCGCTCCTCGCCGGCGATCGGCCGTTGTCGGGCGTCCGGGTGCTCGACCTGACGCGGGTCCTCGCCGGGCCGACCTGTGCCCGCACCCTGGCCGAGCACGGCGCCGACGTCTTG
>Ga0209824_10001433_pt1 | contig 13412 bp, 12 predicted proteins | sample VDWuncwatermetaG_FD_184124 | JGI IMG/M metagenome (GOLD analysis project Ga0209824, IMG submission 184124) | Wastewater microbial communities from Netherlands to study Microbial Dark Matter (Phase II) - VDW unchlorinated drinking water (SPAdes)... ... | reverse complement strand
TTTTCTGTCGCCCACAAAATCAGACAATGATTTTGTGCTAATAATTGTGCCAGGGCGTTGATGCGATTTTTATGTTCGCCTGTATTATCATCAACAGTCAAAACAAAATGCTCAGGTGGTTCCATGCTATCGTATTCAGCGAGTGTCAGGACCGGGAGTCCTTTGAGTTGTGCGTCGTGTTTGATTTCTGCGAGTAAGCGGGTTTTTCCGGTGCCTTTGGCACCTGCAATAATCATGAGTTGGCCCTTGGGAGATTCGCGACTTTCGGTAAGATTAGTAAAAAGTTCGGTGAAGCGCTTGGTGATGGTTTTCCATTCTGATTCTCTGCCAATGAGTGCCCCTTTTTCTGGCAAGTAAGAAAATTTTGTATCATCAGTTTCGATGGCAAATTGTTTGCCGGAGAGAAAATTTAAATCGCGAATAATGAGAGCGGCTTGTGCATAACGATCGTCAGGATTTTTTTGCATGAGGCGGGCGACAACGTGTTCCCAGTATTCGGGAATTTCTGGTTTGAGGGTTCGCATGAGTGGGGGAATAAGGGTTAAGTGATTCTCAAAAATGTCTTTAAGCGAGTTTCCGTGAAAGGGACTCACGTCTGTGAGGAGTCGGTAAACCATGACACCAAAAGAGTACAGATCAGCTCGGCCATCCATGTGGTTGCCGGAGATAATTTCTGGAGCCATGTAGGTGGCTGTACCCGCTTTTTGTTTGAGTGGTGTGTAGCTGGAGAGACCAAAATCAATTATTTTTGCTGAAGTGGGTTGTTCATTGACGAGTCCGACGAGAATATTCTGTGGTTTGATGTCAAAGTGATAGACGCCTCTGGTATGGAGATAATTGAGGGCGCGTAGGATTTCGATCAGTAGCCGTTCAATGACGTCAAAGGGTTGTCCCTCACAGACTTTGTGCAGCTCGGCACCGGGAATGAATTCAGTTGTGTAAAAATATCTGTTGAGTTTTTGTTCAACGCCAAAATCGATAATACGTCCAATTCCTGGGTGGTTGAGTTCTTTCAAAATCGTGAATTCATTTTTGAAGTTACGCAAAGCATCTTCGCGGGAGACACCCATTTGTAATTTTTTGAGAAACTTGAGAGCTTTAAGGCCATCTGCATCGCGGACAAGGTAGACTTCACCAGACATGCCTGAGCCCAGTTCCTTAATGACTTCGTAACGTTGGTCGATTTTATAATTTGGAGGGAGCATGAAGCTTGTGGCATCTGCCTTGTTTAGTATTTTGAGTCACAACGACAACTTATCATTATATAGAAGCTTGAGGGGACTGCCTATGGAAAAGTTAACAAGGGGCCTTTCATGTGAGGCAAAGTTGATCTCTGTTAACTGTTGTTAAGAGTTGTTAAAGCAGACTTATGGACAAAAACAGACAAGGTCGGTAGGGACAAGGTTCTGCGTTCTTAGCTCAGCTGGATAGAGCATCAGACTTCGAATCTGAGGGTCGGGGGTTCGAATCCCTCAGGACGCGCATTGTACGGTATGTTCTGGAACCATACGTTCATCAGTTATTTGATGGCTCAAGGTGTTTCTTTTTGAGTTCCTTAAGCAGATAGGGAAAATGATTGTAGCCCCAATAGGGCTGCTTATCATAAATCACGAAGGGCACACCGAAGACGTCATTTGCGAGTGCTTTTTGTGCGTTGGCGAGAAGTTCATTTTTGATTTCGGCACTGCCCATGTCTTGTAAGAGACGTTCGGCGTTGCCACCCAGCTCCATAATTGTTTTTGCAAATAAAGCCTCATCGGGTGTTTGGCCAAGTCCTTGGATTTGCCGGTAGAGCGCTGTGTGAAAATATTTGAAGAGATTTTGCTTTTTGGCGGCCAGAGTCGCGCGCAAGACCGGAATCGGTTTAAAAAGATTCATCTGGTAATTGACGCCTAAATCATCGGCGTAACGTTTGGCCTCAATGGCCGTGTAACGCATCTTGCGTTCGTCAGAGGCATTGGGCGGCGTATGGTTGGTTTGTGGCCACAAGCCGCCCAGAAAAATAGGGATCCATTCGATGTCGAGGCTGTATTTTTCTTCTGTTTTATTTTTCAAAATGTATTCGTTTAAAAGATAGGGAAACGGGCTGACGTAATCGAAGTAGATATCGAGTTTGTTCATGGGGGCTCCTTCTTTGTGGAAAGTAAAGGAGCTGATGAATTAGGTCAAGGAAGGGGCTGTGCATCGAGTTTAAACAAAGCGTGAATAAATTTGGCTTCTGCCACAGGAATGACGGCTAAAGGAAGATCTTCATCATAAAAAAAAGGATCGATGTTTGAAGGTTTGACAGGCGAGCGTTCTCCATCAAATTCACGTTCGCGAAATCGGTCCATAATTTTGAGTAGGATGCCACCAATGCACGGGGCGTCAGCAGGCAGATCCATCCATTGGGGTTGTAGCCGATCTAACACGTAGGCCGTCATTCCAAAGAAGAGCCCTTTAATATTCTTTTGTCTGTCTTGGTCAATTTTATGAGCGCGAATAAATCTTATAGGGGCATTATTCGATGGCTGACGGCTGCCTTCCAAATTGGCTGCTAGATAGGCAAGAATTGTTCCATCTAGATCTCTGGCGAGAATGACATCTCTAACTTCTGGGTGGCCAAGGTAGCGGGAAATATCGTCGGGATAGTTTTGGGATTTGAGAAGAGTGAGAGCTTCCTGAGGAGAACGTCTTTCTAAAATTAGTTGTTGTGTTCCAGCCTTGTTCGTTAGCTCAATAACACTTGCTTTAAATTGAGTATGATCGGCTGGCTCAAAACCTAAGGATTGTCTCAATAAAAAACTTTCTACATGTTCATCGCCCAGCAAAGCCTCCAAGCGCTCTTCCAAAAGATCGGGTCTGGCCGCCAGCCAAGTGGCTCGCTCACAGTCATTAATTTTTTGCAATCTCTCTTCGGCTCGTGTGGGATCCTCAGCAATCTGGTTCCATAAGTAAGTCAGCTTTTCGTAGGCTAAACGACTTAACCAAGAATCGAGGGTGGCCATGTTGTCGCGCAGTTTGCTGTCTTTGATGAAGCTGCGTGCTTGTCTGTAGGCTTGTACGGCCAAGGCTCTGGGTGTTATTGTTGGAATTGATTTTGGACGTGGCGCTGGCCTGTGTGTGGCTGTTAATCGCTCTTTTGTGACGGCTACAACACGCTGTGAGTTGGGTTTTACCACAGCCCATTTTTCCAGATTGAGAAGAAACGTTTCTGTTGGCAATTCAATCATGGCTTCAAGGTGCCTTGCACTGAAATGCCTATTGGCAGCACCCACCAGACCATCGACATAAAGCAAGCCCGCATCTGTTTGTTTAGCGATACGGGTTAATCGCTGCTTTTGTGCCGTGTCAGTCGAGCCTGTTTTGGCTTCGAAATAATAAGTCACACCGGCGATGGTCACGATGACATCCATTTCTTGTCCCTGCACGTCTTCACGTAGACCGATATAGGAGACATCAGGGCGGCCAGCCAGTAATTCGCACACGCGCAATTCCAAATGAAGTGTTCGTAAAGCTCGTTCATCGCCGTGGATTTCCAATGAGCGCGCTGAACTTTCGTAATGCCGAGCCACTTCTTGGGCAGTGGCTATGCGTTCGCTATGGCTCTCAAAAAATTTGACGACATACTCGTGAAGAGAGGCTGGTATACGGTGCATTTGGCGGACAGTCGCTAAATGCTTGGGCACGGCTGCTATGTATAAATCGTTTGGGACGCCAGGTAGTTTTGGAGATTTTCCATGCACAGGACGTGCGTGCCCGTACTGCGTTCCAGAAAATTCTCGTCGTGTGTTGGCACTTGGGAGTCTAACATTTCCAGAAAGTTTACGGTTATTTCCCATGCGAGAGCTTATCGGCCAATTTGCGTTCCAAGTTGCTCAAAAATAGTTATTTGATATCAAATAGTTGACGATGAAAGTGAAGCCTGATTTAACCCTCTAAAAGGCCTGGGAACAAACATGATCTATATCATGATTGGTGATGAGCCTACTCATTCCTTGTTTTTTGTCAGACCTATAATGTTAACTTCGTAACGCACTCCGAGTCCGCAGTGCCCGAGTCAGGTAAGCTGACCAGGCTGGCGGACCGATGGGTGGGAATGGAAACACTCCCGCCTCCCAGTTCTTTAGTTGGTTGCCCGGTGACCGACAAGAACGATTTGGAAAGGAGCGAGCGCGTGCCCGACATTTTTAATGATTCGCTTATTGATTCGTATGGTCGCCGTGTCACTTATTTGCGGGTTTCCCTCACGGATCGCTGCAATTATCGTTGTCTTTACTGCATGCCGCCCGAGGGGGCTGCCGTCATGCCAAAAGATCATATTTTAACTGACGATGCTATTGTTCAATTTGTTCGCGTGGCGGCGACTCTGGGTGTGGAGCGTATCCGTCTGACGGGCGGTGAGCCTTTGTTGCGTCCGGGTTTGGTTGAGCTCGTGTCGCGTCTGGCCAAAATTCCTGGTGTTAAAGATCTTGGCTTAACGACGAATGGTTCGCGCTTGACGGCTCTGGCTGTGCCTTTGCGGGAGGCCGGCCTCACGCGGATCAACGTCAGTCTGGATAGTTTAGAGGCCGATGCTTTTGAAGCCATTACCGGTGGTGGCCGCCTGAGTTCTGTCATGGAGGGCATCGATGCGGCGATGAACGCTGGGCTGCCCCTCAAGATTAACGTCGTGGTTTTGCGCGGCATGAACGAAGGCGAGCTTTTGGATTTTGCCCGTCTGGCCTTGCGCCGCGGTGTGCAAGTGCGTTTTATTGAATTCATGCCTCTGTGTGGGACAGGCTGGCGCCCTGAATTGGTTTTTCCTCTGACAGAAGTCAAAGCGATCATGCGGGCTCATTTTTGTGCCGAGTCTATGGGTCGGGGCTCTGATGTGGCCGATCTCATGACGATTAGCGATGGACGACGCACCGGCGAGGTTGGCTTCATTGCAACTTTATCTGAACCATTTTGTGACACGTGTTCGCGCATTCGCTTGACGGCTGACGGGAAAATTCGTCCCTGCTTGTTCTCGCGCGAGGATTTTGCCGTCTCGGAATTACTGAAGACAGATGTTCCCGATGAGATGATTGCCGAGCGCATTCGTTATGCTGTGACCAATAAACCACGCGGAAATGCTTATGACGATGCGATGCGTGAGGGCGGTCAGGCTGATTATTCGGCTTATGCAGGTTTGGAGACGGCCACGCCGTCGATTCGTTCCATTGGAGGCTAAATGAGAGACGTTGGTGATAAAATTGAAACATTGCGTTCCGCCACGGCAGTGAGTGTGGTCACGATGGCGGCTGAAACAGCGCGGCGCTTACAGGCTAACGATGTCCCTAAAAAAGATATTTTGCCGATTGCAAAAGCGGCGGCTGTGATGGCGGCCAAGAAAACCCAGGAGCTGATTCCTTATTGTCATCCGCTCCCCATCGATGTGGTCGATGTCACTTTGGATGTTGGCACGGACCGTGTGACGATTCATTGTACCGTGACAGCGATCTGGAAAACGGGCGTCGAGATGGAAGCCCTCACGGCCTCCAGTATTGCGGCTTTGACCATTTACGACATGCTTAAGCCGATCGATAAAAACATGGAAATCGTCTCGACCAAACTCCTGGCCAAAACCGGCGGCAAAACGGACTGGGTCGAAAAGTTGCCGGCTAACTTTAAAGCGGCTGTCATTGTGACCTCGGATGGCACAGCGGTCGGCAAACGTGTCGATAATTCTGGTAAAATTATCAAGGAGCGCCTTGAGTCACTCGGTGTGCGCGAAGTCGCTTATTTGATTTTGCCAGACGAGAAAGAGCAAATCCGCCAGGCGCTTTTGGATTATTGCGTGCAAGGCGTGCAGCTGATTCTAACGACGGGTGGCACTGGATTGGGGCCACGCGATGTGACGGTGGAGGCGACCAAAGGGGTCATTGAACGGGAAATGCCCGCTGTCGTGCAGGCCTTCCAGGCTTATGGGCTTAAACGCACTCCGTACGCCATGCTCTCACGTGGTCTTGCGGGTGTGCGCGAAGGCACGGTGATCGTCAATTTGCCAGGGTCTTCCAATGGCGCACGTGAAGGGATGAACGCGCTCTTTCCCTATCTCTTGCATGTTTATAAAATGATGAAGGGCGGAGGCCACTAAGTGACTCTCTCTATCCTTATTCTGGCTGGACTGTTTTGTCTGACGGCGCTGATCTACGCCTCGGCTGGTTTTGCGGGCGGTTCGACTTATCTGGCGCTACTCGCTCTGGCGGGTTTTTCTTATCAACTCATGCCGGCGACAGCTTTGGTTTGCAATGTGGTGGTGGCCTCTGGCGGGGCGTTTCATTATGCGCGAGCGGGCCATTTTCGACTCAAGAATGTTTTGCCCTTTTTGTTAATGTCTGTGCCGCTGGCTTATGTGGGCGGCCGATTACCCATCAGTAAGCAGGCCTTCATGCTACTTTTGGGCGTCATGCTTTTCATTGCGGCTATTCGCCTACTGCTCAATGAACAGGATTTTCGGCGTCAGGCAGAACCGGCGTGGAAACAGGCCTGGCTCATCGGTTTGCCAATTGGGGGTATTCTGGGTTTGGTGTCGGGGCTGACGGGAATTGGTGGCGGTATTTTGCTCTCGCCCGTGCTTTATCTTTTGGGTTGGGCTGATGCCAAACAAGTGGCGGCCGCTTCCAGTCTTTTCATTCTGGCCAATTCGGTTTCGGGTTTATTGGGCCAGTGGCAAAAGGGCGGCTCGCTGCCTGAGCCCAGTGTTTTGGCGCCGCTTGTGATCGCCGTTGTCATTGGCGGACAAATCGGCGCTTCTCTTGGTGCCAATCGTTTTCCTAGATTGGTGGTGCAACGCGTCTCGGCTATTCTAGTGCTGCTGGTTTCGGCCAAACTGCTTTGGGAGGGCTTTTAGTGCTTGATGTCTTGCCAGCCAAACGGTTGATTTTGGCCACGCAGCCAGTTGGCGTGCCAATGGCGGCGACTTTATCTGAGGCTGATGGTTTGTTGCTCGCTGCTGATGTGATAGCTCCCATTTCTTTACCGCGTTTTGATAATTCGGCTATGGATGGTTATGCCGTTTGTGCTGACGATTGTCTCAAGCCAGAAGCGGTGCTCAAACTGGTGGGCGAAACCTGGGCGGGGCGCGAGGCCTCGCCGAGTGTCTTGCCAGGGACCTGTGTTCGTATCATGACAGGGGCTCGTCTTCCAGAGGGTGCCACGGCTGTTGTCATGAAGGAAAATTGCCGAGTGGATGGCGATAAAGTGTGTGTCAGTAGTGTCGTCAAGTTAGGTGAAAATATTCGCAGAGCCGGTGAAGAAATTCAGGGTGGGACTTTGGCCTTGTCAAAGGGGACGCGTTTGAATGCGGGCGCGATCGGATTTTTGAGTGGGCTTGGCGTGGCTGAGGTTTTCACTTATCCAAGGCCAATAGTGTCTCTGATTGTGACGGGGAGCGAGTTAGCTCCTGCGGGCACGAAGCTGACAGGCTCACAAATTTACGAGAGTAATTCGGCCGCTCTCGCGATTGCGATTCGTGAGACGGGCGCCATTTTACGCCCCCCTGTGATTGTGCCCGATGAACCCGAAAAAATTCGCCAGGCGATTGATGCCGCGCTGAACTCATCCTCACATGTTTTGCTTTGTGGCGGCGTCTCCGTTGGGGAGCATGATCACAATAAACGCCTGCTTGGTGAGGCTGGCGTGCAAACCGTCTTTTGGAAAATTGCGCAAAAGCCAGGCAAGCCTTTGTACTTTGGCGAGCGGCGCGGCGTGCTGGTGTTTGGACTGCCAGGCAATCCTGTGAGTGCGCTGGTCTGCTATTACGAATATGTGCGAGCGGCTTTGCTCAAATTTCAGAATCGCTTTGGCGATGCCGAATTTTTGGAAGGCGTCGGTGACGGCGTTGAAGGACAAACTCTGACAGCTAGACAAAAGAAATATTTCCTGCCCAATGTGCCAGCTTTTTTGACCGAAACCCTGAAGAAAAAACCCGGGCTCACGCATTTTGTGCGGGCAAAGGCTTTTGTGGAAGGTCGCACCTTGCGCGTGTCCCCAGTTGACGCTCAAGGCTCACACATGATGGGCGGCTTTGCCAGAGCCAATGCTATTTTAGTTTTTCCCAAACAGTCCGAAAAATTGGAAGAGGGCACTTTGGTGAACATTCACATGCTGCCCGGGGAGGCTATCTATGACGGTGACGCTTTGTTTTTTTGGTGAACTCAAAACGCTGACGGGTTGCGAGCGCGATCAATTGCCCTTCACAAAGACGCTGTCACTGGCAGAGCTCGTGCGGATGCATCCGGCAGCAACCAAGCTACTGGCTTGGGAGGGGCATCTTTTGTATGCAGTGAATCACGAACAGGTCGATGCCGATTATCTTGTGCATGATGGCGATGAAGTCGCTCTCATGCCACCCATGACGGGAGGGTGAACGTGGAAATAAAATTGATAACCACTGAACCCATTTCGGCCGCCCAACTTGCTAGCACACGAAATTATCCGGAGTGCGGGGCCTTAGTCACTTTTGATGGAGTGGTGCGCAATCATCATGAAGGCAAAAGTGTTTTACGTTTGGAATATGAAGCTTACGTGCCCATGGCCGGGAAAGTGATGGCCGCCATCGCCAGTGAAATTGAACGTGAATGGCCGGGGGCTCATGCACTTGCCGTGCACCGCATGGGGGCTCTCGCCATCGGCGATGTGGCTGTGGCGATTGCGGTTTGGACGCCGCATCGCGCTGAAGCTTTTACAGCTTGCAAGGCCTACATTGACCGCATCAAAAAACGGGTGCCGGTCTGGAAAAAAGAGTTTTACGCGGATGAAACCTTTGCCTGGGTGCGTTGTCATCATGAGTGAAAAAACCAAATGGCTGGGCGTTGTGCTCGCTGGTGGACAGAGCCGGCGCTTTGGTCGCAGCAAAGCTCTATTTGAGCAGCCTGATGGGGCCATGCTGCTCAATCGAACAGTTGAGCTTTTACAAAGTCTGGCCATCGATGTTTGTGCGAGTGCTAGAGGTGGGCAAGAATTGCCAGAATTGGCGTGTCCTGTTGTGCAGGATTTTATTCCTGGCTGCGGCCCACTTGGTGGAATTTTATCAGTGATGCAGGCTCACCGGGCCGATGCGTATTTGCTTCTGACTTGCGACATGCCGCTCATGACGGAAAGCGTTTTGAAGAATATGTTGGATAGTTTTTTATTCGATCAGTCAGCGGCTGTGTACCGAGTGCAGAATTGCGTGGAATGTTTTCCGTTGGTTCTGGCTTCATCGGCGCGGGGGCTCATTCAAGAGAGGCTGAGTCAAGGGCTGCTGGACATTCAAGGACTTTTGCAAGCGCTGCCGAAGGTAAATTATTTGGATGGGGATGTGGCAGCGGAGTTTTTTTCGAATATGAATACGCCAGAGGATGCTGAGAAGATATTTGGGATCTATCCCCTCCAAGAAAAAATACTATGATGAAATCTATCCAAATTCTAATGGACGAACACAAACTCATTCTCCGCGGCTTGCGCGTGGCGCAAGTCATGGCCAAGCGCTTTCATGAAGCGGGCGCTGCCCATGCGAGCGATCTAAAAGGCTGGCTTGATTTTGTGGGAAGCTACGCCGATACGTTTCATCACAAAAAAGAAGAAGATGTGCTGTTTGTCTGGATGAAGGAAAAAGGTTTTCCCACAGAAGGTGGTCCCATAACAGTTATGTTGTACGAGCATGATATCGGGCGCGCGCTCATTAAGAGTATCGTGGAGGCTTCGGCCCTTGCCTTCAGCGGCGATAAAGTTGCTTTGGAAACAGTGTCGGCTGCGCTCATTGATTTTGCCGGTCATTTATCCAATCACATCTACAAAGAAGATAATATTTTGTACCCGATGGCTGAGCGTCTCGCGGCGACTGGTGACGATGAAAGTCTTCTGGCCCGCTATGAAGTCAAACTGGCTGCGGTCGAGGCAGGGGCGACACAAAAGAAATATGCCGCACTCATTGAAGAGCTGGAAGGGAAATATAATGAGCTATAAACGATTTCTATTTTTTGAATCTCGATCGTTGTCATTCCCGCGAAGGCGGGAATCTAGTGGTTTTAATTTTTTTCTGGATTCCCGCCTTCGCGGGAATGACAGGATGCTATTGTTTGTCAGCGAAGAGTTTGTATGAAAACATCTTCATTAAAAACCGACAGGTCTGCCTGGCTTTGGGGCATTGAGAGTGGCGCCTACTCGGCGGACAAAGCAGAGCGAATGATTAAGGTATTGTCGACTCGCATGGGTTTGGCGTCTGTGCCAGCGCATCTGCCAGATCCGCCAGTCCCCCAATTATCCCCCAGTCGTTTATCAGGAGCCTTTTGCAGCGCGTGGAAAAAACGGGGGCTCATCAGGACTGATGCTGCCCGTTATCAGTATGCTTGCGGAAAAAGTTACCGTGATGTCATTCGTCAGCGCAACGGGTTGATAACCCACTTTCCCGATGGGGTGCTCATTCTGCAAGCCGCTGAGCATTTGTGCTCACTCTATAAAGACGCGGCCCGTGAAGGCATCACGCTGATTCCTTTTGGTGGCGGCACGGGTGTTGTGGGCGGCACTGAAGCCCTCACGCGTGATAATCGGCCCATTCTGGTCGTTGATTGCAAAAGGCTGAATCAGGTGTTTGAGATAGATGAGGTTTCCAGAGTGGTGAGAGCGCAGGCGGGGATTCTGGGGCCCGATTTGGAAGCGGCGCTCAACCGCAAAGGTTTTAGTCTTGGACATTTTCCGCAGTCTTTCGAATTTTCGACTTTGGGTGGTTGGATTGTCACGCGCTCGGCTGGGCAAAATTCAACCAAGTATGGAAAGATTGAGGACATGGTGGTCTCTCTTGTCATGGCAACACCTGTTGGCGTGCTGGCCACGCACCAAGTTCCAGCTTCGGCCACTGGACCATCCCTGCGCGAAATGGCTGTTGGCTCGGAGGGTTTATACGGCATTGTCACTGAAGCCACTGTTCGCATTCATCCCTTGCCAGAGACCATGATTTTTATGGCGGCTCATTTCTCTGATTTTAAGGCCGGTGCCAGGGCCGTCCGGGCCGTGATTCAAAGCGAGTTGTGCCCATCGATTGTGCGGCTCTCTGATGCCGTTGAAACGGATTTATTTTTAAAGCTCAAGAGTGAGAGTGCTGTCCAAAAACTCATGAGCTATTGGTATGCGGTTCGCTCGCTGGGCCAGCAGCCGTGTTTTTTGATGATGGCCACTGAGGGCAAGAAAAAGCCAGCCGTTCTTGAGGCTGAGGCCATCAAAGCTGTCCTTAGAAAATCTGGCGGCGTGCTTTTGCCGAATCCGGTTTCAAGTGCCATGGGCAAAGCTTGGAAAGGCGAGCGGTTCCGTCTGCCTTACTTGCGTGATCCCATGATGAATCATGGGCTGTTCATCGATACGCTGGAGACGGCTGCGACTTGGACAAAACTGGATACGCTCTACAGTGCCGTGAAGATGCGTTTTGCCCGCGATAAAATGCTCTCAAAATTCCTTTGTGGCTGTCATCTCTCACACGCTTATCCGGACGGTGCCTCTCTCTATTTTACGTTCATGGGTGTGACCCATCCGGCTGATCCACTGGGTCAATGGGAATACATGAAGGCTGCGGCGACAGATGCCCTTGTCAGCGCGGGCGGGGCTATCAGTCATCATCATGGAATTGGCTATGATCACCGGCGCTGGATGCACGAGCAGCATGGCGATACAGGGATCACGGTTTTACGGGGCATCAAGCACACACTGGATCCGCAGGGACTATTGAATCCGGGAAAACTTTTTGAGGACTCTCTTTGATGTCTGCGTCTGAAAAAAATGAATACAGAAAGGCCTACAGCGATCGCTTAAATCGTTATCGGCCCATTGCTTTTTTTGAGGGCTCTCCTGTTTATTCTTTGTACCAGCCGCCACCAGCGAGTCTTGCTGGGGAGCGTTCATTAGAGCAGCGATTACGCAGGCGCTTTGAGGGTTTACGGGCACCGGCCACGGCGACAATAGCCGTTAACCGGGCGTGCCAGTGTGATTGTGTCCATTGCTCGGCCGTTGATTATAACCACAGTCCAAAAGCTGATTTGGATACAATGACTCTAAAATCCGCTATAGCCGAAACTGTCGAGCTCGGTTCCACGCAAATTATTTTACTCGGCGGCGAGCCGCTGCTTCGCAAAGATCTGGACGAGATCATCGCGTCCGTGCCAACAGATTTGGCCAAAGTCATTCTTTTTACCAACGGGGAATTTTTAACGCCCGAGCGTTGTCTACGTTTAAAAGAGGCCGGGCTCATGGGGGCTTTTGTTTCGCTGGATTCAGCCGTGGCGAGCGTGCACGATGCTTTTCGTAAACGACCCGGTTTATTCGCGGCGGCGAGTGCCGGAGTCCGCCATTTGCGAGAGGCCGGATTGGTAGCGGGCGTGTCGAGTTATTTAAGTTCCAGTCGTTTGGCTGCTGGTGTTTTTTCTCAAATGATGGAGCTGGGAAAAGAGCTTGGGGCTCATGAAGTCACTTTCTTTGATGCGATTCCCAGTGGCCGCTGGCTTATGCACGATGAGGATTTGTTAAAGCCCGTTGACAGACAAAAAATTGTTGAATTTGTGCGCGCCTACCGGATGCAAAAGGATTATCCGGGAATTGCGGCGCAATCGACGTTGACCAGTGAATGCGGTTCGGCTTTTTGTTTTGCCGCCAACACACAATTTTACCTAACGGCTTGGGGCGAGATGTGCCCGTGTGATTTTACGCCTCTTGGTTTCGGGACTTATCCTGAAACTTCCATCCAGCAACTGTGGGATAAGATGACGACCTCGCCGCCATACGATAAACGAGCTAAGGCTTGCCGCATGCAGGAGAGAGCCTTTCGCGAAAGTGTGATTTTGCCCAGGGCTAGTCAGGGAATTCTGGCACCATATTCTTATTGATTTTGAATTATTCTTGCGCAACAAAAAATTATCAGTCATAAAAAATAAAAATCTTTTTCTTTTAGCTTCAATAAAATGACACCGTCTACGCTTTCTTTATTTAATCGCATGCGCTCTGGCGACACTCAGGCTCTGGCGCGTCTCATGACCTATGTCGATAATCGCCACGAAGACCTTCTGTCGCTTATGGCCAAGGTTTACGATGTGCGGCAAGCGGCCATTAGAATTGGTATCACGGGTCCTCCAGGCGCTGGCAAATCAACGTTAACAGATAAAATTATCAGTGCTTATCGTAAAGAGGGGAAAAGAGTTGGGGTGATTGCCATTGATCCCTCGAGCCCATTTTCTGGTGGGGCTGTTTTGGGTGATCGGATTCGCATGCAGGATCACAATGCGGATGCGGGCGTGTTTATTCGTTCGCTGGGTTCACGCGGGGCCCATGGCGGTTTGTCTAGGGCGACACGCGATATTGTCCAATTGCTGGATGCCGCCGGTTACGATGTTATCCTAATTGAGACAGTCGGTGTTGGGCAAACCGAGCTGGATATCATGTCT
>Ga0209824_10001432_pt1 | contig 13414 bp, 13 predicted proteins | sample VDWuncwatermetaG_FD_184124 | JGI IMG/M metagenome (GOLD analysis project Ga0209824, IMG submission 184124) | Wastewater microbial communities from Netherlands to study Microbial Dark Matter (Phase II) - VDW unchlorinated drinking water (SPAdes)... ... | reverse complement strand
CCCCTTCGGCGAGTCCTACGGTAGCGAGCTGGGGAAGGCCCGTGGCGAGGTCGGTCTCGACTTCCACTAACAGGGCGTCGATTCCGTAGAGGGCGGCGCTGTTGACCTTGGCGAGCATGGAGAGAAAGAAAGCCCCCTTCCCCTCGGACAAAGGTATAAAGTAACAGGGTGAAGCTGGCCTCTATTAGCAGAGGTCAGGTTGGATGACAACTAGAATTTGTCCTTTTTAAATGACTTCAGTGTGGAGGGTCGGCTGCGTAGAACATCGTCCTTGGTTACGCGGTCGAAGACGTGAATGCCCCGGTTGTGGAGAAGGGTGGGCTGAGAAATGACCCGTTTCGCCGAGGCCGAGCAGACCGAGCACTTCGATAGCGGCCTGGTTTTGACTTTCTGCACGGCTTCGAAGCGGTGGCCCTTGGCGCATTCGTATTCGTAGAGCGGCATAGATACCAACTCGTAGATCATACCCAAGAAAGGGAAACAAGGCTAGTACGCAGCCTTGCCAAGAAAAATATTTCCTGGTATAAGATTCCATGTTTGCCCTGAAGGCGTTCATTGCCGCAAAAAACCCAGGCCTAGGTCTGGGTTTTTTTTACCCTCTTTCGGAGGTGAGTCATGTTAGACCAGGAGATCCTGCCCCTCGGCCTGACCTTTGACGATGTGCTTTTAGTCCCGGCAGAGTCCTCGATCCTCCCGCGCGAGACCGATGTCGCCACCCGCTTGACGGATAGGATTAGCCTGAATATCCCGCTAGTCAGCGCGGCTATGGATACGGTCACCGAATCGCGCACGGCTATCGCCATGGCGCAGGAGGGGGGATTGGGATTTATTCATCGCAACCTGCCGGTTCCGGCCCAAGCGGCGGAAGTCGAAAGGGTCAAGAAATTTGAGAGCGGCATGATTACGGATCCGATAACGGTGCGCCCGGATCAAAAGATCGCCGAGGCGCAGGGGATCATGCGGAAGTACGGGATTTCAGGGCTTCCGGTAACGCAGTCGGGGCGTCTGGTAGGAATCCTCACCAATAGGGATCTGCGCTTTGAGAAGAGGTCGGACCGGCCGGTTTCGGAGGTCATGACCAAGGAGAATTTAGTTACCGCCAGGCCTGGAGTGGATTTCGATGAGGCGAAAGAGATCCTGCATCGCCACCGGATCGAAAAGCTTTTGGTGGTGGATGAAAAATTTAACCTTAAGGGGTTGATCACAGTCAAGGACATAGAAAAGAAAACCCAATTCCCGTTTGCCTGTAAAGACGATAGGGGGCGCCTGCGCGTAGGCGCGGCGGTGGGCGTAGGCCCTGATTGTGAAGAGCGGGTGGAGACATTGGTCAGGGCTGGAGTAGACGTGGTTGCTGTGGATACGGCCCACGGTCACTCCAGGAATGTTCTGGAGGTGGTTAAGCATATTCGCCGCCGCCATCCTGATCTGGGACTTGTCGGCGGAAACGTGGCAACGGAGGAGGGTACCCTGGCCCTGATTCAGGCGGGTGTCAATGCGGTCAAGGTAGGAGTGGGGCCGGGCTCCATCTGCACCACCCGCGTGGTCTCAGGGGTCGGAGTCCCCCAGCTCACGGCGATCGTAAACTGCGCCAAGGCAGCCGAACGCCACAACATTCCCATCGTTTCGGACGGCGGTATCAAGTACTCGGGTGACATTACTAAAGCCCTTGCCGCCGGCGCCCATTCGGTGATGATCGGAAGCCTCTTTGCCGGCACCGAGGAGAGTCCCGGGGAGACCATTCTCTATCAGGGAAGAACCTACAAGGTCTATCGCGGTATGGGCTCGTTGGGCGCCATGGGGGAGGGGAGTAAGGATCGCTACGGCCAGGCTGATGTGGAGGATAAAATGAAGTTGGTGCCCGAAGGGATCGAGGGGCAGGTGCCTTATAAAGGATCGATCGCCTTCAATATCCACCAGCTGGTTGGCGGCCTGCGCGCGGGTATGGGTTACCTCGGTTGTCGCACCATCAGCGAACTCCGCACAAAGGCCCGTTTTATGCAGGTGACCTCAGCGGGGTTGAGAGAGGGACACGTCCACGACGTCTTCGTCACTAAAGAGGCCCCCAACTATAGATCGGAATAAGTTGTTAGTTACTCGTTAATGGTTATTCGTTTAAAGCTCAAAGAAGAGAAGATCTCGCATGCACAAATAGCGGTAAACACGTACAACCAACTAATAACCAATAACTAAAAAGTGATCCTTATCCTCGATTTTGGTTCTCAATACACCCAGCTTATCGTGCGGCGCATCCGCGAGGCTAACATTTACTGCGAAATCCATCCCTTCAACCTTACCCTGGAGAAAATCCAGCAACTCAAGCCCAAAGGGATCATTCTTTCCGGCAGCCCGGCCAGCGTCTATCAGGAAAGCGCCCCGAAGGCAGAGGAGAGGATCTTTTCCCTTCCGATCCCTTTCTTGGGCATCTGCTACGGAATGGGTCTCATCAACCAGGCGGCAGGTGGCGAGGTGGCTAGGGCCGAACGAAGGGAATATGGTTCCGCAGAACTGTTTGTTGATGATGACACCGACCTCTTTCACGGATTTCTCCACAACGGCACGGTCCGGGTGTGGATGAGTCACGGCGATAGGATGATCTCCCTGCCAGAAGGCTGGCGCATCCTGGCCCATAGCCGCAACTCTCCCATCGCCTCGTTTGCCAACCCTGAGCGGAAACTATTTGGCGTCCAGTTCCATCCTGAGGTGGTCCATACCCCGCGGGGCAAAGAGATCCTGGAGAATTTTCTGTTTCGCATCTGTGGCTGCGAGCCGACCTGGACGATGGGCCATTTTGTTGAGACCTCCGTGAAGAAAATTCGCGCTCAGGCAGGAAATAGCCGAATGATCTGCGCCTTGAGCGGCGGCGTGGATTCTTCGGTGGTGGCGACGTTGGTGCACCGGGCGATCGGGGAGCGACTTATCTGTGTATTTGTCAACAACGGTCTTTTGCGCGAGGGCGAGGCGGATCATGTCTCCCGCCTGTTCAGCGAACGCTTCGGCAAGAGCTTCCGTTATGTGGATGCCAGCCAGCGCTTTCTCTCCGCCTTAAAAGGCGTGGAAGATCCTGAGGTAAAAAGAAAGAAAATCGGCCATGCCTTTATCGAGGTCTTTGAAGCGGAAGCGAAGAAGCTTGGCGAAGTACCTTTTCTGGCGCAGGGGACTCTCTACCCGGACGTCATCGAGTCAGTTTCATTCGTTGGCCCTTCGGCCACCATCAAGACCCACCACAACGTCGGCGGCCTGCCAACGAATATGCGCTTTCAGTTGATCGAGCCTCTGCGCGAGCTTTTCAAAGATGAGGTGCGGAAGTTGGGTCAAGAACTTGGCCTGCCTCAAGAGCTGATTCAGCGCCAGCCCTTCCCCGGCCCTGGCCTGGCTATACGCGTGTTGGGCGAGGTCACGGAAGAGCGATTGAAAATTCTGCGTGCGGCGGATGCCATTGTGCTTAGCGAGATCAAGAGCGCCGGGCTTTATGATAAGGTCTGGCAGTCCTTTGCGGTTTTGCTGCCGATCAAAACCGTTGGTGTCATGGGAGACGAGCGCAGCTACGAGAACGTCATAGCCCTGCGCGTGGTGGAGAGCCAGGACGGCATGACCGCCAACTGGGTCCCGCTCGCGCCTGAGTTGTTGTCTAAAATTTCCAACCGTATCATTAACGAAGTCCGCGGCGTCAACCGCGTCGTCTATGACATCTCCTCCAAGCCACCGGCTACGATTGAGTGGGAGTGAGATTTATTTTGCCGGTAGGACGGGAATGCGAAGTTCCCGCGCAAGCAGATTAAAATCTGAGAGATCAGCGGTAACCACCGTAGCACCATGTCGACGTGCCGTTAGTGCGATCAACGCATCGTTCTGGAAATCTCGTCGCTTATTTCTGTCCCATCCTTCCGCGTCTCCAATTTTCTGGATCAACCTGCCTGCCTCCCACCAATCTGAGGCTGTGGGTTCCCAACAGATTCGGGCTAGCCTGTAAAGTATCATGACCAGCCGCTCCGCATCCCGAGCTCGGGCTCCGCGGTGCAGCTCTGAAAGAACCACGGCTGAATGTCTAATGATGTAGGCTTGCCTTAGCGTTTCCAGGAATTCTTGGTAAAGCCCTTTTTCCCAGTGACCGATGTAGATATTTGTATCCAGAATGGCCAAATGCATGCTGGTGAGACGCAGTCGATTTTAGGAGACTTGTTCTATGGGGTTTCCAGGCTTCCTGGTTTTAGGCTCTGCCGGCTCTTTTTCATGAACTCCCAAAACTCCTCCATCTCCGCGACCCTTTCGACGGACAGCCGGACGACCTCCGCGTCGGTCTTCGCTCCAAGCGCCTTCTTGGCCTGTCGGAGTTTGCCTTCGTCTACAAAGAAAGATTTCCGCTTCAGCTTCGCTCCCATGATAGAACCTCCGGAGTATGGCAATTTCGTATGCATACACGATAACTAAATTAGGCATACCTGTCAATGACAGCCATAGTGCCTGTTTTCACCGCATCATCAATGAGGTCCGCGGCGTCAACCGCGTCGTCTACGACATCTCCTCCAAGCCGCAGGGCCCGCCATCGTAAGCCGCTTGCACCTGACAATCTACAAACCTCTCACGCAGCTTTCTCAACGCCAAATAGCCCCCGGGTATCCGACCATGAAATAGCTCTTCCCCTTCAGAGATGGCTGTAACCTGCCAACTCTCCTTGTGCACGTCGATCCCTATAAAGACCTTCTTTCCTCTTGCCAAAACCTTCTCCTTTACATAGTCTCTCATCATGATAGCCTCCTTGTGTTGGGTTTTTGTTGCTCTTTTTGGTTTGTGAATCCCTTAACCCTTACCAAGGGTGCTATCAACTAAAATCCCTCATAGTCTCTATCATTTCAAAAAAGGGGGCAGCAATGGTCAACTTTCGAGACACAAGGGAATGGCTGGACAGAGCGCAGGAAATCGGAGAGCTGGTAGTTATTAAAGGGGCTGATACAAAGTACGAAATTGGAACTATAGCTCAATTAAGTGGGCGAAACCAAGGTCCCGCAGTACTGTTCCAAGAAATTAAGGGCTACCCGGCAGATTTCAGAATACTGACCAACATGACCTCGAATATCAGGTGTTTGAACCTGACCCTCGGACTACCGATTGACAACTCTCTAAGGGATACGATTGAAACCCTGGCCAAGGGGCTGATTGCCGGATGGGAAAATAAGTCAAGGGACTACTCGCCCGAGGTGGTTGATTCGGGTCCGATACTTGACAACGTGGTAGAGGGAGACGAGATAGACCTAAATATATTTCCAGTGCCTACGTGGCATGAATTGGACGGCGGTCCGTATATTGGTACTGCCGACAGCGTGATCACTCAAGATCCAGACACGGGCATAGTGAATGCTGGCACTTATCGTGGTCAGCTTCATGACCGCAATAGTGTTGGCATGATGGTTACCCATGGACATCACGGTTACATCCACCGCCAGAAATATTTTGAACGGGGTGAGCGCTGCCCGGTTGTGATGGTCTTCGGTGTGGATCCTTTGCTTTGGACCATTTCGACCACTAGTATTTCCCCGGACATTTCCGAGCTAAATTATGTTGGTGCCATAAGGGGCGAGCCTGTTCCAGTGATTAAGGGTAGGGTAACAGGATTACCCATACCGGCAAATGCTGAGATAGCTATTGAGGGATTTGCCGAGCCTGGTGTGACAAAAGAAGAGGGCCGCTTTGGAGAATGGCAGGGCTACTACGCAGGGGGTGTAACAGAACAGCCGTTTGTTAGAGCTACGACTCTATACTACAGAAATGCACCAATATTGACCGGTGCCCCGCCAGCCAAAGGCGCTTACAGTCCCCACGGTCTTGCACGCTCTACTTGGAGGTCAGCTCATGTGTGGAATGAAATTGTTGCAGCAGGTGTCCCGGGAGTAAAGGGAGTTTGGCTCCCGCCGTGTGGCGGATCCTGGTATCTTCAGATTGTATCTATAGAGCAGAGATACGGCGGTCACGCCACACATGCGGGACATGCTGTAGCCCACAGCCGAAGTGGCGCATTCAGTGCAAGATACACTATTGTCGTTGACGATGATGTCAATCCTTATGACCTCGAGGACGTCATGTGGGCCGTGTGCACCAGATCACTGCCTACCGACGCTGATATCATAAAGAAGGGTTGGGGTAGTCACTCTGAGCCTATGTTTCGCCGAACAAGTACCGCACCTGTCGATAGCACGCCTCCCCGGGCCATCATTTATGCCGTGAAACCATATGAATGGCGCCACGAATTTGCGCCGGTGAACCTAGCTAGTGAGGAAATGAGGAGCCAGGCTTTTGCGAAATGGAAGGACGCATTTAAGGGCAGATTGCAAATTGTGTAAGGTTATTCTCAAGCGCCGCAATCGTCGCTGACGAGGCTATGTTGTGGGTGAAAGCAGGAAACAATGTGGATTGGCGAGCCTTCTGCCATTCGCGCTAATAGCCGTTGTCGTGAATCTTTCGGATCAACGAGTCTTCGATGATCTCTTCCGGCTTGAGCTTCTGCAACTTGGGATTGTTTCTAGCGAGAATAGAATGAATCTTTCGCGCGCCCTCGGGCTTTGGTCTTAAATCGGCGCTGTAGACTGCTAAGATAGCCTCGTAGCCAGTTTCGGCATCCTCCGGTCGGTTGAGGCGTAAATTCCGCGCCATCGTCTGCAGCACGATAGGTTTGTTTTCCGGTTTTAAAACAAAGCGCATTGCATCGAGAGTGCCTTTCAGAACTGCTTCGAGGAGTTTTGGGTCCTGGCGAACGAAAAGCTTCCATGTAACTAGGTAGCTGCCTAAATAAGAGATTGGCGCGCGCGCCATGTCCACCAAAACCGTGTAGCCTTTTTTCTTGAGTGGCGCGCTAAAGGTGGAGCCCATCCACGAGGCTTGCGCGCGCCCTGTTTCTAGTGCCTGGACGCGGGATGGCTGATCTCCGAAAACCATGAAACGAATTTGGTCTCTGTCGGGGTCTAGATTCAGATAATCCAAGGCCAGCATGTTGTTGGCCCAGCCGCCGCCACCGATGCTTTGGATGGCGATTTGCCTACCCTTGAGATCCTCGGCTTTCTTGATCTCGGGTCGCGCCATGAAGTCGCCCTCGGCTCGACTCACGATTTCGCCGACGACAACGACGTCCAGCCCCCCGGATGCAGCGTTCAATACAGTGTTGGAAGGGGCGAAGACCATTTGCACGTCACCCGAGGCGAGTGCGGATATGGACAACGGGCCGCTGCGCATGAAGATGACTTCCATATTCACGCCATGCTTGCGGTAAAAGCCATGCTCAGCGCCGATCCAAAGAACAGCGGGTTTCTCGCCGCTAGTGCCAACCGCGATACGAAAGAGGGGCAAGTTTTGAGCAAACGAGTACGCGGTCGTGAGATCTGCAAGGATCAGTGCGAAAAGAAGAAGCCACGGAAAACGATAGCGTCTTAGTTCCCTTGAGGGGTTAAACGTCAAACGAGCTCTCCTTGGTTGTGTTGCGCGATCCTTTAGCGCGTTTAGCAACGCAAGTCAAGGCGTGGTGTGGCCTTACTCACACCGAGGACCTCGTACCCACTGGGCTCAAAGCGTGCCCACTCAAACGTTGAGTATGAGTCAGAAGCTTCGGGGCGGTTGTATAGTTCCATACCCCCCGATTTTTTTCTTGACTTCTGCGCCTGAACTCGAATAGCTTTAGCGCAATTCCCGGCACGACTCAGGCCGAGTGTTCGCCGCGATCACGCCCTTGTTTTTCTTCTCTAGCCCGGACTCGGTCTCTGCCAGGCTGTCTTTTGTTTTGATCACGACGATGCGTGGAGACGGATCCGTGAAAGGAGCACGCTCATGGAAACAAAATTAATGATTGCTGCTCTCACCATGAAAGTTTTCAATCGTTGCGCGCGCGTCATGGTTGTCGCCTGCGCACTCGTGGCCGTCTCGGCTTTCGCTCCTGCGCGGGCGACGGGCCAAGAGCGGCTCAAGGTCATCTACAGCCAGTTCACGATGACGAACTCCGCTACCTGGTTCGCCCGTGAGGCGGGCCTTTTCGAGCGCCACGGCCTAATGGCGGACCTGGTTTATGTGGACTCCACCCCGGCAGTGCAAGCGCTCACTGCGGGGCAGGCGCCCGTCGCCACGATGTCCGGTGGATTGGCCGTCGGGCCCTACCTGAACGGCCTAGATTTGGTCATGCTGGCCGGCTGGTGCAACTTGAACTCGTACCAGCTCCTCACTCGTCCTGAGATCCGCCGTCCCGAGGATTTGCGCGGAAAGGTCATCGGCATCGGTCGGTTCGGTGCAGCGGCAGACTGGGGGCTTCGCTTGATTCTCCGAAAATTGGGGATCGATGAGACGAAAGACGTGCAGATCATTCAGGCCGGCGGCGGCGGTCCGTCTACTCGCCTCGCCGCCATGGAGGCCAAAAAGCTCGACGCGACGGTGCTCGATTCTCCACAGACCGTGCAGGCCCGGCGCTTAGGCTTCCGAACTTTGGCCGACGGTGTGGAACTGGGCATTCCGTTCCTGCAGGGCGGACTGGTGACCCGGCGGGCCTACATTCAGACGCATGAAGACACGGTCCGGCGGATCGTCCGCGTCATCGTGGAAGCGATTCACTATGCCAAGACCAACCGGGAAGCAGCGCTGAAGGTAATGCAGAAGTACCTCCGCATTCAGGATCGCGAAGCTCTGGAAGACGCCTATGAGTCTTTCGTCGTTAAGCAGTTTCCCCGGGCTCCTTACGCGGTACCCGCTGCCGTCCAGACCATCTTCGATCTTGCGGCCGCGCGCGACCCGCGCGCCCGAACCGCCGATCCCCAGGGATTCATCGACATGCGCTTCGTGCGAGAGATCGAGCAGAGCGGAACTATTGATCAGCTGTATGCGCAGCCCCGCTGAGCGGGAACGCCGAGCCGCGTGTGATGTTTTCAGGCGAGGGGAAATGTTCGGGTGGTGTTCGAGCTTGAGGGGGACAGCGCTTTCAGATTTGGACATAACGTCTCATTATCGGATACTCTCCGGCGCAAAATGGCGCTCCGGGCCAGCTCACACTTCCTGCTGGGTCCCTTCCTACCCTGACGGCGGGCCGGCACGTGGCCGTCGGGGCAATTTCGGAGTTTTCTGTTGCGCTACCTCAAAAGGAATTTCATATCACTCCGTGCTTAAGGCTGCACCCAAGAGCATGTTCCTATCATTTTCAAGGAGAATGGTCATGAGAATACGATTAGTGAAAAATCATTTCTTTGCCTTGGCGATCTTCTTTCATCTTGGAGTTGTGTTTGATCACTCCGGCGCTGTGGCGGCGGACAAGTTGGTTGTCCTTTATTCTGCCCGGGTGATGTCTCAATCTATGCCCTGGATCGCGCAAGAGGCCGGTCTCTTCAGGAAGTACGACCTTGATCTTCAACTCGTATACGTAGGGGGCGGTCCTCCTGCGGCTGCGGCGGCACTTGCCGGAGATACCGAAGTCACGGTGGTGGGGGCTTCCTCGATAGTTCGACCTTTTGTTCAGGGAAGCAGGGATCTTGCATTTATAGGGGCTATAAAAAACATACTGACCCATAGTATTTTAGCCAAACCCGCGATCAAGAAACCTGAGGACCTGAGGGGGAAAAGGATCGGCGTCACACGAATTGGCAGCAACCCCCACTACTTTGCGGTTCAGGCTCTGCGTCATTTTGGTCTTGAAGCGCGAGAGGTCGCGTTCATCCAGGCGGGGGGAGCGCCTGAGACGCTTGCCGCGTTGGTTTCCGAAGGTATTGACGCCGCAGTATTGACCGCGCCGACGGATTCTCAGGCAATTGGGTTAGGCTATCATTACGTTGTCTATGGTCCTGACCTGCGTATCCCCTATGCGGCTGCAACCCTGGTAACACGCCGGCCTATCATCACGAGGCGTCCACAGGTCCTGGGCCGGTTTATGCGAGTTATGGCGGAAGCCGCGAAAATTTTACACACGGACAAAGAGTTCACCTATAAAGTTCTGGGAAAGCAGTTACGTCTCGACGACAGGAAGATCCTGGAGGCAAGTTACAATGCCGAGATCAAGGCCTTGGAGCCCAGAATGGCTATTAAACCTGAAGCGCTCCAGGCAACCCTCGACGAAATCTCGCCGACTGAGCCGCGTGCCAAAAATGTCAAGCCGCAGGAGATGATTGATACCCGTTATCTCGACGAGATGGAAAAAAGCGGCTTCTTCGACCAGCTTTGGTCAGGCAAGCGGTAGTCAGGGTCTGGTGCCAGGCATGCGTTTTTTGACCTAGGCCTCTAAATATCTGCGTAGTGCCTCCAGCCCCTATAGTCTCTATCGTTCAGCTTGACAATATTGCAATATTTATTTAAGTTTCACCTCGGGAGGTATGGAAATGACCAAACTCATAGTTGAGCTCCCGGAAGAGCTTCATAAGGAGCTGAAAAAAACGGCCGCACTCAGTCACCGCACGATCAAGAATGTGGTGACGGATCTGGTCGAGGAGTATATCTTGCGAGGGGAAAAGAAGGAGGCGATCAAAGAGACGGGTCTCTGTGGAAAGTGGGAGGATACGCGGACTCCTGAGGCGATAATCGCTGATATCAAGGCCCATCGGAATTGGCTGAGGAAGGGAAGGCGTAAGGTTGCCTAAGTATATCCTGGATACCGACACCTGTATCTATTGGCTTAATGGTGAGCGAGGGATTGAGAAAAAAATCCTGAGCGTCGGCCTGGAGAACATTTTTGTCAGTGTAATAACGGAGTGCGAGCTTTTTTACGGTGCTTACAAGTCGTCGAGGGTGGAAAAGAACCTCGAAGTGTTAAAGGCGCTGCGCGAGAAAATCAAGACAATACATACGTCAAGAGATCTAGCCTCGCACTATGGACGTATCAAGGCCAGCCTGGAGCGAGCGAGGCAAACCCTTGATGATGCGGATCTTTTCATCGCTTCCATCGTTCTGGTTTCGAATGGGATACTGGTCACTAACAACGACAGCCATTTCAGCCGGATTCCAGGTCTACAGCTTGAGAACTGGAAGTAAGAGATGGGACGCTCCCGGCGAGTCATTAAAAATTCGGAGGTCGCAAAGAGATCTCAAATTCCGGGTCCGGTATTGCGGTCAGAGTTTTCACATGGAAGGAACTTTACCGGAGAATTGACGCCCTGGGGCGAGATGGGGTAAGTCCGTCATGTGTTAACAACCTTGATACGACTCTATTATTTATGAGGAGGTGAGAAAGTGGCCAACAAATGGGATGAGCGAAAAAAGGCACAGCCAGATGATGAATACTTCGTCAAGAAGGAAAAGGAGCTAATCGAAAAACTCAAAGCCAGGCAAGAAAAAGAAGCAAAACAGTCTGTCAAGGAGATGTGTCACATGCGCTGTCCGAAGTGCGGGGAGCCATTAAAGGAGCGCAGTTTTCAGAAGATTCTGATCGATCAATGTACCGGTTGTGGGGGGATATGGCTCGATCCCGGGGAGTTAGAAGAGGTGGCTGGGAGGGAGGAGGGAAGTTGGTTAGGGAAGCTTTGGCAAAGGGTGCAAAAGTAAAGACGTTGCCCCATTGGTATCGTTTTGGCGTTTGGAATTAAGTTTAAGAAAAGGTAATTGAAGATGAAAAATGACGCTGGCCCCTTTTGTTCCGCCCGGGTTTTGATCTGCGCGGTTTTGTGCGCCCTTGTCGTCCCCAACGCGGGCGCTCAATCCCGGCAGCCGCTCAAGGTAGCCTACAGTGCCATCGGGGGACCCCAGGCCCCCTTCTGGGTTGCAAAAGAGGCCGGACACTTCGAGAGGAATGGCCTGCAGGTGCAAATGATCTTCATTCCCAGCGGCACCCAGGTGGCGCAGGCCATGCTCTCAGGGGATCTGGACCTGGCCATCACAGGCGGCCCATCGGTGGTCCAGGCAGCCCTGGCTGGAGCTGATCAGGTCATGCTTACCTGCACGGTGAATGCCCTGGCCTTCCGCGTAGTTTCCTCCCCGCAGATTCAAGGGCCCGAAGCTCTGAAGGGGAAAAAGATGGGGATCAGCCGCTTTGGTTCTCTAACTGATTTTGCCGCCCGTTACATCCTGGAGAAGTGGGGGCTTAAGCCCGACCGAGATGTCACGTTGCTCCAGCTCGGGGGCACACCGGAGACCTTTGCGGCGCTCTCCAAGGGAGGTATCGATAGCGGTATACTCACAGATCTTCAAGCCTACCAGGCCCGCAAGCTAGGGTTCAAGGAACTCATTGACCTGGGGGAGACGGGACTGGAGTTTTGCTACAACGGGGTAGCTGCTTCCCGTTCCTACGTGGACAAGCACTCCGAAATCGTTCGCAGTTTCATCAAGGCCCACGTGGAGGGAATTGCCACCTTCAAGCGGAACCGGACTTTTGGCGTCGAGGTAATAAAGAAATATGCCCGTCTTACGGACACGGACCAAGCCGAGTACGCCTATGAGGTTTATGCCCAGAAGTATGTTCTCCGTGTGCCTGCTCCAACGGTGGCGGCTATCCGCCCTATTTTAGAGAACCTGGGAGCGCGGGACCCCAAGGCCCGGCAGGCGGATCCGGCCAGGTTTATTGAACCCAGGTTCGTGAAGGAACTTGAAGAGAGTGGATTCATTAAGAGGCTCTACAGCCCATAGGAGGGAGAATTCTTATGTACTACGGCTGGCGCGGAAAAATCGGCCACGTGTGCCCGGCAATTTACGACACGGGCGCTTATGAGTTTGAGAAGATTCTGCCCGAAGGAGTCATTACCGTCACGGTGACCCTCAACGTGCAACAGCTCGTGGTGTCGGAGTTCGAAAGAGCGGCGGCCATTATGATCGAAGGCGCCAAAAAACTCGCTGATGAGGACGCCGGTGTCGTCATCACAGGGGGTGATCCGCTTATCACCATGCAGGGGGTCGGCGCCGATAAGAAAGTCATTGCCGAGATCCGGAAGCTGACAGGGAAGCCCGCCAGCACCTCGATCACGACGGCCATGGATGGACTCAGGGCCATGGGGGCCAAGCGGATTGCCATCGCCAGTCCTTACACCGAAGAAAGAAACCTGGTTACGAAGAAATTTCTGGAGGGAAACGGCTTCGAGGTGGCAGCGGTCAAGAGTCTTGGCATCATCAAGAACGTCGATCTTACCCGTCTTCCCTTAAGCGCTTCTTACAAGCTTGCGCTTGAGGCCTTCCGCGCCGCAGAAGGAATCCAGGGGATTTATCTCCCGTGCGGTCGCTGGCCCGTGGTGGCGAACCTGCGGTCCATCGAGGAAGACACAAGCGCATGCGCGGTCTCTAGCATCCAGTCCATGGCCTGGTTTGGGCTGAAGAGCCTGGGCATCCGCGAGAAGATCACGGGATATGGAAAATTACTGGAGAGCCTTTCTCTCTCTTCATAGCCCCGGCAGCGACCTTTCCGAATAGCGGCTCCTCGGGGGCGACGCTTCCGAGCGCAGCCATCCGTCCGCTCTTGCCGGCAGAGAGCCCTCGGGGAACGCGC
>Ga0209824_10001430_pt1 | contig 13417 bp, 16 predicted proteins | sample VDWuncwatermetaG_FD_184124 | JGI IMG/M metagenome (GOLD analysis project Ga0209824, IMG submission 184124) | Wastewater microbial communities from Netherlands to study Microbial Dark Matter (Phase II) - VDW unchlorinated drinking water (SPAdes)... ... | reverse complement strand
CCGACGGCCAGCTGGCCCTCGGTGTCGCCGTTGTCCTTGTTCGCGCGCGTGAGGCCCTGATACACCTGCTCGTAGGCCGTTCGGGACGTCGTATCCGTGCTGATCACCGGCTGAAGCGTCTTCGGCTCGCCGGTAACGCCGACGACGAGACGGCCGCCCGCGACGGGCTTCTCAGTGGCGGCGGGCGTCGCCGCCGCGGGTGGCTGAGATGGCGCACAGGCGACGACCGTGAACACGCAGACTCCGACGAGCGACACCAAACGACGCATCAAGTTCCCCTCCCTATTTCACTCCGCGCAGTCGCGGATCGAGCGCGTCCCGCAAGCCGTCCCCGATGAGGTAGAGGCGCAGCACGGTGATCGCGATCATGACTCCCGGCGGGTAGACGAGCCACGGCCCCTTCGTGAAGAACTGGCTCGCGGCCGTGAGCATGTTCCCCCACGACGGCACCGGCGGCTGGATCCCGAAGCCGAGGTACGACAACCCGGACTCGGTGAGGATGATCCCGCCGATGTCGATCGCCGCGAGCACGATCATGAGCGGCAGGATGTTCGGCAGGATGTGCCGGAACATGATCCGCCGCGGCGGCGCGCCCACGGTGCGCGCCGCGAGGACGAACTCGCGCTCGCGCAGCGCGAACGTCTGGCCGCGCGCGAAGTTCGTGATCCCGGTCCAGCCGAGGCTGCCGATGAGGATCGCGAGACTGACCGGATCGAGCCGGAAGAGGAAGCCCACGATGAGGAGCAGGAAGAGCGTCGGGATCGAGGTCAGCGTAATCACGAGCCAGACCACGACGTCGTCCCAGCGGCCGCGGAAGTAGCCCGCGCAGACGCCGATGCTGATGCCGATCGAGAGCGAAACGATCGCGCCGAACACGCCGATGAAGAGCGAGACCCGTCCCCCGTAGAGCAGCCGCACGATCTGGCTGCGGCCCAGCTGGTCGCTGCCGAGCCACATCGCGGGGTCGTTCCCGTTGGGCTTGCTGTAGCTGCTCAGGATGTCCTGCTGCGAGAAGCTCCAGTGGAAGAAGCTCGACGCCAGGACGTCCGCGCCCAGCGAGAGGCCGACGAGCACACCGAGGACCGCGAGTGCGGCGATGGTCGTGGGATCGCGCCGCAGCCGCCACAGCGCGTCGGTCCACAGGCCGGCGCTGGCCCGGCGGGCCTCGGCCGGGCGGATGAGGACCTCGGCCGGTGAGTCGGCGCATCCTGTTCCAACCTCCCGGGCCCGAAGCGTGGCGGGCTTTACATATGAGTACGGCGAGGCTAACCGAACGGTTCGGTCTCGTCCCGGCGGAGGGGCTACCGGCCAGTACCTTCGAGCCCGATAGCGGTCCGCACGGGGCGCCGTTCTACACGACGGAATGGGCCACCGCTCGCCGGCCGGCCGCGCGCTGCCCCGCCCGTGGCGGCGGCTCGCCGAGGCGTCCGGGCAGTCGCTGGTGGAGCTCGCCCTCACGCTCCCGCTGCTGGTCTTCGGGCTCGTGGCGGGGGCGGACCTGGCGCGCGCCTATGCGCTCCAGCTCGCCGTCCAGAACGGCGCTCGCGCCGGAGCCGAGGCCGCGGCGATCGGCAAGTACCCGACCCAGAGCCAGATCACGAGCCGAGCGCAGGACGAGATGAACCGGACGCCGGGAATGGATGCGACCGGCGCCACCGTGACGGTCAGCCTCAAGCAGCTCGACGGCCTGGCGGACTGCTTCGATCCGCCGACGCCGACGGTCCCCTGCTACGCGACCGTGCGCGTCCAGTACACGTTCCGCACCGTCACGCCGTGGCCGCTCGTCCCGAACAGCGCGACCTTCGACCGACAGACGACGATGCGCACGATCACCGGCGGGGCGCTCCAGCCGTGACCGCGCCGCGGCCGTTCGCCCGCGACGGGCGCGGCCAGTCGCTCGTCGAGCTCGCGCTCATCCTCCCGATCTTCCTGCTCCTCGTCACGGGCCTCTTCGATCTCGCCCGCGCGGTATGGCAGGAGAACACGCTCGCCTACGCGGCCCGCGAGGGCACGCGCTACGCGATCGTGCACGGCTCGGCCGCCGGTGATGACGCGGTCTACCCCGGTCACGCCCAGCCGGTCGTGGATACGGTCAAGCGCGCCGCGATCGGCGTGCCGGGCGTCGCCGTCACCGTGAGCTGGCCCGAGATGAACGGCCCGACCGCCTGCTACGACCGCGGCTGCGGCGTGTCCGTCGACGCGTCGGCGCCGTTCGTCCCGCTGCCTTCGCAGTACCTCCTCGGTGGGGCGTTCCAGATCACGCTCCGCGGCGGCTCCGCGCTCGTGATCCAGCGTTGAGAACGCGGATGCCGAGGCGGGGCTCCGCCCCGCCGCAGGCCACCGGCACCGCCACATCGGCGCGACGGGCCCCCATTCGCGGAGCAGGCGGAGCCAGCGAAGCGAATAGGGATCAACAGGGCCAGGCCATCGTCATGGTCGCGATCACGATGATGGCCATGCTCTTCGCCATCGGCCTCGCCATCGACAGCGGCCAGCTCTTCGTCGCGAGGCGCACGGCGCAGGAGGCGGCGGACTCGGCGGCATACGCCGGCGCAGTGGTCCTCTACGAGCAGTCCACCCAATCGCTGCCGCTCGACGAGGCCGCCGCGCGGAACGCCGCGATCACGGACGCGACGCTGAACGGCTTCACCGACGGCGCGAACGGCGGGCGTGACTCGGTCACCGTGAACCTGCCGCCGACTTCCGGCCCGAACGCGGGGAACCACCGGTACGTCGAGGTGCTCATCACGTCGCAGGTGCGGACGTCCCTCGTGCCGAAGGAGTCCGGGCTCACGATGGTCGGCGTCCGCGGCGTCGCGGGCTCCGAGCCGCTCAACAACCTGTACGCGATCATGACGCTCGATCGCGGCAACACGCCCGACGCGTTCCGCGTCGGCTCGAACGGGGACGTCCATCTGGCGGGCGGCGGGATCCTCATCAACTCGACATGCGCGCAGTCGTGCAGCCCGGACCCCGCGGGCTCCAGCAATCAGAACGTACGCAGCCGCTTCACGATCGCGGACCCGTACGGCGTCGACGTCGCGGGCACGGCCGGAAGCCCCACGACCTGGGATCCGGCGATGTGGCCGGTGAATTCGCTCGGTGCGACGAAGGTGCAGACGGGGCAAGCGCAGCAGCCGGATCCGTTCGCGTCATGGCGGCCCGCGCCCTCGACGTCGGGCATGACCACCTATTCGACCATCGGCGCGACGTCCTACTCCGGCGTGTACACGGTCCGGCTCTCGGGCACGAAGGTCTGTCACGGCATCTACGTCCTGAAGGCGGGCATGGGCGGTGACATCAGCCGCGACACCACCGGCATCGATCCAAGCACCGGCCAGCTCTGCGACGGCAAGGTCATGATCTTCAACACGCTCACGAACTACCCGAATCCCGGGGGCACGTGCAGGGCGATCGACCCGGGCGGCAACCACGACATCGACCTCGCGGCGATGACGACCGGGACCTACGCGAACATGGTCATCTGGCAGGACCGCGCCTGCACGCTGACGATCAGCTTGAACGGCTCGAGCCTGTCGGTGACCCTCACGGGCACGATCTACGCGCCGACCGCGGCGCTGGTGCTCGACGGGAACCACATGACCATCACCGGTGGCCAGATAGTGACGAAGACGATGGACGTCCAGAACGGCAACGTCACCATCGACTTCAGCGCGAACAACTCGGCCCAGCCGATCCAGCCCCGCCTGAGCGAGTAGGCCGCGCTCGCGGCTACTGATGGAGCGGCGAATGCCGCTCCAGAAAGCCCGTAGCGAAGCGGAGGGTCACACCCGCACCGTCCTCTCGCTGACACCCCGCCGGAGCCGTGGCTGGCTATCCTCGCGGGTGTGATGAGGCGGGGGCTCCACGGCGACCTCGGGCAGTCGATCGTCGAGGTCGCCCTCGCGCTGCCGATCCTGTCATTCACGCTCCTCGGTGGGGCCGAGATGGCGCGCGCTTTCGGAGCGCAGATCGCTGTCGAGAACGCCGCACGGGTGGCCGCCGAGGCCGAGGCTCTGGCCGCGGTGCCGTCGAGCACCGAAGCGACCAGCCGCGCACAATCCGAGTTGAACCAGACTCCCGGTGTTACCGCCACGAACGCGACGGTCACGTTCTCGGAAGTGACCTCCGGTGGCGCGTCGTGCACCACGTCGACGAGCACGACACCGTGCTACGCGAAGGTGAGGGTGCAATACACCTACTCCACGCTCATAGCGTGGCCGGGGCTGCCGCACACGTTCGCGTTCGACCGCACCGCGTGGTACCGGAGATACCTATGAGATCGATCGCTCGCCGCGAACGCGGCCAGGCCATCGTCGAGTTCGCGCTCATCCTGCCTGTGCTTCTCTTGCTCATCCTCGGGCTCATCGACGCCGCCCGCGCGATCACGCAGGAGAACACTCTCGCATCCGCCGCCCGCGAGGGCACGCGCTATGCCATCGTGCACGGCTCCTCAGCGGCATCGCCCGTCGGCTGGTGCTCGTCCTGCACGAACCGCACCGCGATCAACAATGCCGTCTCGTCGGCCGCGATCGGCGTTCCGACCGTCACGGTGACGGTCGACTATCCCGACGGCAACAACAAGCGTGGAAGCCGAGTGTCCGTGATCGCGACGTCGGCGTTCGTTCCGCTCCCGTCCCAGTTCCTCCTGAACGGCGCGCTGACCGTCACGCTCCGCGGCGGCTCGACCATGGTGATCGAGTATTGAGGCACATCGTGCGCGACGAAGGCGGGCAAGCGATCTTCCTGGTCGCCATCGTCATGCTCGCCCTGGTCATGGCGGTCGGCCTGGCGGTTGACACCGGCCAGCTCTTCAGCGGTCGGCGCTCCGCCCAGCAGGCCGCGGACAGCGCCGCGTTCGCCGGCGCGGTGCTGCTCTTTCAGCAGGGCTGCCCATGGGCGGCGACGTGCACCGCCACTCAGGTCTCCAACGCGACGAGCGCCGCGACGTCGGATGCATCACTGAACGGCTACGCCACGGACACTCCCACGACGGGGACGACGGTGACGGTCAGCAGCCCGCCGTCCGCCGGATCGTTCGCGAACAACGCGCTCTGCGTGCGGGTGGTCGTCTCGACCCCGATCCGGACCACGCTCGTGCCGCAGACGGAGGCGTTCACGACCGTGAAGGCGACGGGGACCGCGTGCGCGAGCCAGTACAACGCGGGCTACGCCCTCATGGCGCTGGATAAGACCTGTATCACCAAGACACTGCAAGAGGGACCGAACGGCACACTCGCCATTCACGGCGGCAACCTCTACGTCAACTCCTGCTCCCCGTCGGCCGGCTACGCGGAAAAGACGGTGACGCTCGACAGCGGGTACGGCGCGTACTTCGACGGCGGCGCGACTCCATGGCCGTCGGTCTCGCCCGGGACCACCACGATGAACACCGGCGTGGTCCAGGCCGATCCCTTCGCGGGGACTCCGGGACCGCCCACGACGGGTCTCACCGCGCAGACCTGCACCGGGCCGGCGCTGAGCCCGGGTATCTACACGTGCAAGATCGGCCCCGGGAGCTACACGATGGCGTCCGGCTACTACATCTTCGAAGGCAACCCCAACGGGATCACTCTCACGGGCAACTCCACCCTGACCGGAACCGGGGTGCTCATCTACCTGACCACGTCGAACTATCCGAGCTCCGGCGGAACGTGCGCGAGCTTGTCTATCGGCGGGAATGGCACGACCACGATCAGCGCGGCGACCAGCGGTCCGTACGCGGGCATGCTCATCTACCAAGACTCCCAATGCACCGGCGACATCTCGATAGGCGGCAACGGCATGATCGCCAGCCTGACCGGGTCGATCTACGCACCGACCGGCAGCGTGAGCACCAACGGCACCAATGCCACGATCACCCTCACCCAGATCGTCGCGAACCAGGAGAACGTGCAGAACGGCAACGTGACGATCAACTACGCGGCAGCCTCCGCGTACGTCGGCTACGTCCCCGCCCTGATCGAGTAGAGGTCCGACGGCGTAGGGCGGGATCGGGCGGCAGTCGTCTCACGCGTTGAGTGACGAGCGCCCGAGCGGGCGAGGCGACGCGGATATCCCGAGGGTCCTAGCGGACAGGTCCCCCGTACCAGCGGTACCAGTGGCCCATAACGGCGGAACTGACGGGCCTCTCGCGCGAACGCGCGCCTAGGCCCAGTGTTCGCGGCGTGGTGAGAGGTGAGGGCGGACAGTCGCTGGTGGAGTACGCGCTGACGCTCCCCGTCCTCGTGTTCTCGCTCATCGGAGCCGCCGACCTCGCGCGCGCCTACGCGTTGGACCTCGCGGTCCAGAACGGCGCGCGCGCCGGGGCGGAAGCCGCGGCGATCGACTCGACGCCGACCCAGTCCGAGACGATCGCGCGAGTGCGCGACGAGATGGACCGTACGCCGGGCATGTCCTCGGCGAGCGCGACCATCACGGTCACGCTCAAGCAGGCCGACGGGACCACCGACTGCATCGATCCGCCGACACCGGCGACGCCCTGCTTCGTCACCGCTCGCGTCCGGTATACGTTCAACACGGTCACGCCGTGGCCGGTCGTCCCGAACACCGCGACGTTCGATCGGCAGACGATCATGCGGACGATCAAGGGCGGAGCGCTGCAGCCATGAGGCGCCTGTGGCGTGACGAGCGCGGACAGACGATCGTCGAGTTCGCGCTCATGCTGCCGATCTTCCTGCTCCTCGTGACCGGCCTCTTCGACGTCGCGCGCGCGGTCTGGCAGGAGAACACGCTCGCGTACGCCGCGCGCGAAGGCACGCGTTACGCCATCGTCCACGGCTCCGGCGCGGGCACCGACGCGGTCTATCCGAGCAATACCCAGCCGGTCATCGACAAGGTGCGCAACTCCGCCATCGGCGTCGCCGACGTCACCGTCACGGCCGCGTGGCCCGACAGCTCCTGCTACGACCGCGGCTGCCGCGTCCAGGTGGACGCGAAGGCACCCTTCGTCCCGCTGCCCTCTCAGTACCTGCTCGGCGGCGCGTTCTCGATCACGATGCGCGGCGGCTCCTCGCTCGTCATCCAGCGTTGATGAGGCCGAAGCCGAGGCCGGGCTTCGCCCGGCCGCAGGCCCTGCGGACCATGAGCTTGGTGCGATGGGCCCCCATTCGCGGAGCAGGCGAAGCCAGCGCAGCGAATAGGGTTCATCAGGAGGAGCGCGGCCAGGCGCTGGTCATGGTCGCGATCGTGCTCACCGCGCTGCTCATGGCGGTCGGGCTGGCGATCGACAGCGGTCAGCTCTACCTGGCGCACCGCACGATGCAGGAGGCCGCCGATGCCGCGGCCTATGCGGGCGCGGTGGTCCTCTACCAGCCGGGCGGGACGCAGTCGCTCGCGTTCGACGCTGCGCGGAACGACGCCTCTTTGAACGGGTTCAGCGACGCAACGCAGATCACGATCCGCCAGCCGGTGGACGCGCCCTTCAACACCTCGGACTACGTTGAGGTGATCATCACCACGCAGGTCCGCACGAGCCTCATCCCGCAGGAGTCGGGCATCACCACCGTCACCGTGCGCGGCATCGCCGGCGCCGAGTCGCTCAACAACGGCTATGCGCTCATCGCTCTCGAGGGTTCCGGCACGGGCCTCACGATCGGCGCGTCGGCGACGATCCACCTGCACAGCGGCGGCATCTTCGTGAACTCGACCACGACCGGCTCCCCCGGCTCGGCGACGAACGCGACGCCGCTGTCAAACTTCACCATCGACGCCCCCTACGGCACCGACGTGGCCGGCACGGCGACCGGGCTGTGGCCGAGCACCGGCTCGGGGCTGCGCCAGAACCAGCCACAGCAGCCCGACCCGTTCGCCGGCTATCCGAAGCCGTCGACGTCGGGCCTGCTGGTGAACCCTCCACCCGTCCGCCCGGGCACCAGCGCGTCGGGCATCTACACCGCGCCGCTCTCGAGCACGAAGCTGTGCACGGGGACGTACATCTTGAAGGCGGGCATGGGCGGCGACGTCGACGTGGACACGACCGCGCCGTGCGACGGCAAGGTGTTCATCTTCAACACGAACGCGAATTACCCGAGCTCCGGCGGTGCCTGCGGCGCGTTCTCCGCCAGCGGCAACCACGACATCACGCTCACCGCGATGACGACCGGCCCGTACGCGGGACTGCTCTTCTACCAGGATCCCGTGTGCACGAGCGACGCGGTGTTCAACGGCACCTCGTTCAGCCTCACGACCACAGGGACGATCTACGCCCCGAACGCGCAGTTCCGTCTCACCGGCCATGCGTCGGTGAGCGGCGGGCAGATCGTGGCGAAGTCGATCGACACCGGCAACGGCATCCTCGACATCACCTTCAGCGCCGCGACCTCGGCCCGGCCGAAGCTCCCCCGCCTCTCGCGGTAGCGGTCATCGGAGCGGCCTTCCCGCGGTGCGCCACGGCGCAGGCAGCGTTAGCCCTCGATGCCGACCTCGGCGGCCAGCAGCTTCGGCGGCAGCGACCCCGCGCCCAGCAGCGCGTCGTGGAACCGGCGCATCCCCCAGCCGCGCGCCGTCGCCTTCGCGCGTAGCGCGAGGATCGCCTCGCGCCCGAGCGCGTACGAGGACGGCTGGAGCGGGTTGAGCGTGTAGCGCCGCACCTCGCCCACCGCGTTCGGGCGCTCCAGCTTCGGCCCGTCGATCATGAACGCGATGGCCTGCTCGAAGCCCATCTCACCGCACGACAGGCCCACGTCGACGACGACGCGCGCCGCCCGCCACAGCAGGCCCTTGAGCCGTAGCAGACGCGTCTCGGGCGAGTCGAGGTAGCCGAGCTCGGTCATGAGCTCCTCCACGTAGAGACCCCAGCCCTCGACGAACACGTTCGAGCGCGCGGCCTTGCGCGCGGCCGAGGGATGGTCGGCCGCCGTCGCGAGCTGCAGGTGATGGCCGGGGTAGCCCTCGTGGCAGGCGATGACCGGGATGCCGGCGCGCGGATGGCCCTGCAGACGCTCGCGCCGAACGCCCTCGGGGTCCCCCGGCAGCGGCAGCGTCACCCAGAAGCGACCGTTGCGCGAGCGGTCGAACGCACCCGGGGCGACATACGCCGCGTACGGATAGGTGGAGCGCTGGAACAGCGGCATCTCCTCGACGACGAGCTCGGCGCCGGCCGGGATGGCAGCAAGGTCCGCGGCGACCGTTGCGTCGCGCGAGCGCTCCATCTCGCGCCGGTACGTGTCGACGAGCTCATCCTCCGCAGGGTGATCGTCGCGCAGGCGCTTGACCGAATCGCGCCAGTCGCCGTCCCCCAGCGCGCGCGCGGCATCGGCGAGCCGCGACTCCGTTTCGCGGTACAGCTCCTCGCCGAAGCGCCGCAGCGACGCGGCGTCGTACGGAAGCAGCTCCTTGTCGCGCAGCAGCGCCTCGAACGCGTCGCGCCCGATCGCGAAGTGACCGCGCGCGCGTCGCATCAGATCGTCGCGCAGCCAGCTCGCGTACGCATCGAGCGCGTCGCCGGCGCGCTTTCCCGCGCCCATGAGCGCACTCTTCGCGGGGCTCGCCTCGGGCGCGAGCGTCGGCAGCACCGCGCGGACGAACGTCGCGCCGGCCGTCGCGGTCTCGCCGGCGATCACGACCCACACCGGCGGCACGCGCTCGGGGTCGAGGTTCGCGATGGCCGCGTCGAGCGCCGCGGGCGCCTCCTCGAGACGCGCGGCGAGCCGCTCGAGCCGCTCGTCGAGCGTGCCGTGCTCGCGCAGAAGCGAGTAGTACGCGCCGCGCGTGATCGCGTCCGAGTACAGCGACGGCTGCCGGCGCCAGCGCTCGAAGCTCCGCAGCGCGCGCTCGCCGCGCAGCTCCGCCAGCAGGAGGTCGCAGTCCGTGCGCTCCGCGCTCGAGAGCCCGCCGCGGAAGGGCGCCTCGAACCGCGCGAGCCAGTCGTCGGCGAGCTTCTCGCGCGCGGCGAAGCCGTCCGCCGTGAAGTCGCCGAGGCGGTCGTCGTGATCGTGGATGCCGGCGATCGTCGCGGCCACCGGCTCGAGCGCATAGCGCTCGGAGACGTACGCGTCCACGAGCTCGCGGAAGCTCCGCTCCTTCGGCATCGCCCCGAAGTATGAAGGCGGCACGCGCGCGCCCTTCCTGCCTTACTTTCGTCCATACTATGTCGCAAGGTCCAGTAAGGAGAACCGTATGGGTAAGGAAGCTCGCATCTCCGCGGAGGCCACGTTGACCACCAAGGGGCAGCTCACGGTGCCCGCGCCGGTCCGCGAGGCGATGGGTGTGAAGACCGGCGACCGACTGCACTTCGAGTCGGTGCGAGGCAAGTTCGTCGTCACGCCCGTCCGTCGCGCCGACCTGCTGTCGCTTGCAGGTGTATTTGCCGGGGCCGGGAAACGCGTCGGGGATATGGGCATCAAGGAGCTGCGCCGTCGCGCCTGGAGCCGGCGTGGCCAGCAGCTCAAGGAGCACCGGTAGCCGATGCCTTTGGTCTACGTCGATACCAATGTCATCGTGAGGTTCTTGACTCGGTTTCCGGCGGCCCAATACGCACGGTCGCGCGCGCTCATGGACCGGGTCTCACGGGGAGAAGTCGAGCTTCTCCTCCTGCCGGCTGTCGTCGGTGAGGTCGCGGCGATCCTCCACCATAGCTACAAGCTGCCACAGCGGGATGTCGCCGAGCGACTGACCGCGTTCGTGACCGCGCGCGGCGTGAGGACCGACGAGGAGCCTATTGTTCTCGCGGCCTTACAGCAGAGCCGAAACCTGAAGGACGTCGACTTCATCGATGCCTACGTCGCCGCCCGGGCTGGAGCGGACGGCCATGCAGTCGCGACCTTCGATAACGACCTCCCGCGGAAGCTCGGCGCCGCGGTCTTCACCTTCTAGCTCACGAGCCCGGCCGCGATGCTTGCGAGATGTCCCTCCACGTGACGGACCATCACGCCAGAGTGCGGACGACCTCGAAAGCCTCCTGGCACGCGCTCACCCGGCTCGCTTCCGTGCCGCGTCGAGCTCCTCCGGCGTGTTCAGGTTGGTGAGCGAGGCCAGATCCGGATCGATCGCGCGCAGCTCGTCCTCCTCGACCGTGCGCACGCGCACGTCGTCGAAGAACGAGATGACGCGCATGCGTCCCGCAGCGAGCGCGCGCTCCATCGCGGGAACGCACGCCTTCGTGTAGACGGCGTGCAGCGTCTCGTACTCGCCGGCTACGCGCGGGATCACCACATCCGCCTCGCCGGCGCGCGAGAGCAGCAGCCGCCACAGATCCGCGCGAAGGAACGGCATGTCGCACGCGGCCACGAGCACGGTGGGGTGCGACGCCGCGCCGACGCCGGTCGCGATGCCGCCGAGCGCGCCGCCGTCGGGGAAGCGATCCGGCACGACGCGCGGGCCCAGCGTCGCGTAGCGCGGATCGTTCGCGACGATGAGCACTTCATCGGCGACCTCGGATAGCGCGTCGATCACGCGGCGCACGATCGGCCGGCCGTCGCCGAGATCGAGCCAAGCCTTGTCCCTCCCCATGCGGCGGCTCCTGCCGCCGGCCATGATCGCCGCGGAGACGGTCACTGATGGGGCCGCGGCAGCGGCCCGAGAAAGCCGGAGCCGAAGGCGGAGGTCACGTGATCCGCGCGGCGATCAGCTGGGCTACGCCCGCCGCATCGGAGGGGAGGAAGCACGGCACGTCGGCCCGCGACGGCGCGAAGTCGGCGACCACGGCGATGAGCCGCGGATCGTCGCCGCACACCAGCTCCGCCGCGAGCGCGACGCGTGCGACCTCGATCTTCGGCAGGGGCTCGTGCTTGAAGCCTTCGACGACGAGCAGGTCGAGGTCCGAGCGGACGTAGCGGGCGATCACCGCGTTGAGCGACGCCTCGGCCTCCGCGTCGTCGATCACCGCGACCTGCTTGCCGCCCGCGACGACGGTCTGGAGCACGCCGGTCCGGCGGACGCGGTAGCTGTCCTTGCCCGGCTGGTCGATCTCGAAGGCGACGTGCGCGTGCTTGAGGTAGCCGACGCGCAGCCCGCGCGCGACGAGCAGCGGGAGGAGCGCGATGAGGAAGGTCGTCTTGCCGCTGTTGTGGCGGCCGACGACGGCGACGGTCGCCTGCGCCAGCGCCGGACCCGCTGCTACGCGGTGCCCGTGGGCGTGCCGCAGCTCGCGCAGAACTTCACGTCGGCGGCGAGCGCGCTGCCGCACTTCGCGCAGTACTTCCTTGACTCTCCCGGAGGGACCCCCGTCGCGGTCGCGGTCGAGGCAACCGGCGTCGCCGGCTTCGTCTCGGTCGCGGCGGTCGATTCGTCGCGGAAGGTCCGGACGCCCTTCCCGAGCTGGCCGAACACCTCGGGCAGCTTCCCGGCGCCGAACACGATGAGCACGATGACGAGGATGAAGACGAGCTCGCCACCGCCGAGGTTGAAGGGCATCGATCACTTCCCTTGCGCGGACAGCCCGCGCGATCTCTCTCGGACAGTGTATGCAGCGCCGATCGGGTCAGCCGAAGAGTCCCTCCAGCAGCCCGAGGAACAGCGGGACGACGACGGCGAGCATGAGCGCGGGCATGTAGCAGAGCACCAGCACGAGCATCAGTCGGCTCTCGACCTGGCCGGCCGCCTCCAGCGCGCGAGCGCGCTCGGCCGCGCGCGCGGACTCGCGAGCGTCGCGGATCACCGTCGAGGATGCTCGGCCGAGGTCGCGGGCGCGCTCCAGCTCCTCCGCGAGGGCCGCCAGGCGCGCGACGCCGTTGTCGCGCGCGGCGGCGCCGAGCGACGGGAACAGCGGCGCGCCGAGGGTGTAGGCCGAGACCGCCGTGGCGAGTGCACGATCCAGCAGCGCCGCGCCGGAGCGCCGGGACGCGACCACGACGAACGCCTGCTCTGGCGGCCGGCCCGACGCGACGAGCGCTTCCACGCGCTCGAGGAGGCCGCCACAAGCATCGTCCGCCACGAGACGTCGACCGGACGCGCGCCGCTCCACCAGGAGCGACGGCGCGATGAAGCCGACGTACCCGGCGACCGCGGCCGCCAGCGGGCCGGCGACGATGAACGCGACGGCCGCGAGCGCAGCGGCGATCGCGAAGCGCACGCGCAAGAAGGTGCGCGCCCTCCAGCCGAAGCCCGAGTCGCGTAGATCGATGACCGTCCGACCGATCGAGGCCCGAACGGGATCCACGGTCGGCGCCGGCACGAGCCGCGCCAGGTGCGCGGCGACGCGTGACGGGGAGCGCAGCGCGAGCACGGCCGCCGCGACGGCGATCGCGGTCAGCGTCGCGCCGAGAGCGTCTATCTCAGCACGCCCACGATGCGCCGGCTCAGCACGATGCCGAGAATCTCGAACGCGGCCGCCGCGGGGAGCAGCACGGTGCGCCCGATCCCCGAGCCGACGCTCGACGCGAGCGTCGGCACCGTCACGACCAGGTACGCCGACAGCGCGGGGATGAGCAACGCGACCAGCCACACCTGCGCGCGGAGGCCGCTCGCTCGGGCACGC
>Ga0209824_10001428_pt1 | contig 13422 bp, 8 predicted proteins | sample VDWuncwatermetaG_FD_184124 | JGI IMG/M metagenome (GOLD analysis project Ga0209824, IMG submission 184124) | Wastewater microbial communities from Netherlands to study Microbial Dark Matter (Phase II) - VDW unchlorinated drinking water (SPAdes)... ... | reverse complement strand
CACCCAGGAGGTGTTGAAAGAGGAAATCCGAGTGCTGCGGGACCAGATCGGAGAACTCAATAAAGACCTCGCTGACCGAGATCGCCTCCGCGCCCATCTGGAGAAGCTGGCGTCGGTGCAAGATCGTGTGCATCAGCTCGAGGTCGAACTGAGTAATCGGGAGGTGGCTCATCGTGGAGCGATCCAGCAGTTCGAACAGTTGCTTGCGGAGCGCGATGGGCGGATCGGTGAGTTCAATGCGAGTGCGGTTGCTCAGCTGGATGAACTCCGTGAGGCTCAACAGGCTTGTCAGACCGCTGGACACACTCAGGAGGTGTTGAAAGAAGAAAACCGGATCCTACGAGACCAGATCGGGCAACTCAATAAAGACCTCGCCGACCGGGATCGCCTTCGTGCCAACCTAGAGAAACTATCCAAGGTGCAAGATCGTGTGCATCAGCTCGAGGTCGAATTGAGCGATCGTGAAGCCGCCCATCGGGGAACCCTGAAGCAGTTCGAACAGTCGCTTGCGGAACGCGACCGTCGGATCAGCGAGTTTGATGCGAATACGGCAGCTCAGACTGACAAACTGCACGAGGTGCAACAAGTCTGTCGAACGGCTGAGCAAGCTCAGGAAGTCTTGAAAGAGGAAATCCGGGTTCTGCGTGACCATATCGCGCAACTCAACGAAGGCCTTGCCGATCGGGACCAACTGCGCGCTGAAGTGGAGAAGTTGGCCAAGGTGCGTAATCGTGTCCATCAGCTTGAGGTCGAATTGAGTGATCGAGAGGCTGCGCATCGGGGAACTCTCCAGCAGTTTGAACAGTCACTTGCAGAGCGGGATACACGGATTAGTGAGTTCAATGCGAGTGCGGTGGCCCAGCTGGACGAGGTTCGTGTGGCCCAACAGGCGTATCAGGACGCCGAGCATGCCCAGGAACTCTTAAAGGAGGACATCCAGGTTCTGCACAACCGTATCGCCCAACTCAACGAAGACCTTGCCGATCGAGACCGATTGCGCACCCAGCTGAAGAAGCTGGACTCAGTCCAGAGCCGTGTGCATCAGCTCGAGGTCGAATTGAGTGACCGAGAAGCCGTGCATCGGGGAACCAATAAGCAGCTCGAACAGTCCCTTGCGGAACGTGATCACCGGATCAGTCAGTTCGATGCGAATGCGGCAGCTCAGACGGACAAACTCCACGAAGCGCAACAGGCCTGTCGAACCGCCGAGCAAGCCCAGGAAATCTTGAAGGAGGAAATCCGAGTTCTGCGCGACCAGATCGCGCAACTCAACGAAGGGCTCGCCGACCGAGACCAGCTCCGCGCCCAGGTGAAGAAGCTAGAATCGGCCCGAGACCGTGTACACCAGCTGGAGGTCGAACTGAGCGATCGGGAAGCAGTCCATCGCGGCACGATCCAGCAGCTGGAGCAATCTATCGCGGAGCGAGACCGGCGGGTCAGTGAGTTCGATTCGCTTGCGGCTGCTCAGGCGGCCGAGGTTCAGGATACCCTGGAGGCCTGTCGGACCGCCGAGCAGGCTCGGGAGGTTCACAAGGAGGAAATCCGAGTCCTCCGCGAACAGATCGCCCAACTCAATAAAGACCTTGCCGGCCGAGACCGACTCCGGGCCCAGGTCGAGAAGCTGGAATCGATACAAGCCCGTGTCCATCAGCTGGAGGTCGAGCTGAGTGATCGGGAAGCGGCCCATCGGACCACCATCAAGCAGATCGAAAAGTCCCTTGCAGAACGCGACCGCCGGATCGACGAGCTCACGCCAACCACCAGCCTCCTTCGTGAGAAGGGAACAGAGCTCAAGGAATTGGAAAAGAAATACGCACGAACGGTTCAGGAACATAAGTCAGAAGTGGTCCAGCTCCAAGAACAATGCGCAGCACAGGAGCAGCTTCGCGAGCAACTACAGCTCAATGAGCAACAGCTGCAAGGACGAGACGAGCAGGTTGCGAATCTCACCCGTCAATTACACGATCTTCAAGCAGAACGTCAGCATCTCGCGCAAGAGGTACAGAGTATTCCTGGGAAGAATGAACAGATCGATCGCCTGCAACAACGTCTCAAAGAATTGCGTGGGACACTGCGTGAAAAAGCAGTGCCGGCAAAGGCAGCCTCGACAAAGGAGGGACCTCGCCAGGCCCGTCAGAATGGAGCCGAACCGAGCACTCCAGCGGGACAGCCTAAGGTCACCAAGAACAAGCAGGAGGATGATCTCAAGAAGATCCACGGGATTGGGCCTGCCTTTGCACAGACGCTTCACAAGCTAGGCACTCATACATTCATCCAAATTGCTCGTTGGAAGCCAGAAGATATTGAGAAAATCGCCAAGAAGCTCGAGACCGACCCTGAGCGCATCAAACGGGAAAAATGGATCGCTGATGCCAAGAAGCGACACTATCAAAAGTACGGGGAGCGGCTCTAATCAGTCTGCGGTTGGTATGACAGTTGATCCCTTGATGAGGATGGGGGTTGAGTGTCCACCAGTTCTTTCCCCTCTAGCAGTGCTTCATATTGACCAGGCCCGATTAGCAAACCGGGTTGGTGTATGTTCCTGATTTCTCCGCTTGACTGGCCATTCTCTTCCTAGTACAGACATCATCAGACGTGGTACCGTGGCGCCGTGCGTCCCAGTTGTTTCATCATCCACAGCGAGTTGATCCCATGAGACGTGCAGGGGTTCTCACCGGAGGGGCAGTTGCGCTCATGCTTCTCGGCGCGGTGTGCCTTCCTCGGCACCTCTCCTCCCCGCCACGGTCCGCGATCACAACTCCCGCCAGCCTTCACATCAGTTTCGAACAAGGCAGCTTGGTCCTTCGCGGGTCGTTGCCCACTGAACGCAGTAAGACCACGATTCTTGAGCAGGCGCATGCGCTTGCTGCGAAAACGCACATGCGTGTGATCGACCAGTTTAGCGTTGATCAGCAGGTCAAGACGGCGGCGTGGGTGGATATGGTGCCGCAACTCTTGCCGGTCTTGGGCGTGATGGTCGAGCGAGGCTCCATCATCATCGATGGCCATTCGCTGCTAGTTAACGGTCAGGTGGCTGGTCATCGTGAGAAAGCGGAGATCTTGCAGGCGTTGGCTCCGGTGATACGCGCGGGCTTACGAATTGAAGACCGTGTGGTGGTAGCATCGACGGCAGCATCGTCTGCTGCTACCGTTCCTCTGTCGGCACTCCAGCTGCTGTTGAACCAAGTTCTGACGAAGTCCTCGATCGAGTTTGAACCCAAGAGCACGACGCTCACGACCAAAGGGCAGGTGGTGCTCGATCAAATCATCATACTTTTACGGAGAGCTCCCGACATGCCGATCGAAATCGCAGGCCATACCGATATGGGAGGCGACGCGGAGTACAATATGCAACTGAGTCGGCGCCGTGCCGAAGCGGTCAAGCAGTATTTGACCAGTCATGGACTTCCGAATTCGTTTACCGTAATCGGCTATGGTTCAACACGCCCCCTTACTCAGGGGAGATCGCCATTGAGCCTTCACCGGAATGAGCGGATCGAATTACTGATGTAAGGACGGACTGACGTATGATTACACTCATGAGCCAGATGCTCGGATGTCTCCTCATCGCGGCAGGAATTGGTGTCGCGGTTGGCTGGTTATTGCGAGGACTCCCAAAGAATTCGCCCGATCACTCCTACGGGGATCTCGCCAATCTGTTGCGAAGCAAAGAACAGGCACTGGAGACGATGTCACATGATTTGAAGGTGAAGACGTCAGGGATGCAGATTCTCGAACAGAAGATCATGTCGTCCGAGACGCTGCACTCGTCAGCCCAGCGAGAAGTCACCGCACGCGGTGAACGGGTGAAGGCGCTCGAAGCAGAATTGGCCATACGGTCGAAACGGTTGACGGACTTGGAAACTGAATCAGTCGCGGCCCGCCGACGTGAGAGTGAATTCACTGCACAGGCGGCCGCCCATGGCCTAGAACTTCAAGAGGCTCAACAGGTGTGTCGGGCCGCTGAGCAAGCGCGTGAGGTGATGGAGCAGGAGGTCCGCGTGCAGCGCGAGCATATCGCCCAACTCAACGAAGGCCTCGCTGATCGGGAGGAGCTCCGAGCCCGCCTGAAGATGCTGGAATCGGCGCAGAGCCGCGTCCATCAGTTGGAAGTGGAACTGAGTGATCGAGAGGCTGCCCATCGCGGTGTCATCCAGCAACTGGAACAGGCCATGACGGAGCGCGATCGGCGGATCGGTGAGTTCGATGCGAACGTGGCGGTCCAAGCGGAAGAACTCCGCGGGGCCCAACAGGCGTGTCAGGCCGCTGAACAAGCGCGTGAGGTGATGGAGCAGGAGGTCCGCGTGCAGCGCGAGCATATCGCCCAACTCAACGAAGGCCTTGCCGACCGGGAGCAGCTTCGAGCCCGGCTGGAGAAGTTCGAATCAGTACAGAGCCGTGTCCATCAGTTGGAAGTGGAACTGAGTGATCGAGAGGCTGCCCATCGCGGCGTCATCCAGCAACTGGAACAGTCCATTGGGGAGCGTGATAGGCGGATCGAAGAGCTTGTGCCGGTCACCCACCTCCTTCGTGAGAAGCAATCAGCGCTCAAGGAATGGGAAAGAACTCATGCGCGCACCGTGCAAGAGCTTGAAGGTGAAACGGCGAAGCTTCAGGAGCAATGTGCCGCACAGGACCAACTCCGTTCCCAACATCTGCTCAACGAGCAACGTCTGCATGAACGTGACGAGCAGATTGCGAGCCTCCACCGTGAGTTGCATGTGCTCCAAGCGGAGCGTCGAACCCTTCTTAAGGAGGTTCAGGGTATTCCAGAGAAAGATGAGCACATCGATCGCTTGCAGCAACGCCTCAAAGAACTGCGCGTGACTCTTCGCACGAAACCGGATTCAGCAACCGTGGGGCTTCCTCTGACTCGTCAGAATAGAGCCACGCTAAGGTCTAATGAAGGACCACCTAAGGTGGGGAAGAACAGCCAGAAGGACGATCTGAAAAAGATCAATGGAATCGGGCCGGTTTTTGCGCAGACCCTCAATAAGATGGGCACCTACACGTTTATCCAAATTGCTCGTTGGAAGCCAGATGATATCGAGAAGATCGCCAAGAAGCTCGAGACTGATCCAGATCGCATTAAACGGGACAAGTGGATCGCTGACGCCAAGGAGCAACACTTCCGAAAGTACGGAGAACGGCTCTAGCGATCCCACAATAAGATGGTGTTTCAATGGCGTCTCTTTCCGGGATGATTTCCCTTTTCCAGGTCCGTCGTTGACTCCTTATTACGCCCTCACTACAATCCATTAACGAGGTGTACTTTTCGTGGCTTCCTCTTTTGTTCATCTGCATCTCCACACTCAGTTCAGTCTCCTCGACGGTGCGAATCAGATCGAACCGCTCGTCCGTCAGATCAAGTCCTTTAATCAGCCTGCCGTGGCCATGACCGATCATGGCAACATGTTCGGCGCGGTCGAGTTTTATCGCAAAGCCAAAGAGGTTGGGGTCAAGCCGATCATTGGGTGTGAAGCCTACATGGCGCTCGGAAGTCGACATGCGAAGAAGGATAGCGGCCTTGCACACAACGATTACTATCATCTGATTTTACTGGCGCGAAACCTCACTGGTTATCAGAATCTCATCAAGGTGGTTAGTAAAGGATATCTTGAAGGGTTCTATTATAAGCCTCGAATTGACAAAGAACTTTTAAAGCTTCACCACGATGGGATCATTGCATTGTCCGGTTGCTTAAGCGGTGAAATTCCTTATCTCATCGGCCAGAAAGATATGGATGGTGCCATAGCGGTGGCCGGCGAGTTCCAGGAAATTTTTGGCAAAAATCATTTCTATCTCGAGGTGCAGGCCAACGGACTTGATCATCAGCGGATTGCCAATGCTGGTCTCATGGAGATCCATAAGAAACTTGGGATCCCTCTTGTGGGCACTAATGATTGTCACTACCTGAAGAAGGAAGACTCGCGGCCGCATGATTTGATGTTGTGCCTGCAGACCGGAAAGACGGTGAGCGATCCGAATCGGATGAAGTTCGACACAGATCAGCTGTATGTCAAATCGACGGAGGAGATCGCCCCGGCGTTTGCAGAGTTTCCGGGTGCTGTGCTGAACACCTGCCGCATTGCTGATGATTGCGACCTCGATCTCCCACTGAACAAGACGCATCTTCCGCAATATCGTGTTCCTGAAGAATTTAATGACCGCGAGTCCTATCTCGAGCATCTCGCCGTCGCGGGCCTTAAGGAGCGCTTGAGAGAACGCCCGAGCCGGATCGCCTCAGCTGTGTACGAGCAGCGATTGAGGGAAGAGCTCATGGTGATTTGTTCAATGGGATTTGCCGGATACTTCCTCATCGTATGGGACATCATCCGTTTCGCGCGATCTCGCACCATTCCTGTCGGGCCAGGACGCGGTTCAGCTGCCGGCAGCCTTGTCGCATATGCTCTTCGGATTACAGACTTAGATCCGTTGGTTTACACCCTCTTGTTCGAGCGATTCTTGAATCCTGAGCGCGTCTCCCTGCCGGATATCGACATGGATTTCTGCATGGATCGACGCGGGGAAGTAATCAACTATGTGGTGGACAAGTATGGCTCCGACCACGTCGCGCAGATCATCACGTTTGGAACACTCGGCGCCAAGGCAGCGATCCGCGATGTGGGCCGTGTGCTGGAAATATCGTACGCCGATGCAGACAAGGTCGCCAAGCTCGTCCCCAATCAATTGAACATCACACTGCAGCAAGCACTGGAGACAGAGCCTCGCTTGCGTGAGTTGGTGGAGACCGATCCTAAGATCAAGGAGCTGATGGCGAACGCCCAATCGCTCGAGGGTCTTGCCCGTCACGCTTCCACCCATGCGGCCGGTGTCGTGATCTCCGAAGGACCGCTCACCGACCACGTCCCGCTCTACAAAGGTGCCAATGACGAAATTGTGACCCAGTACTCGATGGGGGACGTCGAAAAAATCGGGTTGGTCAAATTCGACTTCCTCGGACTCAAGACGCTCACGATGATACGACGTGCCGAGACCCTGATCAACGAAACGCATCCCGATGCACCGCCGTTAGTCATCGATCAAATGCCCTTTGACGATCCGGCTACCTTTGCCCTGCTGAGCTCGGGGAAAACCACGGGGCTGTTCCAGCTTGAAAGCTCTGGTATGCGGGATCTCCTCACGGGCCTCAAGCCAGACCGGTTTGAAGACATTATCGCCATTATCGCGCTGTACCGGCCCGGTCCAATGGATCTCATCCCCGACTTCATCAAACGAAAACAAGGCAAGATCCCCATTGCCTATGAACTGCCTGAACTGGAGCCAATCCTCAAGGATACCTATGGCGTGATCGTCTACCAGGAACAGGTGATGGCGATCGCCAATAAAATGGCCGGGTTCTCCTTGGGCCAAGCCGACATCCTTCGTCGGGCAATGGGCAAAAAGAAACCGGAAGAGATGGAAAAGTTGCGGGCCAAGTTTCTTGATGGCGCGAAACGTAAGAATATTCCTGAGAAAAAAGCGGACAAGCTCTACGAACTGATTCAAAAATTCGCTGGATATGGCTTCAATAAATCGCATGCGGCAGCCTATGCTGTGTTGTGTTATCAGACGGGCTACTTAAAAGCCCACTACCCGACCGAATTCATGGCGTCCCTGATGACGACCGATATGGGCAACCAGGATAAGCTGGTCGGGTATTTCACCGAATGTCGGGACCTGGACATTAAAGTGCTGGGGCCTGACGTGAATGCCAGCCAAACGCACTTCGCCGTTCATGGTGGCGCCATCCGGTTTGGCTTAGCGGCCATCAAGAACGTCGGAGAGGGCGCGGTGGAGTCAGTATTGGATGTGCGAACACAGACCGGTCCCTTCGGGTCGTTCTTTGATTTCTGCCGGCGGGTTGATCTTCATAAGGCAAACAAGCGGATGTTGGAAGGCCTCATTAAGGCTGGTGCGTTTGATTCCACCGGCGCCAAGCGTTCACAACTCATGGCAGTGCTCGATCAAGCCGTGGAGGAGGGCGCCGCAGCACAACGTGAACGCGATCTCGGACAGACCAGCATCTTCGGTGAGGAGCTGAATGGCCACACCACCACAACGGCCTTGCCAACTTCCCCGCTGCCTGCGATCGCGGAATGGGATCAAGCGCAACGATTGAAGTACGAACGAGAGCTGACCGGGTTCTATATTTCCGCCCATCCCCTCACCCGCTACGAAGCGACACTGAGTGCCTTGTCGACTACGACGACCGTGGGATTGAAAGACTGCGGGGACGGCGGCGAGGTGAAGATCTGCGGCATCATCGCCACGGTCAAGTCGATGCTGACGAAGAAGGGTGATCGGATGGCCTACCTCACACTGGAAGACTTGCATGGGACCACGGAGGTGATTGTGTTCCCCGATTTGTTCAGGACGGCGGGTGAGCTGATTGCACCGGAACGGATCGTTCGTATCACGGGTACGATCGATCGTGGCGACAAAGGCACCAAAATCCGTGGCAGCAAGATCGAGCCGCTGGCCGAGGTGCAGATCCAGGCGATCAAGCGCATCCGCATCAGCCTCATGGATTGTCCAGAGGTCCCTCAACAATTGCCTCGATTGCGTGACGTCTTCATGCGACATCCCGGTAGTACCACGATCTCCATGTTGTTTCGGACCGATGCAAATTGGGAAGCGGAAACCAATCCCCTCCCTAACCTGACGGTGTGTCCCAGTGATCACTTTGTGTCGGAGGTTGAGGAAGTGCTAGGCAAAGGGGCTCTCTCTTTGCTATCCTAGGCATCTGCGTTGGGCTGAGTGACTGATTGTTCTAGAGAAGTGAACGGGGCTATGCGCGACTATCTTGAATTTGAAAAGCCGATCCGTGAGATCGAAGAGAAGATCGAGAAGCTATCCGCCGCAGCCACCAGCGGAAAATCGTCTTCTCAGAACGACATCCGGAAGCTGCGCACCAAGCTGGCGCAAGTCGAACACGAGCTTTACAAAAACTTGACCCCCTGGCAGCGAACGCAGCTGGCTCGCCACCCTCAGCGCCCAAGCACGCTGGATTATATCAATGAGCTGACACGAGATTTTCTTGAGTTGCACGGCGACCGTCTGTTTGGAGATGATCGGGCCATCGTGGGAGGATTTGCTAGATTCAACGACCGATCGGTGATGATTATCGGTCATCAAAAAGGCAAAACTCTTAAAGAGCGTATGCAACGGAACTTCGGCATGCCCAACCCTGAAGGGTATCGGAAGGCCCTTCGCCTCATGAAGATGGCGGAAAAGTTCAACCGCCCGATCATGACCTTTATCGATACGCCCGGTGCGTATCCCGGTATCGGCGCTGAAGAGCGTGGGCAAGCTGAAGCCATCGCCAGAAATTTGTTTGTCATGTCTCGTTTGACTGTGCCGATTATTGCCGTGGTCATCGGTGAAGGGGGAAGCGGGGGGGCTCTCGCTCTCGGCGTGGCCGACCGTGTCTTGATGCTCGAACATTCGGTCTATTCGGTCATTTCACCTGAAGGCTGTGCCGCGATTCTTTGGGACAACCCGGAAAAGATTCCTGATGCCGCCGCCGCATTGAAAATGACTGCCAACGACCTGTTTGAGCTTGGCGTGATCGACACGATTGTTCCTGAACCGGTGGGTGGTGCGCATCGCGAGCCGCGAGCCGTCTGCGACCTGGTTGGAAAAGCGTTGACGAACCAACTGTTTGATCTGCTTGATCTGCCTGTCGAGCAACTGCTGGCACGGCGGGAACAGAAGTACCGCAAGATGGGGGCCGTCACTGGACTACCCTCGGGCCAAGCTTGATTTCATTCAGGGGGCCGTCCCATCCTTCAGAAGTCCACTTCCGATAAATCGTTGCTCGACTGCTGTGAGAATCTGAGTCGCCAGTGTCAGGCGAAATGGCTCGAGCACCGGCGCCTCCAAATACCGATGGACGGTTCGTGGTAGTTTCCGCCACCACGCACGGGCAGAGATCCGTGCCTGTTCAGCAGACTTGTCCTTCCCTCTCAGGATACGGCGCACCTCATCTTCGAAGAACCCTACGTGAACGACCTCGTCTTCCAGAATCGAGGAGAGGTCCGGTCGCAGCGGTAGAAGCAACCTCGCGAATTCTAAACCCAATGACTCATAGCCATAGATCTGAACAGCCAGGGCCGGCCATTGTCGTGGCACAGACGGAAGCCGTTCCCGTTCACGGGGCTGACGGCCAATCATGGTTTCAAATTGTGCCAGATGCTGCTGCTCATCCTCCTCGTGTTTTCGGAGAAAGGTATAGACGTTGGGAGGCACGTCCTGTAAACGTGCTGACCGTACGGTCCACAGCGCCATGGCCTCGGCCTTGAGAAATCGTTCCAAGAGAGCGGTCTCACACTCTGGGGGGAGTCGAATGGACATGGCCGCATCAGACGACATGATGGCCCCATAGTACGCACACTCCGACTGGTTATCCAAGCGTGCTTCGAAGAGAGGGTGAGCATAGTTGACGGATTGCCATCAACTGTGTACATCTTACGCGTAGCTACTCACCGGACCGACTGCAAACTCGGTCGCACGGGTTGCAGTTTGGCTAACCCATGAGGCATCACCTATGACACGTCCTACCGGCACCAGGTCTCTAGCCATCCAACGAGTTGTCTTCTGTGTGCTCGCCGCGGTTGTATTCTTGGAGGTCGGCTGTGTCAGTCGGGGTGCGTACGAAAAGGTCAAGGCGGAGACGCTGGAACAGACTCAAGCCTTGGAAGCGGTACGCGGAGACGTCAGGGAGCTGGATCAGGAGATCGCGGGCCTACAAGCTTCGAACCGGCGTGAAGATGCCGCCGTGTCCGAACTGCGGGGCACGATTCAGCGAGAAGAAGAACAGCTGCCGATTATGAGACAGCGAGCGGAGGATGCACTCGCTTCGCTGAAGACACAGGTGGCGACCTTGATGAACCAGAGTTGGCAGCTGGCGCGTAAGATCGTGGATATTCGGCAAGAGAGCGTCTCCTTGCAAACCAAGGTGGCTCAGTACAAGGAGGAAATACAACGGCCCCAAGCGTCTATGATGGTGGAATTGGAAAGAGAGAAACTTGTCATAACTGAGCCGGTTATCTCTGAAGAGTCCATATCTTCAGTCCTACCCACTCAGAATACCGGACCGACACAAGTTGCACAAGCTGCCCCCCCTCTTTCGAGTCCCGCTCCTTTCAAACCTGCAGCACCATCACCTTCCGTGAAGATTGATCCACCGTCGACAATCGACTTCTTGATCGAAATGGTCACCAGCTGGTTTTCCAAAATCTGGAGCTGGTTATTCGCGTGATGCGGACGCATCACTCCTGACTGAACAGGATGATATCTCAGGCAGGCTGTGCAGGATGTGCGTGAGCCCACGCGGTTGCTGCGGTCCCGGCGAGTTGTCCGGTTGCCATGCAACCAGTGAGCAGATATCCTCCCGTTGGCGCTTCCCAATCCATCATTTCGCCCGCGCAAAAGACACCGGAACGTGCTCGAAGCATCAGGTGGCAATCGAGTGCCTCACATGAGACGCCGCCGGCCGTGCTGATGGCTTCTGCCAGTGGTCGAGGCGCCATGAGTGTGAGCGGGAGGGATTTGATGGCAGCAGCTAAGCGAATGGGATCTACCAACACTTCTTTGGACACCACTTCACGCAAGAGACCGGCTTTGACTCCCGCGACACCGGCGCACCGTGTGAGATGCGTCGCCATCGTACGCTTCCCGCGTGGTTTCGAAAGAGTATGTGTGAGTTGCTGCAGCGATCGATCTGGAACGAGATCAAGCCACAGAGTGGCCGTACCGTCCGCAGCGATCGTATCGCGAGCATAGGCTGAGACCATATAGATAATGCCGCCTTCCACGCCGTTCGCCGTAATGACGAACTCCCCCATATGACGGATTCCCGGACCGTCTGTGGTCTTCACGACGATTTGAACCGTCTTCACTGGCTGTCCTGCAAACTTCGTCCGAAAGTGCTCGCTCCATCGGACGTCAAATCCGCAATTGGCCGGCCTCAGCGGAGCGATCGGTATCTTGTGCTCAGCCAGAATCTGAGTCCATGCGGCGTCGGAGCCGAGATGTGGCCAACTGCCGCCGCCCAACGCTAATACCACAGCGTCGGCGTGAGCATGAACCCAACCTTGTGGAGTGGTGAACTGCAACCTACCCTCTTCATCCCATCCACGCCATCGATGTCTGACATGGAACTGTACACCGGCTTGTCGCAACCGACGCAACCAGGCGCGCAAAAGCGGCGCCGCTTTCAGATCACTGGGAAAGATCCGTCCGGACGTCCCAACAAATGTTTCCACACCAAGCTCGCGAGTCCAATCCCGCAAGGCACTTGGGGAAAATGATCGGATCGCGGGCTCGATGAATGCGCGTTGGCAGCCATAGCGAGAAAGCAAGAGGTCAATCGGTTCCGAATGTGTGAGATTCAACCCGCCCTTTCCTGCCAGCAGAAACTTTCTCCCCACCGACGGCATGGCGTCGTAGAGCTCAACCTGTGCGCCTGCAATCGCGGCTGTTTCAGCCGCCATCAGTCCGGCAGGACCTCCGCCGATAATTACGATTTTCATAGCACATCATCCTCTCTCTTCATGCCGTAACGAATAGTCCTCGTAATGCTCACATAGCCTGAGCCTTGGTCCTTCTCCATCTTTAGGAGGAAGCCATCAGCATGGAAGCAGAAAGCGATAATTCTAGAGAAAAACTATACGTACTCATGCGCATTGTATATATCGGGACCAGCATTCTATTCTGCATACCGTCGCAAGGCTTACTGGTAAAGGATTTGCGGATGTGCAAGCCATGTGGAGAATGTAGGTTGAACCACATGCAGGGATCAACTGAAGTGTGACTGTCTGAGGTTAAAATGATGGCATTCTCCCTGTCATGTCCAGCTGATCCGATGGTTGAGGGACGCACTCGCTTTAGATTGTCGGGTTAGGTTCTATGTATCACTCTACATTCTTGCGATTGCAGAACTACACAAGTCTATCGCGTGGTGCAAAAGCACATTTATGTCTCCATAGATGTATGAGCAGGACTACATGTGTACAGGCTATTCCTGAAATGCGCACTCTTGCTTGCGTGAACACTCATGTAATTCTTATATTTTTCTTCTGGCTTCATTCTTGCCTATACACGCAGTCTGAACTGCGATGGCCATCGCAGTGAGGAAAGTTTGCTTCTAAATCGTCGTATGGAAGGTTTATCCATCATAATTCAAATGTAGGAGGAATCTCATTGGTGTCCGGTTAAATGACCCGCGCCGAGGCAACGATCAAGTATTGGTGCGGTCTGTAGGCTGTTTTTGTTTGGTGCCGACTTGAACGTCGTTTGCCAAAAACCATGTACGTTCCCCGGGGTAACCACCCCGAGGAATGCATATGTATGTTGGCAAGACGCTGTTCGCTCAGGTCATGGAGTTCGTACCGTGGACGAGCTTCACGCGCATCGTGC